>C687J35174_10001186_pt1 | contig 38241 bp, 26 predicted proteins | sample RifCSPhighO2_01_FD_35174 | JGI IMG/M metagenome (IMG submission 35174) | reverse complement strand
TGAAGTATTAAAACTACCTGTTTATTATGAACCAGTTATTGATAATGTGTATTTGGAAGATTTTTATAAAGATACAAAAAAATACGCATTTAATTTACAAATATATCTATTAAATAAACGTTTTGAACAACAACAGCAAATAATTTGGCAAGGTATAGGTGGTATTCAGGATCGTACTATATATGAGGATAATATATTTGCAAAAATGTTAAGAGATTCTGGAATGATGGAGGAACGTGATTATAATACATATATGAGTTTATTTAAACATATGTCCAATTTTATGAAACATCCTAATACTATTATTTATTTGGAATGCTCAGTTGAGGAATCAATAAGAAGAATTAAAAGGCGTAATCGTGATTGTGAAAAAGAAATATCAGTAGAATACATAACAGCATTGAAAAAGTCTTATGATGATTTTATAAAATTTATTAGCAAAAGTATTCCAGTTATTAAAGTAAATTGGGAAGAGTTTAAATCGGCAGATGAAATAGCAAAAAAAATATATAACGAATATTTAAGCATGTATCAAATAAGAACTATTAATTAGTTTTTATCTTATTTATTTTAAATTAAAAAATATATAAGATATTAATCCAATTATTAACCCCATCATTAACACCATTATTAAAAGGTCCAACTTGTTCAAGTTGGACATGGATATGTGAGGAGTTGAACAAGTTAGAAATATGCATAGTATTCTATAACAAAATTTAGAACTTAATAAATACATTTATTACAACAACATTTTTTATTTTTATATAAGTTTAGTATATTAACAATATCTTTAATTGACTTGATGACATTATTTATCATTAATGATAATATTAATAATAATATTAATAATAATATTAATAGAATATTCTATTTTTATGATTTTTTAATAAAAAAATATGTATTTATATTAAAAATACAATATATTTTATTATAGGATATAATGTTTATTATTTATACTAATAAAAATTAATAAAATTAATTTTATTAATTAGTATTTTAATCATTAAATTTACTATAAAAATTATGACAGAAAAAAAAAACAATACAAATAAAATAGAGATTACTGAAATTAACAAATATTTTGAGATATTATCAGAATATGAGAAGAAATATAGTAATATTGCATTACTATATCAAATGGGAAGTTTTTATGAAAATTATGGATATATAGATGATGAAGGTAAACAAGTAAATAATACTCCTGAACTATCAGTATTACTTAATATTGTATTTGCCAGACATAATAAAAAGAAGCCGATAAGTAAAAAAAACCCCCAGATGATAGGAATTCCAATATCAAAACTTGAAAAATATCTAAGACCATTAATTACGGCTGGTTATAATATAATAGTTTATAATCAAAGTCCAGAAGATAAAAAAAAGAGAGAATTATATAGAATATTTACTCCAGGTACATATGTTGAAGATAATTACGCAGAATTACCAATGTCTAAAGGCATATTAAGTATATATTTAAATGAATTAAGAAACAAATTATCACTTACGGATGCAGATATTGTTTATAGTTTTGGAGGTAGTTACATAGATAGTACTACAGGAGATATAAGATGTCAAGAAACAATAAGGACTAATTTAGATAGTATTTATGACGAGATACATAGATTTATACATTCTAATAATCCAGCGGAAATATTGGTATATTTAGATGGACATAATGAGGGAATTTTTAAAGATTATTTTGGAACAGATAATACAATTAAATTTATGAAATTAAATCCTGAATATATTAAAATAACATATCAAAATGAATTTTTGAAAAAAAAATTTGGTGATTATCAAAATAATAATGATTTAACAATGATAGAAGAATTAGATTTGGAATTAGCACCCAATGCAGTTATAAGTTTAATATCATTATTACAATATATATATGAACATAATGAATTATTATTAAAAAGGATTTCTAAACCATCTATAAATACATCAGAGAATTATTTAGTTTTGTCTAATAACGCCCTAGCTCAAATGGAGATAATGAGAAATATAGGTCCAACATGTTCAATTCCTGGGGTCACCAGGGTCAGTTCTAATTGTCCTAGTATATTAGATATGTATAATAAATATATAAGTACTATGATGGGAAAGAGGTTATTTCAACAATGGCTAACCCGTCCCGAATGTGATCCTGATATTTTAAACAATAGATATACCATAGTTAATTTATTTAAAAATAATGAAGAAATGATAAGAGAAATAACTAATAATTTAAAACAAATGTTTGATATGAGTATATTATTGAGAAAATTATCTATACAAAGCATACATCCCTATGAAATAGTAAGATTATTAAGAACATGTGAGAATTATAGAGCTATATTAGAATTATTAAAAGGAAATGAATTTCTAAAGAAAACTTTTTGTAAGGAAACACTAATAGTTGTTTTAGATAATGTAATAAAATCAATTAATAATCTATTAAATATAGATTTTATAGAAAATAATCAGGAAACAATTAAACAAAATGATATTACAGTAGATATATTTATGAACAATAATGATACAATAAAAGAAATAAAGAAAAAAATTGAAGAAACAAGTAGAATACCTTTAGAAATTATGAATCATTTAAATAAATGTTATTATGATAAAATAGATGAGGATAAAATAAAACGATATGAAGAAAAAAAGAAAAAGAAAACATTGAGGACAATAAAAAATACATCATTAATAAATATGCCAGAAGAATTACCACCTAATAAGAAAATAATAGATAAAAATGATACGATAGTCAGTACATCTGGATTGGTAAGTAATAATCAAAATAACACAAAACAATTAAGACCAAACATAATATATATGAAAACAAAACCATATGGCAAAGGAATAATACATGAATTATCAACAACGATAACTAGATGGAATATAATAAAATCTAAACTTATAGATATAAATTTATTTAACATGTATAAAACATATATTAACAAAAGTAATACTAAATTAACTATAACATGTAATGACTTAATTGAGGTTAATAATAGGTTGATGCAAGGTGATAATAATACTTATTTACGTAGAGAATATTATGATATAATAGATTCAATTAATGATATATTTAAGTTTGAAGATACTATAAGAAGCATATCAGAAATTAGTATATATATAGCGATGGCTATAGTAGCCATAAAGTATGGTTATACAAAACCAACAATATTAGAACGAAAAGATAAATCTTCATATTTAGATATAAAAGCGATTAGACATCCAATAGTTGAAAGAATGAATGAAGATAATGAATTTATTACTAATGATATACGACTTGGCAAATCGGATATTAACACAGGTTCAAGTTGGACATCAGATGGTATATTATTATTTGGATTAAATACATGTGGTAAATCAGTATTATTAAAAAGCATTGGTATAGCTATTATTTTGGCACAGATAGGATCATTTGTGCCATGTGCTACAATGACATATTATCCATACAATACAATAATACCTAGAATAAGTTATGATGATAATTTATATAAAAAACAATCGTCATTTGCTGTAGAAATGGCAGAATTACGAGCAATACTTAAGAATGCTAATAAAAATACGCTAGTACTAGGTGATGAAATTTGTAAGGGAACAGAAATAGAAAGTGCTATACCTATAGTGTCTAGTTCTATTAAAACATTATGCGAAAATAATGTATCATTTATAATTACATCACATTTACATAAATTATGTAAACTGGATGTTATAAAATCGTTAACTAATTTAGCGATTATGCATCTATCAGTTGAAATAACTGACAGTGAAATTATATATAAAAGAAAATTATGTATGGGTAATGGTCCAACTTCATATGGTATTGAGGTATGTAAGACTTTAGGAATGTCTAAATCTTTTATTGACGAATGTTATAAAATAAAAAATATGATTAGAGAGAAGAAAAAAAATAATGAGTTATTAGTCACTAAAAAATCTAGATATAATTCGCAGATATATATGGATAAATGTTATAAATGCAATAGTAGAAAGGATCTACATACACATCATATATTACATCAAAAAATAGCAGATAAAAATGGAATTATAAATATAGAAGGAAAAGCTCCATTTCATAAAGATAAAAAACATAATTTAATGGTATTATGTAAAGATTGTCATCATAATAAACACAATGAACATAATATAAATAATACAATCAAATTTTAATGTCTAAAAAAGAAATATAGTAATTAAATATAGTAATTAAATATAGTAATTAAATATAGTAATTAAATATAGTAATTAAATATAGTAATTAAATATAGTAATTAAATACAGTAATTAAATATTAAATTGATAGCCTACAGATTCTCTGAATAAATTTTATCAGGTGATTCCATATTCTCAAAATTGTATATTCAATATATGCATCAAATCATTCACTCATGTCTTAGACTACAATTCTCTTCTGGAATATAACTTATTCAAGTTGGACTAGTGTTGAAGTTTTGAGAACATAATTGAATAAGATCATGTACTTGATACTCCTCAAGAATTCCATTCTTTACCATAAGTGCTTCATTCTTCTTCTTAATTTCTTCGATCTTCTTCCGATATTCTTCAATCATATTCATATCAATCATAAGTTTGTTCTTATTAGATTCTTCAAACTTTTTTGAGAGTTCTTCTAGCATAATAGCATTTATACATAGAGTTTCAATCAACAAAGCATGTTGAATCTGCTTTAATGTATTTTGTTTAATCATAGTAATCATTTCTCCATAAATATGTGACGACATTTTTTATTGAGTGTTTTGAATGTGTTGTTTCTCGTTGTCGATATTTATACATAATAATAAAAATTCAATTTTTTTAATATTATTAATTAGTATTTGTAGTTTATTTAAACTTTTAAGTTTTTATAAAAACTTAAAATATACAAACAAATAAATAGTAAGTAATTATTTTAGTTAAGGTTGAGTTTTTTAATTTTACTTGTTACTTTTTCAAAAAAATTAAAAATTAAAAGCTTAGGTTATTATATATAATTGTATATACGTTGAATATTTATTTAAAAATTTATAAAAAAATATGAACCAAAAATCATTAAAAAATTGAGAGGGTCAAGATGACCAGCACGAAACACGAAACATGAAGCACGAAGCACGAAGCACGAAGCACGAAGCACGAAGCACGAAGCACGAAGCACGAAGCACGAAGCACGAAGCACGAAGCACGAAGCACGAAGCACGAAGCAAGNAAATACGGGAAAATTGTCCTGTGGAAGAAAACCCGTACTAAATTTTTCTTTATTCATTGAGTCTAACATATCTATGTCAGACTTCAGGATGTTCCTTGGGAGAATCATCAGGATGTTCCTTGGGAGAATCATCAGGAACTTCGGTAAGAACACCATAAGGATTGGTATTCTCATCTGTCTTCTCTTCTGTCTCATCTTCTGCCTCCTTTTCATCAATGTTTTCAGGTGACTCTGGATGGATGAACCTGCAATCATCACCGTACCTGCAGAATCCATTGACGAAATGGAGACAGACGCCCTCATATGTGGGACTTGTTTCACCAACAAAATGGCCGAATGCACAATTGTTTCCACGATAACAATTGCCTTTCATGTGGTGTTCACATTTGACCATCTTGTAGCGTTGACGAATAGCCTTGACCACGTCATGACTCAGATGGCAAGTATCCATCGAACAATGTCCTGTGTCAAAGTACTTTGAGCAGAACCGAATCTGTGTCCGTGCTTGAGCTTTCATTGGAGCATTTGGAACAGGTCTTGGAACAGATCTTGGAGTACTTTGGACGATTGAAGCGGAAAGAGGCGGAAAAGTACTCATGTACATCTTTCCATTCCCCTTCTTCTCTTCCTTCTCTTTCTTCTCTTCCTCTTCCACATCCTCAGCCCAATCAAATGGGATGACACGGGTCTTGTTTGCTTGAGTCGTACTCTTCTTGAGTGACTCATTCTCCTTCTGAAGTTCTTCGATTTTTTTCTTAAGATCTTCAATGATCTTAAGATCAGCGTCGTGCTGAAGAACATGCTTCACAAGAGAAGACTCGATAGTCGTCATATTTTGTTTTTATATTATTGTATTGAGTGTTTTGAGTGTTTTGAGTGAGGGTGTTGTCTCGTTGTTGAGAGATAAATGTAACAATATCAAATTCAATTTTTTTTTATGTTTTGAGTCGATACTTGTGAAGGCGATATTTTATAAAAATTTAATTATCTATTATATTATCTATATCATCGTTTAATTTATTTAATATATATTCAATGGAATCTTCTAATTTTTTGCTATATATATCATCGATTAAATGCAAAGCTTTTTTTTCTTTTATGGTTAAAACATCATTATCATATACATCAATATCCTTTAATATTGCTAATATATCTTGTTTTAATGCTCTTTTACATATTTCTTTTCTAATATCATTATAACTATTATATGAATTTTTGCCAGATTTTATTTCTCCATATATAATATTATTAATATTATATCTGCTTAGCCTATATGAATAAGAACAACATATATAGTTAGATACAATACCATTATTAAAACAATTACTACAAACATGCCAATTATAAGTATGAAATAGACAACATGGTTTTGACGTACATTTTTTAGTATATGTGTTATTCTTAACCATATTTATATAGTTGATTATAGTATCATTTGGACATAATCCATCCATAAACATTAACAATATCATAGCATATTTAGTTATGTGATATTCTCTAAAATTTAACAAATTCATAGATTTTAAATATTCATAACATCTGCTACAAAATTTTATATCAGAATCATATAACTCATAGTTTATATTACCAATAGATTTGTCATATACACATGTATATTTTTCATTTTCATGATTTAGTTTTTTTAATTCCATGATTATATAATAGATATAATAAATATAATAACTTCAATTATTTTATTAAGATATATTTCAATATAAAAATACATATAAAAAATATATATAAATACATATAAAAAATATATATAAATACATATAAAAAATACATATAAAAAATATATATAAATACATATAAAAAAATATATAGAAATGGATGAAAGATTTTTAATTGTCTATGATTAGTTATGATAAATATATAATTTATTAATTTTACTCGAATGAAAAAATACATAATACAATTATTATGAATATGCAAGATTATTTCTAACTATCTAATTTTTTCTATAATAATATTAATACTAATAAAATTATTTTATCTGAGTAATGAAAAAATAAATACATACAAAGACTTAATATATTCATTTTTTATCGAATATAAATTTAGTTTTTATTAATAAAATTTGGATATATTCAATTTTTAAATTTGAAATAATATATACATAAAAATATACTGATTGCTATATAAGTAATTTTATAAATTGTAATTTTATAAATTGTAATGTCTCAACTGAAAGATATAATAAACAGCTATAGAACAGGAGGGGATAATCTTGAATTGGAGATACGATTTAAAAATATTACTAGAGAATCATTTGTATCATTATATAATAATATGTTGAAAAATAAAGATTTTAAATTTGATATAATTGAGCAATCAATAGAAACTTTTATTGATAACTTGCCTGGTTTTAGAATTGAAAAATTTACCAAATATATAAGAAAACAAATTTTTGTAAATAATACAAAAACTTCTGATATATATTATAAAAAATCTTCTATAGAATCACCATTTTATATAAAGGGTTTTTTAGATTATTCAGTTAATTTGAGTAAAGAATCTTCTACAGATGTATTTAGATTACCTATAGATGCTAAAATAAGATTAAAATCAAGAGCATCGTTTATACATAATGGCTGGAGATTTGATTTTACATTGGTTAAGTTTTCAATATTGGAACAGATTGGTAAATCATTAAAACAAATAAAGGATTTAATGTTTAAATATAATAATAAAGATAATTTTCTATTAGTAGATGAAAATATAATAACAGATTATTCAGTCGAAATAGAATATATTGGAATTAAAAAGGATATAACTATTGATAGTTTAGAAATAGTTAATAAACTATTTTTGCTAATAGATCATAAATACTTAGAGAAACAAGCATATGAAGAAGAATTATTATACTTGGCTGAATATTTAGTTAAAAATAAATTTCGAATAAAGAATTTTAATAACATAAGTATTAGGAATATAAGTAATCGAGCGATATCAATGAATAAAAACATATATCAAGGTATATATCCACCAATAAACTTTTATTTAACTGATAAAGCAGATGGAAAAAGGTGTATAGTAAGCATATTGGGAGATAGATGTAGAATTATTACAGATAAATTAGAATTAGAAAATAAAATAAAAATAACTGTAGATACAAATGAGGTTACAATTGCGGATTGTGAGTTTATTAAAAGTAAAGACACTGTTAATTTATATGTATTTGATGTTATGATATTTATAAACAAAGATATAACGAATGAATCATTTAGTAATAGAGTAACATATATACCTAAAGCTGTTGATATTATTAATAGATATATGCCAAAAGATTATATTGCACATAAAAAGTCATTTACACAATTATTAGTAAAGGATGAACTAGGAAATAAATTTTCAGAAGTATATAATGCAAAGTATCCATATGTAATTGATGGTTTAATATTAACATCACCATCTGATAATTATATTAACACAAAATCGTATAAATGGAAACCAATTGAACATGTTACAATTGATTTTCTAGCTAAGAAAATACCATCTTGTTTATTGGGAAAAAAACCGTATATTTCTAAATCTGAATACATATTATATGCTCTATTTAATGGTATACATTATAATATGTTTAATGAGCTTGGAATGATATTAATGCCAAATTATAATGATATATTTAATAATAGTAAACAACGTGCTAATTATTTTCCAATACAGTTTTCACCAAGTTTAGATCCATATGCTTATTTATATTATCATAGTGATAAATTACCAGATATAGATGGAAAAATAGTGGAGTTACATAAGATGTCAGCAGATGGTGAGTGGTTATTTACGAGAATTAGAGAAGATCGTATGGAAGAGAAAAACTATTATGGGAATGATTTTAAGATAGCTGAAATAACATATCAAAATTATTTTACAAAATTTGATATAGAAGAATTATCAAACCCATCGTTTGGATATTTTGGTACTCCGAATGCGGATATTTATTATTCGGCAAATAAATATAAAAGATTTGTTATAAGTAATGTATTTTCAGAGAATTTAAAAGGAACATGGGTTGTTGATTTAGCATCTGGAAGAGGGGGAGATATACATAGATATCAAGAGTTGCATATAAAAAATGTATTAGCTATTGACGCTGATGCAGAAGCTATAGGAGAATTAATTAGACGTAAGTTTGAATACTCCAAAATTATGAAGAATAGGAGTAAAATTCACCCGATGACAATACATGCAATGATTCAAGATTTAAAGGTTACAGCAGAAAATGTAATTGAATCAATGAATAGATTTAATTTACCTATAGGTAACATAGATAATGTAGTATGTAATTTTGCTTTACATTATTTCTGTGATACATTACAAAATCTTAGAAATATTATAAGATTGGTGTCTAAATTATTGAAAGTAGATGGTATATTTATATTTTCAGTATTAGATGGTGAAATGATATTTAATAAATTATTGGATATAAATATTAATGATTCATGGAAAATTATAGAGGATGATGTAGAAAAATATGTATTTAAAAAAAAGTTTATTGGTAAAAGTCTTACAAATGTAGGACAAAAAATAGAGGTCAAATTACCTTTTTCTGATAAATATTATGAAGAATCATTAGTTAATATAGATAATGTAATTAAAGTTTGTGGAACTCATGGATTATCATTAGAATTAAACAATTCATTTAATGATTATTTAGAGAATTTTTCAAGCACAAAGAAAACATTATATAATAAGTTAACAAATGGTGATAAAGAGATTATTGCATTAACTAAATATATTACAGTACGAAAAATAAAAGAGGTAAAGAAATAATTAGATTTTACTAATGGGTATTATTTCATTATGATAAGCAGAAATATATAATTTATTATTATTTATTTTATTAAAAATATATTTATGTGTATTAATATCTATTCCTTTCATTATCCATAAACCAATTTTATTTTTTATCTTATATTGTATTTTATTAGTTCTTAATGGTATTAATTTTTCACAAATGATATTTTGTTCAGAGTCAAGAAGTTTTATAGTTAATTAATATATTATAGATTAACAAAATACAATATATACTATAATTTATATACTATTAAGATATTAATGTACTTATTATATATGTATTGATAGAATATTTTAAATATCAAATTGATCTACATGACTGAAATATAATATTATTATCTAAACATGTTATTATGTGTATTATAAATATTTTTAATTTTTTATATAGAAATAAAAATTGAATTAAATAAATAATAGTTATATCGGAATATAATTTAATTTTTATTTCTATATAAAAAATTAATCACTATAGATAAAGAGTTTAATTATAATAATATTTATAAAAATAAGTAATGGCTGCATCTACATTAACAATTAGAGATTTTAAGAATGAACTACCAGGAAAATTATCTGATGATTTATATACATATGAATTTCCGGTGATAACATCTACAAATAGTAAGAATAAGAAAATGATATGGCAAATTATAGTAAAAATTAATGATGACAAAAATTCATTCATAAAAATTACTGATAATTATTTTAATAGTAATGAACAATTGCCTAAGGGATATTATGCATGGACTAAAGTATTAAGCAAACAGGAAAATAGTATAGAATATGCAAAAAAGACACCAACTATAACACATATAGGAAAAAATATTGGAAAAGTAAATCAAACTAATGTATTTACACAAGCACTAAGAGATGCATTAGGTAAGTATAATAAACAAAAGGCCAAAAGTGAAAAGGATATAAAAAGTGACGAATATGGGGCGATAAGATATCCATCAATGTTAGTTCAGAGAATTGATGATAAATTTATAGATTATTCGAAAGGTATTTATTTACAAAGAAAATTTAATGGAGTAAAATGTGTGATTACATTAGAAAAGAGAAATGGTAAATCTTATGTATTAATTTATTCTAGAAATCGTAAAGAATATTATGGATTTGAATATATTAAGACAGCTTTAAAACCAACTCTTGAATTTTGGCATTATAAACTTAATAGAAATTTGTATTTAGATGGGGAAATATATAAACATGGTATGAATTTGCAAGACATTTCAGGAATAGCTAGAAAAGTATTAGATACGAAAGAGGGAGGTAATAGTAATGATTCTGATATAAATAAATTAGAATATCATATATATGATTGTTTTATACCAGAAGAGCCTAAATTAACATATATAGAACGTAAAGAAATTTTAGATAAAATTAAGTCGGATTTTGTGGATAGTAAATATATAAAATTAGCTGAAACATTCAAAGTAGAAAATAAAGAGGATATAGACAAATTATATAAACAATTTTTACATGAAGGCTATGAGGGGGCTATTTTGCGTAAAGGCTGGGAAATATATCAATATTCGTATAATGGTTATCATAGCACTAATATTCTAAAAATTAAACCAGTAATAAGTGACGAATTTAAGATTGTTGATTATACAGAAGGAATGAAAGGAAAAAGCAAAGGAGCTTTAATGTTTATATTAGAAACAAAAGAAGGTAATAAATTTTCAGTAACTCCAGGATTGCCGATTGAAGAAAGAAAAGAATTATATAAAAAAATGCCATTATTGGAGAAGAATAAAAAATCATTTTTCGAAAATAATTATAAAGAAAGATATTTAACAATATTATTTGATGAATTAAGTAAAGATAATATACCACTAAGAACAAAGACCGAGGGAATAGTCATTAGAGATTATGAGTAATTAGAGATTATGAGTAATTAATTATTAAATTATTAATTAATAATTAATTAATAATTAATTAATCTTCATCAGTAAACATAAATAGTTTACTCTGAAAATCATGTTTAGATTTTGGATCAGATGAAGATTTACCATCTGTTATTTTTTTTAAATTAAGATCTGGATTATATGTTTGTAATAAGCGTTTTCTATATTCCGTAACAATTTCATCGCCATCTTGCATTTGATATCTCATATAATTTATAGTACGTTCTAATTTAGGTGCTATATCTTTTTCAATAATACTCATAACTTCTTTTTTAACATCATTAGTAGCTGTTATAATTTGCATTTCATTACTTTTTTGTTGTTTTTCTACTATATGGTCTTCTATTTCATTTAGTTTGCGATTGAAAAGTTTACGTAATAAATCAATTTCTTCTTTTAAATTCTGTATATCTTTTTTATTTTGTGATATAGATTGTTGAATATTATTTAATTCGAATACGATGGCATTAGATGAGTTGTTCATTGTAATTTTAATATTAAAAATATTGAAATATAACTATAAAAATAAACAAGAAAATTAAATAATAGTATATAAATAATTAATTTCTTATTTCAAAAGGAAATTAATCATATATAAATAGAAAATAATAAATAAATCGACTAAAAATAATATAATAAATAAGTAAAAATTAAAAAATTTGATTATTTGAAATTAAAATTTATTATTTGTAATTAAAAAATTTGATTATTTCAAATTAATTGATTATTTGAAATTAATTTGATTATTTGAAATTAATTTGATTATTTGAAATTAAAAATATAATATATAAATATATTCTATTTGTTATGTCATCAAATTTGTGTTATACGGGACAGATTGACAAAATTAGATTTCATATAATAAGTAGTGAAGAGATAATAAGAGATTCCTATGTAAATGTAACATCATATGATTTATTCAGAGACAATTTGCCTAAACCTAAGGGAGTTTATGATGGACATTTTGGAACAACAGATCATAATTATAGATGTGAGACATGTTTAAATAATAAAAAGGATTGTATTGGACACGATGGACATATTAAATTAAATTATCCAGTACAATCACCAATATGTATTGCAGAAATTAGAAAATGGTTAAAATTAATATGTTTTAAATGTGGAGAACCTATTATTGAAGAATCTTTATATAAAAAATTTCCATCAACTAAAAGGCTTAATGAAGCTAGTAAACTTGCCAGAACAACTAAAAGAACATGTCCTAATTGTGAGGAATTACATCCGACTATAACTAAGGACAAGATTGATCAGTTAATAACCTATGTAGAAAATATAGAAGAAGAAAATAAAAAGAAAGATAAGTTATATCCGCATGAGATAGAGAAAATTTTAGATAGAATTTCTGATGAAACTGTAGTTAAATTAGGAAAAAAACCAGACAGTCATCCAAGAAAATTTATATTAAATGCTTTAAAAGTTCCTCCTGTTACTATTCGTCCTGATGTAAAGAAAATAGGAGGTGGTAGAAGTACTAATGATGATCTAACTACATTAATACAATATATAGTTAAAAAGAATGATTCGATACCAGCTATAATACCAGATAAAATAGAACCTAAGCTTGATAAATTAATATATGAGCTAGGTGGGGCGTTTTATGATTTTGTTAAAGGTGGACACGGTAAAAAAGTGATAACAAGTGGTGGTTCACCATTAACATCTATAGCACTAAGATTAAGAGGAAAACAGGGAAGATTTCGTAAAAATCAAATGGGTAAAAGAGTACGTGGATGTTGTCGTAGTACCATTAATTGTGATATAACTATTAAAACCGATGAAGTGGGTATGCCACTAAAATTTGCAAGAAATCTACAAGTTGCGGAGACAGTTCAAGAAAGTAACAAACATCGTTTAATGGTTTATTTTAATAATGGCCGTAAAAAATATCCTGGATGTACTAGTATAATAAAGAAATATACTGGTGCTGAACATAATGTAGAAAAGATAAAAAAGGATTTTGAATTAGAAATTGGTGATACTATTTATCGTGATATTATCACTGGGGATGTGGTAACATTTAATAGACAACCTAGTCTTATGCCAAGTAGTATAACATGTCACCGTGTGGTTGTGACTGAAGATCCTAACATATTAACACTTAGAATGAATGTTTTGTCTTGTAAATGGTATAATGCGGACTTTAACCATCAGAGTCCAACAGTGAGTCACTGATATAGTTGTTGAGAATACTATATCAGAAAAATGGTGTAATCTCAACATTTGACATAATTTTATGTCAAACATATAACTCACTAGTATGCTGAACTTTCTAACTTAAGCAAGTTGGAAGATTTTTAGCATGCAAGACCTTCAAATTGCGGGAAACTCCTTAGAGCTTTCTAGTACCACTTTGATTAGGAAACTTTTCAAAGGAACCCAGTTAATTTCTGGCTCCAATGGTAATAAACTAGATTGATTGGATGATCCGCAGCCAAGTTCCTAAGGTTTTTCATCTTTATTAGAAAAGCTATGGAAAAGGTTCAGAGACTAGACGGAGGTCGGTGTTTTAAATATTTAAAATGCTTAAGGTATAGTCCAATACCTTGTGGAAACACTTGGTAAGAATGCATTAATTAATAACGTTTTAAATGCATTCTTATGTGATGGCGATCAAATGAATATATACATAAGTACGAGCATAGCGGAAATGAATGAGATATCACAAATATCAGCATCGGCGAACTTCTTTATGTCGCATGCGAAGAGTAATCCATTAGTTGGGGAAGCTGATGATAGTATTATAGGAAGTTTTGAAATAACAAGGAAGGATGTTCAATTTGACAAATATCATGCGATGTTATTATTTAGTAGTAGTACATATTTACCAGATTTTTCTGATTATGATCCAAAAAAGTTATATACAGGTTGGAATATGATAAGTAAAATATTTGAAGAAACTCCAATAAATTATGCAAGACCACCTAGTTATTATGTACCAGATTATGCACCATATATAAAATATCATCCAGATGAAATTAATACTATAATAGAACGAGGTGTTATGAAGAAGGGGATATTGGATAAACGTGCCATAGGAAATGGATCTATGGGAGGAATATTTCATATAATACATAATGAATATGGACCTAATAAAGCACTTGAAGTAATGTATAATTTGCAACAAGTTGTATTAGAGTATTTCTATCAATTTGGATTTACAGTTGGTATTATGGATTTAATGTTATCAACAGAAGCCATTAAAAAAATACATGAAATAGAATCATCGGTTATAAATGAATCTAATTTAATTACAGAAAAATTAAATAATGAAAAATTAATTTCTCCGATAGGAAAAACGATAACACAATTTTATGAAGAACAGCAAATAGCTACACTTCGTATTATGGATGATTTTATCGAACCAATATTTAATTCTATAGATAAAGAAAGTAATAATTTATTTAGACTAGTTATGAGTGGATCTAAAGGTAGAATAAATCATATATTTCACATGGTTAGTTCGATAGGTCAAATTATTATTAATGGTGAAAGAATTCGTCAGAATTTTTCATATAAACGTACAATGCCATATTTTAGAAGATTTGAATCAGATCCACAGTCTCGTGGTTATATTGAAGATTCATATATTAGTGGAACTAGTATGCCTGCATTTGTTGCAGCAGCGATGGCTGCACGTTTTGATTTGATTTCTAAGGCATTATCAACGTCAGTTACTGGTGAACAAAATCGTAAATCGATTAAAAATTTAGAAACAATTATAGTGGATAATTTAAGATTTTGTATAAAAGGTAATAATATAATTCAGTTTGCTTATGGTGAGGATAATTTAGATCCTAGATATGTTGAAAAAGTCAAATTTCCCACAGTTATGATAAGTGATGATGAATTTACTACTAATTATAGATATAATAATATATCAAATGATGAGCTTAGTGAATCTGATAACAAGATATTTCAAAATGAATATGAACAGTTAAGAAAAGATCGTGATAAATATAGAAAAATATATTTAAATTTTGAATCTATTAATTTAACTCATTTAATAGATGATACGAGATTTATGCCATTTAATCTTCCTAGAATAATTAATGATGTTCTAAATGAATACGGGGAGACTAAGTCAGATAGTAAACAAATTATAGAAATGATATCTATTATTAATAAGTTTATTGATACATTACCATATATCATGTTTAACGAACATCAAGAAATGGCAAAGACTAAATTGCCAGAATTTATTCATTGTGTAGTATTTTTACCATCTATGATGATTAGAAGTTATTTATGTTCTAATAAACTTAGAAAACTAAACAAGAGAATGTTACAGTTTATTCTTGATAAATCAAAAACAAAGTATCAAAGTTGTCTTATAGATTATGGAACTGCTGTTGGCATTATCGCAGCACAATCATTTAGTGAACCATTAACCCAGTATATGCTTGATGCACATCATCGAGCTACTGCTGGTGGTACATCTAAATCTGAGATGACACGTGTCAAAGAAGTATTAGGAGTGCGTCCAACAGAAAAAATGCAAGCTCCAATGATGTTTCTAGAAGTTATTGATGAAGTTAAATATGATAAAGAGAAAGTTAAAGAAATAGCAAATAATATTGAGGTATTAACTATGAGACAATTTGGTGTATATTGGCAAATATTTTATGAAAAATTTGGTGATCCAATACACGAAGCATATAAACATGAAAAAGTAATGATAGAAAATTTCGTAAAATTTAATCCATTGATACCCCCTCCTAGTGATCTTCTCAAATGGTGTATTAGGATAGTTCTAAACAAAACTACATTAATATTAAAGAATATTTCATTAGAGTTTATAATAGCGAAAATACGTGAGATGTTTACAAATATATATTGTGTATATACCCCTGAAAATGCTAAACAAATAGTATTGAGAATATATATACGAAATACAGAATTTAAAAATATAGCTGACGAGTCAGATATAAGATATAAAGGTAATTTAATATTAGATTCTATAATAAGAGGTGTAAAAGGAATAATTAATGCAGATCTAATTGATCCAATAATAAGAAATAAAATTGATGAAACTGGAAAAATAGTAAGAGATTCTAATAGAAATGGCATAAAAACTCTTGGCACTAATATGTATGAAGTACTAAAAAATAAATATATAGATACATTACGAGTACAAACAGATTCAATAGTAGAAACATATGAAATATTAGGTATAGAAGCAGCCAGACAAAAAATTATGAGTGAAATGAGATTAATTGGTGAGGGTGACATAAATCATCGACATTATACAATCTATGCTGATGAAATGACTTATACTGGACGTGTAACATCTATTGAACGTGCTGGTTTAAGTACTCGTGAAGCTAACAATGTATTATTAAGATTAGGTTTTAGTTCTCCAATACAGACTATAGAAGAAGCAGGTGTTAATGCAATGATAGACGATGTTCATGGAATTACTGCTAAATTACTATTAGGAGCAACACCACGTATAGGAACGACTTATAATTCATTTCATATAAATCCAGAAGTAATAAAAGAAAATATAAAGTCAGGAGATGATTATCTAAACAATCTATAAACAATATCTAAACAATATATAAACAATATTTTTTTAATATTTATTGTACTAAAATATCCATTGAATATATTATAGATCAATTCATATATATTAATTTTTTTATAATTTACAGATAATAAACAACATTAAAATAGAAAATAGAAAATAGAATATAGAAAATAGAATTAGTTATTTATCAATCATAAAAATAATAAATAATTTATAATTGAAATGACGATTGGTATAATTAATATTTCTATCATAATTCCTGGTGCCTCCACCCCGTGGTGACCCCCACGGACGGGATGGGAAACATTCTACCAATTCTTGGCTTTTGTCAAATATGCCATAGCAAACTAAAGTCAGATAGAAAATTAGTACAATCTGGACGATTAGTATTAGTTAATAATTTATGTTATTGTTGCCATGTTTATGAAAATTTAAAAAAAGAATATTATAATTATGATACATATAACATTGAAACAATTGAAATTAACTAAAATTTTATTTTTTTTATCTAAATTTTTAACTAGAATTTTATAAATATTAATTATAAATAAAATTACTAGTACTTAATAATATGTTATGTTAATATGTCGAAGATTAAAAAATTACAAGAAGAATATGAATATATAATAAAAAAATTTCAAACATTTTGTCTAAATCCAAATAATGAAGATTTTAAACTTATAATAGAATGTAAAAAATTACAAATTAATGAAGGTGATGATTATAATATATGGTTATATGCTGTTATTAATAAACATCCAGAATTTATGAAATACATTAATGAATCATGTGTAAATATATCTAATTTTTCATCATTTAATATACTCAGTGATGAAATTTTATCTACTGTTATGAAAAATCCAACTAAATCGAGACTAGATAAAGTTTGGCATATGTTTTTTGCAACGGGAGAATATAAATATCAAGAAATTTGTTATCAAATGATGGGACATAAAGATGCAAAGGAATCATTAAAAAAATATTCTTGTGATATTTATGTAAATATTAAGAAACTTTATAAAAATGAAATAAATGAATTAAAAAAAAATTCTAATTGGAAACATAATGATTTATCAATAATTGATTTTACATATATAGAATTTATTGCTAATGAATATATAAGTAATCCAGATAAATATAAATTAGAAATAAATTTTGAAGGAAAAACAATACAACATAATAACTTACGAAATTAATATAATAAGAACATAATCATTAATTAATAATCAATTAATAATCAATTAATAATCAATTAATAATCAATTAATAATAAATTAATAATAAATTAATAATCAATTAATAATCAATTAATAATCAATTAATAATCAATTAATAATTAATTACTATTAAAGAATTAATAATTAAATTAATCTCATATTTTACTAAGGTCTAATATATACAAGTTTAGACTTGAACAAGTTGGAAATTAAATTGAATATAATATAAATATAATATATCGCAAGAAATATACATAAAAAAAATAATCATTGATTAATAATCATTGATTATTAATAATTGATTACATAAATTATGGACACAAATAACATAGAAAATATCGAAAAATATAAAATCAAAAAAATGATAAAAAATTTATCAGAAGCTAAAGGTAAAGGCACAAGTATGATTTCTCTTTTAATTCCACCTGGTGAACAAATTTCTAAAATATCTAAAATGTTAATAGAGGAATATTGTACAGCATCTAATATTAAAAGTAAGGTAAATAAAACATCTGTGTTAGGTGCTATTACTTCGGCACAAATGAGACTTAAAACATATAATAAAATTCCTAATAATGGATTAGTTATATATGTAGGAATAATAGATACTGAAAAAGGAGAAAAGAGAGTTGCGATTGATTTTGAACCTTTTAAACAAATTAATACATTTTTATATAAATGTGATAATGTATTTCATGTAGAAATACTCGCTAGTTTATTAGAAACTAATGAAAGATATGGTATGATAGTAGTAGATGGAGATGGTTATTTATTAGGTATAATATCAGGAAATATTACTGAAGTTATACTAAAAAAGTATGTTGTTTTACCTAATAAACATAATAAGGGTGGTCAAAGTGCATTAAGATTTGCACGCATGCGAGAAGAGGCAATACATAATTATATAACAAAAGTAGCAGAAATATGTAATCGTGTATATATACATGATAACAAACTTAATGTAATAGGTGTGATATTTGCAGGTAAAGCTGATATAAAAAATAAAATAGCACAAAGTGAATTATTAGATAAAAAAATAAGAGATAAAATACTAAGTGTAATTGATATATCATATGGAGACATGAAAGGATTTAATGAAGCAATTGGAAAATGCGGCGATATATTTAAAAATGTAGAATTAATAAAAGAAAAAGAAATATTGAGAGAATATTTTGAACATATTGCAAAAGATACTAATAAATATTGCTATGGTATCTTTAATACAATAAAATTATTAAAACTTGGTGTTATAGAAAAATTAATAGTTTGGGATAAATTATCCATTACATATAAACCTAATATAGATGAAGAAGATACAGAAAAAAAATTATTAATCGATTGGTTAATTGATAATTATCCAAAATATGGTAGTAATATTTATATAATTAGTAACAATACAACAGAAGGTCTACAATTTGAAAAAGGATTTGGGGGTATAGGTGGTATACTAAGATATATATATGAACTACCAGAAACTATGAATAATGATGATAATAATAATAATAATAAAAATGATGTTAGTAATTTATTAGCTGATGGTTTATTAGCTGATGGTTTATTAGCTGATGGTTTATTAGCTGATGGTTTATTAGTTGATAATTTATTAGTTGATAATTTATTAGTTGATAATTTATTAGTTGATGATAATGATAATTTATTAGATGATGATAATGATGATTTATTCATGTAAGTAAAAATATAAAAATATAATACCATATTTACATTTTACGATATACATCAGGTTTTTCAGCCCAATTACGATACGCAATAGAAGCAATACCATTGGTAGAATCATTTGGATATCCGGTTATAAACCACCAATCTGGACTATGTCTATATGTGCAACATGATGTTTTTTTAGATAGTCCAAATTTTTCTAATAGATTATCTCCAAATAATTCTTTTTTACTACATAATAGATATAGTAATAGTAGTACCAATATTAGCATAATTGCATTATCCATATTTAATTTAAAAGTTATGTATATAATTATATATAAAAAAAATTGAAATTCATTTTAAATATTTATAGTAGCAACATACACAAACATACACAAACATACACAAACATACGTAAACCTTTATAAACTTCTCATCACACAATATAAACATTAAAATGTCTTTGCAGAAGATATATGATTGTCCTAATAAGGTTTCTGGTTTTATTAGTCTTGCTTGTTATCATGCATCTTATTCCACACAACCCCATCGTATTGGATCAGTAGTTATTATAGAGGGAAAGCCTGTCTCATTTGGATACAATAGTAGCTATTTTACCAAATTTAATGAAAGTATTTATTGTACGTGCCATGCTGAGATGGATGCTCTATACCGTGCTTTCCATAATATAAAAGGCAAGAAGTGTATTTTACGGGCGAAAAAAGATTACAATTTGTACAGTAAAAATATCACGAGACGGAAAAATAGGATGCGCTAAACCATGCTATATGTGCATACAAGGTATGGAAAAGTATAATGTCAATAAAGTAATATATACAGATTATAATGAAAATGTAAGAATTATTAAGTTAAAGAATTTAAAAGAAGAGCAACCATATTATACGGTAAGTCAGAGGGCTAAAATGATAGATTCTAATTAAAATTTTAATTTTTTTAACTCATTATTAATATAATAAATAATATTGAGAAAAAATATTATTAAAGTATATATATAATATTGTGTGTGTATTTAATAATGATTTATACATATATTGCTATTACTATTATTCCTATAATAATATTTTTAATAATATTAATAACAAGCTATTTATTGTATTATGAAGGATATAAAAATAAAGAGAATTATGCTTTAGCCGACCCACATTATTTTATTGATAATGACAATCCATATTTTAGGGAAGATCCACATATAATGCGTTTAGATCCACCTATTAAAGATACTCAGGGTTCTCTTGATAGGATGTATAAATCACAAAATGTCGGAGATTCTCGTCATCTATTTACACCAGATGATACTTTATTAACATTAGGAAAAGACTATGATTTTAAAATACAAGTTAACAATGCAATAGATAATTATAGGTCTCATATGAATATGACCAAGTTGGACAACTTGGAACTTGAACAAGTTGGAAATTAGAAATAAAAAATTATAAAAAAACAACAATTAAAAACAATAATTAAAAACAATAATTAAAAACAATAATTAAAAACAATAATTAAAAACAATAATTAAAAACAATAATTAAAAACAATAATTAAAAATAATAATTACGAACATATTCCACTAATGAAAAAGCTCTAGAACTAAATTAAACATATTACGCAAAAATAAAAAAATGTATATTATACATATATATTATATAATGCTTAAAATGTTGTAGGAAATTCGGAACATATTATGAACATATTACGAACATATTTCGCCAATGAAAAAGCTATAGAACTAAATTAAACATATTATGCAAAAAAATAAATATATAATATACATATTTATAATAAAAAATGCTGTAGAAAATTCAGAATGTATTATGAATATATTCCACTAATGAAAAAGCTCTAGAACTAAATTAAATATATTACACAATAATAAATTAATAAATTAATAAATTAATTATTTCTCTCGCATTATTTACATATATTTTTTACTTCTTCGAATCATATGAAAATATATGGATAAGTAAGTTGTTTCTATAAACTTTAATAAATATTTCGAATAATTATACCATAATTTAAATGTATATGGTTGAAGGTATGTTGTTGAAGGTATGTTGTTGATTTGTGTTGTTTTATATAGAAATATATTGTATTAAATTTTTTATAAAAAATTATAATATTTATATGTAAAAATTTCTTATACAGAAAAATATTATAATACTGTTGTGAATCTATAAAAATTTTTTTATTCTACAGTTAATGATATTTCTTCACGAATACCATTAACAATGTATATTGAGATAGATCTATCAGAAAGTGTTTCCTTAATAAAATTTTCCTCATAATAAAACCACTTTTCTGAATTTAGATAGTCACCTACATTTTTTCCATCGGCTGTAAAAAGTCCAAAAGAATAGCCATAGTAATTTATGTAATTACCATGACCATCATTAACAATTATTGTGTCTTCATAAAATCTTAAAAGTATATGGATTTGATTCTACCATAATTTTGAATAAACTTTTTTTCTTTAGAAAAGAAAAAAAAGTTTAGATTATTAAATTCGATTTTTTATAATTTAATCATTTCTCTCACATGGCTCTTTATAAGTAACATTAAGAATTTTAAATATTTCTTTTTCATCTTTAACTGTTATTTTTACACCATTATTATCAAATAATCCATATTGATTTAATTTATATCCTAGTCTTTTTGCTTGTGCTCTTGTTCTTATGTTAAAATTTTTATTTCCAGTATAATGAAATAAAGCAAAAGGCAAATCTTCCATTGTTGTTTTAAAAATGTCTATTTTTATATAATTACATTTAGAATAAGTTGCAGATTTAAAATTCAATTGTAAAACATATGATTTTCTTTTATCTCCTGATAAATATTCATTTATTACTTTAAATTTTCCTCCAGCTATACTAAGCATATTAAGCATATTACTAGCATATTGTAAATCTGATAAACATAAGAAATCAAGATCATGTATATCTTGTATACATCTTCTATGGCTTCCTACTGGAATCCAATCAGTGGGTAAATATGTTATTAATTCATCAGATATTTTTTTATCTATAATTTCACAGAAATCATATTTTAACTCTAATTTTGCTTCATTTGATAACATATTATAATATTTATCTTTTTTTAAATCTTTGATGGATTTTACACCAGCGTCAATTAATTCATTTGCCAAAATTTTACCAATACCAGATATTTTTTCTAGATTATGTTTTAAATTATGTTTTGTATCACGAGTACTCATTATATAAATGATCTATGAACAACACCAGCTACTAATTATATTATTTACTATATGTTATTTACTACATATTATTTTAAATTAATTACAAAAAATATAATTATTATTTATATTAATTATTAATTATTAATTATTAATTATTAATTATTAATTATAATTTATACGCTATCTACAAAGCTATCTACTTTTTCATTCGTTATATCTTTTGTTATTCTTTCTTCTGCATTAGCTTCTACTTCATCACCTTCAAATGATCCCATAGGAGCTGATTCAACAACTAGTCTACCGGCTAGTTGAGATAGAGAAAATCCAAAAGAACTCTTACTTACACTTTCCATATGAATTCTTCCTTCAATGATTCTACTTCCACGTGTGATAAATTTATGAATATTGGTTTCATCAACGGGTTCTCCGTCTACTTCGGCTTGTTTATAGCGAATAATATTCTTATCGTCTACATATTTGGTAGAATAATCTAAAATTTCTGTTTTAGGTAATCCTCGTAGAAAAGCCCTAGGATGCTTGTCTGAATATTTTGAAAAATCTAACTTAATATGTAGTGTATGATTTTCTTTTTGTTGGCCTCTCTTTGTTTCATCAGGATGTTCAAATGAATATGTTGTTTGTATCATTCTATGAATTTTTGTACTAGGATCAACTTTTTTTGTACTTTTCATATTCTCACACCAAGCATTATATTTTCCATCAATAGTTCTAATAAGTTTTCCATAATCGCCAGCATAGTCCACCGATAGTTTAACTGATGCTGTTTTATTTTCTTTTTCTCCTTCATCTTTTTTCTTACTATTTGGATCAATCATATCACCCATAACTGTAATATCTGTTATTTTTACAATAAGTGGATATTTTGTTGTAGATTCTGATTTTGTATCAACTACTTTTACATCATAAAATCTAGTTCCCTGATATGATTTTGCTTCCTTCTTGCTTTCAATAGTAAAAGCATTATCTAGTGGATCTTTTACAATCTTATCATTAATAGCATTAAGGTCAGTAAAAACACGAATAGCTGATTTATTTGCCATTTGATTTTTTAGTGGTTAATTAATTTTGTTTATAGTTAGTTTTGTGGTTAATTTTAAGGTTATAGTTATATAAATTGTTTAATAAAAGATATATTATTATGAGATGTAATTCTAATATGATATTTTCAATTTTTTTTTATAGTTATTACTACAAAAAATAAGTATAAATATATGTACTACCATTATATATAAAATTTCATATTATCTTATATGTTTATATGATTATATTCATATTCTTATTATTAATTCTTCTTGATTTTCAATAATATTTTTTATTATTACTTCAATATATTCAAAAAAATATTTCAAATTATAAATATTCAAATTTTTATTAATATTGGGGTAATCCACTAAGATATGATTTATTTAATAGCTCATAGAAATTTACACTAGTTAACATTATACGACGACAACATGTATTATTAATATTATAATCAAACAAAAGCTGATTTAATTCTGGAAATATGTTATCTCCACTCATATCCAGAAGTTTATCTGGATCAATATCTAATCCCTCTTTTTTAAATTTTTCTTCTATTAATTTTCTTTTCTTGGCATCAAATGCATCATATATATCTCCCAGACTACGACCGCATGTACATGTTATAGGTATAAGCATCTGGATAATATATTATTATACAAGTTGATATATATAAATTAGTTAAATAATCTATTAATTATATTATTTATAATATGGATATTATTAAGTATAATATATATTCAATTTATTTTTCAATTTATAATTTAAAATTCAAAATTAAACTTTTTATCTTTTAGACAATATATCTATTTTTTATTAAATGAATTTAATAAAAACTCTTAAGTTTTTAAGTTCAAAAGCTTATAATTATATTACTTAATATCTTTCATTAATTCATCTAATTTTCCTTCTTTCTTTAATTTTTGTAATAATTCTTTAACATTATCATCAGATACTTCTCCTTTTTTCTTAGTTTTTCTAATTATCTCAGTGTTATTATCTTTTATATTATCTAATAATCTATTACATCTCATATGTAACACTTTTGATATATTATATATTGATGATATACAATTTGGATTAGGTTTCATTAGTATATAATCATGTGGATAATTTTCCATAGTTTTAAAACTTAATGGTATATAGAAAAATGCAGTTGAATTAATAAATGTTCTAATTTCAGCAATCTTTTCATGCGGTGGTAACCCATTTTTAATATCACGTAATAATAATGGTTTAAAATCTGGACCATTTGTATAATCATATATTCTTTCTCTAATAGCATCGAATTTTCTGTGATCAAATATAGAATCATTTTCTAATTTACTAAATAACTGATGAACAACAAACCTAAATTCATCTTCATACATTTTATGAGTAGCAGTATTATAATAATCTATCAAGTCTTTGGGAAATATATTACTCTTGAATAGTTCTTCATATATTTTTTTAATACGAGCTGGCATATTCTGAGGAGCTATTCTAGAATTCAATATAGTACTTCTCTTTTCATTTATTTCATTGAGTGCTCCTTGCGGATTTGTATATATAAGAGCTTTATTACCAGATGATTGTGCCATTGAATCATATATATTAGGATTACTAAGTATATCATTAATATCATTGATGATTTTTGCATTATTTGGCTTTTTATTATTATCCTTTATCCAATCTATAAGAATTCTGTCAGAAACTAAATACGGACCAATTGTCTTGTATGGTTCTAGTATTAAATAAAAATCTGTTTTATCAAATGATATTAGAGGAATTATTTTATTTATAAGCGTTTCTTTGCAATATTCATTTCTTAACATAAATCCAACTAAACTTAATACAGCCTCTAAATATACATCCTTTGAATAAGTATGTAATGTTTTATCAAATTTATAGTCCATATAATTAGATTTATTTGACATCTCTAATATATATGAATTTTCTATTTTATTAGCTATATCTGATCGTATTTTATTTGTTGTATCGTTAGATTCATTAACTACTTCTTCTTTTTCTCCAGGCTTTGTCTTCTTTTTTTGAGTATATTTAAATGAAGCCTTTGGTCCATCTATAGGAGGACCATTTCCTTCAATAATCCAAATAGAAAGCCTATTACCTCGTGAACCATCACGAAAACGATCATCTATATACATTTTGCCTCCTGATTTTAATAAAATTGAACGACCATCAACACCAGCAATTTCGATTCTCTGATTGAGAGCATTTGGAATATCATCACGTTTTTCCATCACATCACCAGGACTCTTCAATACATCCGTAATTAATAATGATGAAATCATTTCGGCTGCAGTATCTTCCTCATCAAGATTAACACTATTACTCAAATTTATAAGTTTTTCTCTATACTTTTTATCACTAGGTAGTAGAAATGTAATACCAGTACGTCTCATAGAAAATATATTTTCTAAGCATAACTTTTCTACAACACTATAAATATCTGGGTCTACAGTCTCAATATAATCAAGTAATTTAGAATAAGCTTTTGGACCTTTAGGCATTTTTTTATTTTTTTAACTATTATTTAATAATAATCTAATATATATTTAATATATTTAATATTTGTGTTTTCTCTAAACGAAAATTATATTTTTTATTGGATAAAAATATAATTATAGAATAAAATTTAAATTTCATATTTAAATATAATAAATTAAATTTCATATTCAAATATAATAAATTAAATTTATTTTTTTAGTATTAAATATTTATTTTGCTAATATATATAAGGTTTGCTTCACAAAGTAAATTATGGGAGCAAGCACCTCAAAGATAGGCGGGGCCTGCGAAACAGAAGGTGGCACTGGTAGCTCTACTAAGGAACTACCAAAAAAACCATATCACCAGATGATGGAATATTATAAAAACTTTAACGGAACAGATGGTGGTATAGAGGGTGGAATTGATAATGATAATACATTAGAAACTTTATTTAGTGGTGGTGTCGAAAAAACAACATTAGGTGAAATATCTAGTTATGATGTATCATTAAATAGTCGTGCAAAAGATCGTCTTATTGATGATATTATTTCTGCCATGAAATCATTAGGTTTATCAGTAGAGGGAAAAGATCGTGCAGATACAATTAACAAAATTCTTGATAAAATTCCTAATGAAAAGAAATCAGGTTCAAGATTTAAATCAGATGCAGAAAGTCAGAAAAAACTATGTCTTGTCATTGCTAAAGTTTTTAATGAAAAATATGGTAATATTATTGATACTAATCAGAATGCACCATTAATATGTCAGCAGATTGCTGAATTAACGGAAAGTCTGGGTGTTGGAATGCACGCAGAATTTCTTCTTGTAAATAATGAAGTTAAGAAAGTTCTTAAAAATTTATTCTATCTCAAAGATGAACTAAATGATGTGATGGAACCATTACTAAAGAAAATAGAAGCATCTGATGACAAAAAATTAGTTGCAGAGAGTGCTAATTATCGTGAATTATATGCATTATTAACTAAAGAAATTCAGAGACAAATCGAAATATTAAAGAATTTACTTGATATAACATTATTACCTAGTGAAACAGATCTAACTATTATGCTAAAAGAATCTGAGGACCTTCCTGGTATAATAGAAAAACTAGAAGGTAAAGCTGGAACGACAAGATTTGGGGAAGTAATATCTAGAGTTCTTAGAGGAACAGGATTAACTGCTAAATATGCACTTGTTATAGATAATGCCTTAAAGAAAGTTGGCGTGACAATAGACGAATATGCACGTAGCGATAATATGAAATTACTTATGGACAAGATTAGAGATACTTTAGTAAAAAAGGATATGACTGATTATGAACTTCATGAATTTTTACAATCTGTGGAATTATTATATAAAAACTTTTATCGTAATAAAGATATAGCAAAGTTACTCAAAAATATGAGTGAAAAATCAGGAGCTTTCGAACACATAGAATATGGAGGAGGAACTGAAAATGAAAAAGAACCAAAATCCATTATTGACAAACGAGTACATGATAAACGTGTAATGAAAAAGATACTTTTAAAAGCATTCAATCGTCAATTACTTGAAAGATTTGATAAAATAATTATTGGATTAAATAATCTTGCGGAAAAAGTTGGTAGTACTCTTCCTCTTAGTGAACAGTTAGATAAACTTAGAAATTCTCTTACTCTCCTCAGTCCTATAATTATGACAAAAAATATTTATATAGCATTATCTGGATATTACAATGATGCACTTAGTAGAGAACGTAAAGAATCATTCATAGCCCAGTTAAAATTAGTTAAGGGATCCTTGGATGCTGTTATGGCTAGTTCGCTTTACACACAACATCAAGATATATTCAAACAGGTAAGAGATAGTATTATATCAATGATCGAGCTTATTGATACTTATAGTGATAAGATAGCAGAAAAATTCGGATCTGGTAGTGATGAAGATTTAGAAGAAACCCCTATGGAAGGTGGTGGTAAATATTCTAAAATTACAATAAATGATCCTGGAACTTGGAGAAGTACAGGAACTATATATGATGCTATTAGAAAGTTTGATTACTACTATAAGGTTGCACAAATAAGAGAAAATCTTAAACGCACAGCTGGAGAACTAGATTATTATAGTGAAAAATATGTAGATATGCGAGCACAAGCAGTTGCCAAAGCTGTTGATGAGATTAAAGCTGATCGTGATAAACTTCTCAAAATGCTCAAAGAAAGAAAAGGTTTTTCCAATAAATCTCAATCAGATACAATTCCAGATGATAACATATTAAAGGATGAAGAAGAATATATAAGTATGTTTGTTAGAGCTCAGGCTAAATCTAAGATTAACTTCTGGCGTACAGTAGAAGCCATCGATGAATATATGCGTGTATTTACTGATGGTTTAGCTAAACATCCTGATGATGTTAAAGAAATAAAAAATATGTTAGACGAAATTGATTTAATTCATGATTGGTATAGTGAGGCATCTGGAAAAGCTCTACATGAACTTTTCGATATGTTTCCTTCACATCGTAAAGATATTAATGAAACAACAGATACAAATACAAAGTGGAATGGTTTACAATCAAATAAACATTACTATAGTATTATAGAAGATCTAAACAACCCTGTACCAAACAACAAACTTGATATACTCCCTGGTAATCCATTTATCGCTGTTGAATTAAATGATAAATATAAAGATTCAGATATTGGTTTTAAGGGACGAACAAGCATTCGCAAAATTATTAAAGGTGTTACCGTACTTAAAAATATTCTTAATATATTTATACATATCGGAAATCAATTCGGTGGTCAGGAATTACATAAGAAAGTTTATATGACACCTGCACAAATTTATAACAATTTATGTGACTATCTAGAAGCATCTGCATTTAATATGGGACTTGAAGCACCATCTATTGAATATTTTGTGCCAGAAACTAATGCAAAGAGTCAGATTATTACAATGTATGACTCACCTGGTAATAAATTAGCAAAAGAAATACCAGTAACTATGTTAAATTTTGTAATAGAAGATGTTAAGTCTGATGCAGACAATAAAGCAGAAGTTAATAGAAAATTAAAAGTAGTAGAAGATATAATAAGTAATATAATAAGTAATATTGATACTAAAAAATATATATTGACAACACAGGATAGAAATACATTTGAGGGTATTAGGAAAGATATTAACGATGCTAAGGATAATGTTTTCACTACATGGGATTCAGCTGCAGCTGCTGCAGCAGCTGCAGCTGATGCTGCTGCTGTTGCTGCTGTTGCTACTGATAAAGAGAAGTGGGCCAAAAAATTTAATAATATAGTTATTAGAACTAAGGAACTATTACGTAGAATAGGAATAGGTTATAAATCTCCTGGTGATAAAAGATTTGGTGCATATGAAGGTGGTGTCGAGTTTAAGAATTTCTCTAAAACTAAAACTTATTCATATGGTGATGACCTAGCTGATTTTGATGCGAAAGATTGGGAAAAACCTATAATGGTAGGAGCAACTGCTGGTATTCAGACTGGTGATGAGGAACAAAAGAAAAAAATAACATTCCTCCAGAATTTCACAGTATATATGCGAGGAGTTGATAGAGGTTTAGATGGTGACAATCAGTTTAGACTACTCGATGATATGTTTGTTCATGTAATAAAGTCTATGTGTGCAAAAGTTCTAACAGTAGTTGGAACTTATGATGTGTTTGAACGTCCATATGAAATTCATACAATGAGTCCAATACGTTTAATAATGGGTGGTTTTGATGAAGTCCCTAAAGTTGAATCAGGTGCTATTGATCTTTATTTACGTCTACCTCTACTTGCTGAGTTTTATCGTGATCTATTTGCATGGACGACTGAAACTGATAACTCATTTATTAAGAATTATGAAGATAATTATAATTCACAAAATACAGATAAATTTGCAGAAAAGATTACTATAGTACCTGAGGTTGAGGGAACATTCAGTGGATTAATAAGACTTATGTTTAAACGTATTCGTAATGTGAACAGTGCAAGTTATAGTGATACAGATGTATCAGAACTTATTCGTGAAATTAATATAATTTATTCCAAAATGTTACAGAGAAGTTCAAAAGATAAAGTCATTATGGATACAATTTATGAATTTATAAATGAAATTAATCGTCGATATGGTATCGTTAGACAGAAAGAGCGTGATAAGTATGAAAAAGAATTTGGATCCCATTATGATTATGCTGACATAGCAAAAGGAATAACTGGTGATATAGATCGTGATTATGCTATACTTCCTGGTGAAGAAGATATAGAATATCAACCTGATATGTCTTCAAGAGCTCCAAGTATTCAATACGAAAGTGGAATACCCGATTCTGCATCCGCAAGGAGAAAGAGCAAGTTTTCTATTAAAGATGATCACTATAGATTATTCTACAGATTCAGATGCAAACTAGATGAGCATTTTAGATCATTAAGTGGGAAACCCCTTGAAACACGTGAATATACTCTTAACCCAGCTATTAAGTCAGCTAAAAATCAATTAGAGAAGGAAACTGATCCTGCACATAGATTTAAGATTGTTTCTAAACTTATTCGTGGTAGTAATATTTATGGAAAACCAGATTATAATAAGTATGTTATGTTCCATGAAACAGTTGTAGCAGGACTTAATGTTCTTAGTGCAATACACACATTATTATGGGGATTCCAAAATTGTGTACTAACCTTAGATCTTGAAACACTTAAGAAATTATCTATTGATGGAGAATATACTTCAGCTACAGTTAAAAAATGGAAAGATAAATATTATGGAGAAGATAGAAATATACAAGGATTTAAATCAATTGAGAATGAATTAGATAAACAATTTGCTAATATATATGAAGATAAGAAAAGTATTAATGGTCTTGCTTTTGTAAGAGAGAAAGCATATCTTGCATATTTATTTGAAACAATATTTGCAATATCTAAAGATTTACAGGGTCTTGTCAGTGTTAGTTTTGAATCATCTGGAGAAAAAAGATATGTAAGAATGAGTTTTACAGGTCTTAAACAATTAATTGAGGATGAGTTTGCATCAGTTAGATATTTCATGGATCTCTTGCGTCCTCATATTGATAGTAGTATTTTTAATAATTATAATGATAAAACGATTCCCGGTAGTTATTATTGGCTCCAGGAACAAATTATGGAAAAAATTATAATAGGAAGAGACATTGAAATCAAGGATTTAAAATCACCTTATGTTAGTTTGGACAGATTGCCATCTATAATAAATAATTCATTTGAATTACTAATCAAAGAAAAAAAGAATTTTGATGGGTATTTAAAACATATTATATATTTTGATAGTTCTAAATTTAACAATACATCTAGTAGTGGAACTGATAATGTACTTAGAACCAATCCTGCCATTGGAATATTATTCAATGATTCCAAAGGATTAGAAAAACTCATTGCTAAAAATATGGGTAATGTACGATTAATTAATCCAGAATATACAGCAAGATACAAACATTTATATAATTGGGATAATGAAGATTTTAATAATAATCGTAGCATAATGTATGCATTCAACCAACTTCTTGCTAAATATATTGGAATGTTCTTTGATAAATCAGTAGATAAAATATACACAAGACTTATCGATCAATTTGCTAGTGGAGCTTTTAATCAACAGGTTATGGACCAAACTAAGACATATCGTGATATGGTTAATACAAATGTTACAGTTGGAGAACAACAGACATATACGTCACAAACAAGCAAGTCTGAGGTGGAAGCACGAAATATCGTTGGTGATCCTACAACAGCACCTAAATTACCTCCAGGATCTTCTACTAATACGTTCGAAAAGAGAATAAAATATTCAACAAACTTAGGTCCAGATAATTACATAACGGCAAGAATTACTGATGAAATTACGTCTAGTAATGATAAGGTTGATAATAAATTCGGTGATACTAATGAAGACACAAAGAAAGATCCCAAATTTGTATTATATACATCACTATCTATTACTCTCAAAAATCTCCTTACTAGTAAGAATGAATCAACACAACAGAACATATATCTTGCAGATAATCTATCTGATGTTACATTTTACATGAAAGAAACTTATCGTGCAAATCTGCCAATATTCAGAAATCTATTTGTAGAACTCATGAATAAATGTGAATATTATAAGGAAATCGTCAATACATTTACAGTTAATAACAAAGAAGTTAAGAATGAAATTATGACACAGATCGTAAATGGGTGTAACACTCTAGTTACCTCTATTGATCAAGTTATTAGAGAACTTGGAGATGATCCTAAATATCTAGAAACACATCAGAATAGTATTCAAGAGTATATGAATCTACATGGAAAACTTCCATTCATGCCTGCATCATCTCTCTTATATGTTCTTAAGAATGTTGGTAAAAAAGATAGTGGTGATTTCCTTACATTATTCCCTCTACAAGCTCCTGGAACAACTAAAGGCAGATTTAATTATGGTATTAGATCTATATTTGGTGATCATACAAGCAAAGTACTTATGGATCATATGCCTGGTGTTAAGGAAGTTTTTGATAACTTTAATTCTAGTGTTGATGCTGGTGAATCTGCCAATGCATCTAATTATGATAAACACATATCTACATTAGTTAGACTTCTTAGATTTATTGTTGATTCAAAGCATTATAAGGGAAATCTCACTCCATATGTCCAGAAGTCGTTTGAAGATGATCCAGATATAGACTATGATGGAACTAAATTGAATACTCAAACTATAAATAATACTGGAGTATTTACAAGAAGAGATTTTGTGATATTGGACTCAGATAAAGAACAAAATTATTATGCTAATAAGAGTTTTCAAAGTTTAATATCATATAAGAATAAAAAACCACTTATATTCTGTTATGCAATTAGCAAATCCCTTAGTGATATTCTTACATTAACAGAAAGCAGTTTTAAAGATGATCGCATTGAAGATTTAGTTAAGTATATAGGAAGTGACGATTTAATCAAAACTAAAGATAAATTAAATATAATAAATATTATAGATCTAAATGTTGTTCCTATTAATGTACATGCATTAATGAGAGATATACCCTTGGTTAATCTATATAATTATTCATACACATTTGATCGCTTAATTGTTGAATTATTCTATGGTCTTAATGAAGATTTCTCTGGTACTATTATTAAGCATTTATGTGATAATGCATTAGACGATCCTGGAATGCATTCTATGCCTGGAATACCAGAAGATCAAAGTAAAAGTGAAAGCATGAGATCAAAAAGACCAACAGCTACTAAATCAACTCGTGAGTTATTTGTTGCATTATTAATAAATCCCTATCGTAAGATTTGGACGGATGCTGAATATCAGTTCCTAGATGCGATTTTCCGTGGTAGTGGTAATCTTCCACTTGATCGTCCTAAATTCCTCAGTGATCAGGTACATGGTAAACTAATGTTTAGAGATTCAACTGAATTAGCAGAGTACGACAAAGATAAAACAAATCCATTCGGATTTAACAGAGCATATGAAAGAGGACCATCACACACAAGACAACTTGAACTAGAAAAAGCAACTGATAAGAAAAAACTATATTATATACCTAATAATCAGAAGGATCCAAATGATTATAAATTTGATGAAAATGATACTAAATCTATCACTATAGATGAAAATCTCAAACAAGTATTACAGTTAATTGGTAAACTAAGATTCAATACAAGATTTATACGTAATTTATTCTTCTTAGTTAATTTATACAGAAGTCTTCGTTACAAACTTAGAATTGATCTCACTTATAATAAGAATCTTGTTGTAAAAAGTCATGCAGTAATACGTCCAGACAATACGGAATTTATGTTAAACCAAACTAAAGAAGACTCATATAAGGGATCAACAATATATCCTAGAGGTAAATTAGGTATTACTGTTAAGAAGCCATAAGATAAAAAAACATAAAATAATAAAAATTATATTTTTTTATTATTTTTGATTGTTATATAAAGGTTTTTCATTTAGTTTTAGTAATTAATATTAATTAATATTAACTAATATTAACTACTATTAACTACTAAAACCATTCATATATTGAGTTTAGACAAAAAATTATAATTATTAATGTCTTGTATTAATGTCTTATGTTGATGTATGATATTGACTGATCTTCTACCTCAATATATAATAAACTGATTATGAACTTATTATGAACTTATTATGAACTTATTATTAACTTATTATTAACTTATTATTAACTTATTATTAGTTATTCGTCATAATGAATTAAAGGATATTAATGGCATTACTTGGATGAATATAAAGAAATTGCTAGTTGAGATGTTTATTATAAATCCTGACATAGAGAATTATGAAATAATAGCTATAGTATTATAAAATGATTTTAACTAAAAATAAAGTTAATAATTTTTAAAAATTTATTTATTTTTTGAATAAATTTTCATATAAATTTCATATGAAATTATATATAATTATATATAATATATTATGAAGTTATGTCTTAAAGGTTATCTTAGTATTATAGATAAATATGGTAAAATATTTATCTCATATATAAATGATTTTGATGAATTAGGAAATTTTGATGATACTTACGATAAACTAAAGAAAAATTTAAAAGATAATGATAATATAAGATTACCATATAACAACAAAGAATTTTGGGTAATTGCAGGAAAAAAATCTAATTATTGCAAAGAATTATTAGGTAGACAGGTATATATAAATGTTATGGCATCTAAATATAATTTCATATCAAAGTTAGAAGACAACTTAGGAGAAGAAATATCTGGATATAAGTTATCTTTAATTGATATATATACTATAAAAAATATTTAATATAACTGGATAATTGCGATTAAAACAGGTCATTATATTTATCAAAGAACATTTATATATATATTATGTTATTAATTCATGGTGGAGTAAATCAAGTTAGTTATATTATATATGAAAATTAAATCTTAAAATTTATATTAAATTTTATATTAAATATTTAATATATCTATATAGGTAGTAAAGCATTTGTGGCGGAGCGGTTAACGCGACAGACTTAAGTTCTGTTTCCCTTACGGGATCGTGGGTTCAAGTCCCACCAAATGCACTACCTTTTTTTTTCAAATACTATATATAATTTCATATTAAATGTATGATTATTATATATGGATGGTAAAGCATCTGTGGTGCAATGGAAGCACGCCAGACTTCTAATCTGGATGTTATGGGTTCGAATCCCATCAGATGCGCCATCTTTTTTTAATAATATCATGATATTATTAAAAAATTTAGATTTTCATATTAAAGATAAAATTATCTATAATAGACGATTACAGCTCTCGTAGCTCAATAGGCAGAGCGTAGTGCTTATATTATATATATGAGACGCTAAGGTTGTGGGTTCGATGCCCACTGAGAGCAATCGTCTTTTTTTGTAAAAAAAATAATTATTAAAAAACAAAATGAGTTCTATCCAGAACTCAAAACCAAGATCATTTCTCTGCCTCTATCCTAGCATCTTCTTCTTGCGCTTCCTTTTCCTCTGCCTGAACTGCATCTCGAAACAGAAGGAGCAGAGTCAACACATCACTGTCTCCTTTGTAATCTAACCAGAACTTGTTGATCGCATCTTGAGCTCTTCTATCAAAATGATAGACCATCATACGGTCTTGGCATCCCACAGATTCTCTGGAGTACATCTCGATGTATTCCAGCTTTTGTTTCAGAGTAGTGTAATTTATCACCCCAGGACCGCAGATTGTCCTTACCATAGCAATGATATTCTCGGCCAATATGTGAGATAGTATCTCCTTTTTAGACGAGGAAGCCATTGCTTGTGTTCAGTTGTTGTGATTCAAATTGTAGGAAAACTAAATTCAATTTTTTTTTATTTAGTCTTAATATAAAAAAAATTTCCAGACTTGGCTCTTCAAACCATGGCCTCAAGCTTCATCGCCTCTATCCTAGCTTCTTTTTCTTGCTCTTCCATTTCCTCTGTCTGAACTGCCTCTCGAAACAGAATAAACAGATTCAACATCATTCTGTTTCCATTGTAATTGGCCAAGAACGCGTGGATTGAATTGTGGCCTCTGCAACGAAAATGACTGGCCACACCACTGCATGCTCTCACAGAGTCTCTGTAGTAGTTCTCGATGTATACCAGATCTCTTTTCGGAATAGTAATATTTATTCTCTGAGAAACATCGCGTGTCTTTACCAGATCAATGATACTCTTGGCGAATTCGACAGATAGTGGCTTCTTTTCGGACGAGAAAGCCATTATTTGTATTCAGTTGTTGTGATTCTAATTGTAGGAAACCTCAATTCAATTTTTTATATATATTATTAAATACCGACTAAAAAATAAAAAAAAATTGAATCGAGTTTTCCTACAATTAGATATAACAACAACAGAGATAAACAACATAATACAAGCAATATAAGCAGATATGACATCGATAGTGAAACCAGTATGGAAAGAAGAAGAAGACAGGAAAATGGCATTGGAACTAGCAATAGTAATGGAATCCTCATTGGAACAGGAAGAAATAGACTGGAGAATAGCACGGTTCCTTGCTATAGAACTGGAAAAAGAAGACAGGAAAACGGCATTGGACCTTGCAAAAGAACAGGAAGAAGAAGACAGGAAAATGGCATTGGACCTTGCAATAGAACTGGAAAAGGAAGTGGAAAAGGAACAGGAAAAGAAACGTCTGGAGAAATTTTGGCCACATGGCTTCTGTGTTTGAGAACCATGTTTTGAAAATTGTTTTTTACTTTTGGTAAAGCTTTTAAGTTTTTTTTTAAAGCTTATTTTACTCGAGAATTTTTTTTGTCTAACTTGTTCAAGTTAGAACTTGAATTTCTTAATTAAACTTTGATTAAACTTTTTAAAAGTTTATTCTAAAGAAAAAAAAGTTTTAGAGTGAAAGATTTTTTTAACTATATATAAAAAAATAAAATTTTATGTTTTAACACTTTCACTCACTCAATTTTACTTGTGTAAAAGTAATAACTAACCTTTAAAAATTCCAACTAATAAATAGTAATTTTTCAAAGAAAAAGAAATTCTTCAAAGAAAAAATAAAAACAAAGTTCCGACTTTAACAAGTTCTAACTTTAACAAGTTCCGACTTTAACAAGTTCTAACTTTAACAAGTTCCGACTTTAACAAGTTCTAACTTTAACAAGTT
>C687J35174_10001182_pt1 | contig 38317 bp, 33 predicted proteins | sample RifCSPhighO2_01_FD_35174 | JGI IMG/M metagenome (IMG submission 35174) | reverse complement strand
CTGGTTTAAAATATACGATTGTCGGTGACCAGAGCGACGTTGGTTATTTTGAACATCTTAAAAAACTTGCAAAAAATTTAAACGTTGATCGGGATATTGAATTTATCCAAAAAATAAGCGAAAATGAGCTAAAAGACCTTTACTCGAAAGATAGCCTGTTTTTACTGCCTTCAATAAATCACGACCATCACTTTGAAGGTTTTGGACTCGTTTTTTTAGAAGCGGCCGCGGCTGGTTTGCCGGTTATCGGCACCAGCGGCAATGGCATTGAAGACGCGGTTAAGGACGGATATAACGGGATTTTGATAAATCAAAATAATGTCGAAAATACCGCAGATGCAATAGTGGATATATTAAGCAATGAGAGCGAGTGGATAGNCATGAGTAAAAATAGCTATGAATGGGCCAGAGGCCACGATATGGATTTAATGATTGAGCCCTATTTGGATATATACAAGAAAATATAAACTTATTTAAATGACCATCTGTTATTTTGGAATCTATTCTTCAAATTACACCCGCAATAAAGTCAATATCATGGGGTTGCGGGAAAACGGTGTTGAGGTGATTGAATGTCGGAGCGATGAGTCGGAAAGATTTAAGAAATATTTGGATTTGTTTTGGAAATACTGGCCGCTTCGCAACAAATACGATGTAATGATTGTCGGTTTTCATGGCCATGCGATGATGCCTCTGGCTTGGCTTTGCGCTAAAATCATAAGCCGTAAAAAACTTATTTGGGACGCATTCGTCTCAACTTACGATACTACTGTATTTGACCGGAAGAAAGCCAGACTTGGAAGCGTAAAAGCAACTAAACATTGGCTGATTGACTGGCTGGGCTGTGTTTTGGCCGATTTAATTCTACTTGACGCTGATGCTCACGGAAAATATTTTATCAAAACCTTTCATATTAGGCCCGCCAAATTTAAAACTTTACCGGTTGGCTGCGATGACACGATCATGCATCCGAGAGAGCAAAACCCCGATGGAGTCGCTTCGCGACCCTATGGGGCAGGCAAGGAAACGGACAACTTCCTGGTTCATTTCCACGGCACCTATATACCCGCCCAGGGCATACCTTACATCATAGAAGCCGCTAAGCTTTTAGAGGATATGGGTGTTGAATTCAATATTGTCGGCAAGTTGGAAACATATGGTAAAGCGATTGAGTTCGCAAACGAGCTTGGCGCTAAAAATATAAATTTCCTTGATTTTATGCCTTATGAAAAATTGGCCGAATACATGGCCATGGCTGATATTTGTCTGGGAATGTTCGGGATAACCGATAAAGCCATGAGAACCGGGGCTTTTAAACTGGTCGAGGGTTTGGCGATGGAGAAACCGGTTATCACCGCTGAAACTCCGGCAATGAAAGAGATTTTCACCAATGAAGAAAATGTTTTATTCTGCCGGCCGGCGGATGGCCGTGATTTGGCCGCTAAAATCATGGAATTAAAGAATAATGAAAATTTAAGAAATAGAATTGCCAAAAACGGCTATAAGTTGTATAAGGAAAAGCTGACGCCCAGAGCTTTGGGCGCGGATTTAGTGAATATAATTTCCCATGCCTGAAACCAGAAATAAAAAGATTTTGATAACCGGCGCCTTGGGCCATATCGGTTCTTATTTAATTCGCAACTTTGACGCCGATTCGGCTAAAGAGATAGTTCTTTTTGACAATCTGGAAAGTCAGCGCTATCCCTCTCTTTTCAATCTGCCTAAAAAATTCAAATATAGGTTTATTCAGGAAGATATTTTAACAGCGAATCTCGTTGATCATTTCAGAGGTGTTGACGTAGTTATCCATCTTGCCGCGGTTACTGATGCCGAAGGAAGTAAAAAAATACCTGAAAAAGTGGAACAGGTTAACCTTGAAGGAACCAAACGAGTCGCGGATGCTTGTCTTAAAACCGGCGCCAAACTCATTTTTCCGTCAACCACCAGTGTCTATGGAAGCCAGGAATCAAGAGTTGACGAGAATTGCCAGGAACTTAAACCTCAAAGCCCTTACGCCGAGGCTAAGCTTAAAGCAGAAAACTATCTGCAAAGTCTGAAAGATGACGGACTCAAGTTTGTCATTTGCCGTTTCGGAACGATTTTCGGCCATTCAGTCGGTATGCGTTTTCACACGGCGGTAAACCGTTTCACCTGGCAGGCAGTGAATGATCAGCCTCTGACCGTCTGGAAAACAGCCTGGGAGCAGAAAAGACCCTATCTTGAAATAAGCGACTGTGCTAGAGCCGTAAATTTCATTATTAAAAACGATTTATTTGACGGGCAAATTTATAATGTTTTGACTGAAAATATGACGGTCAAAGAAGTGGTCGGCGCAATCAGGAAGTTTGTGCCAATCCTTAACGTCAGTTACGTTGACTCGCCGATTATGAACCAGCTTTCCTATGAAGTCGACGACTCCAAAATAAGAAGAGTGGGTTTTACCCCGCAGGGCGAGCTTCGAAAGGGCCTGGAAAGCGAGGTTGCAAGCTTTAAGGGCATAATGACGAAGACCACAGCTTCGCCTGAAGATACTTTGGAATCCGGCCGGCGATTTGTTTTGGGTAAAAATATGAAAAAAAGATTAATGATGGATCATCTCAATCTGTACGGTTGGGTTTTGCCTTTTGTCGCCAATAAAAAAGTTCTTGATATCGGCTGCGGCACCGGATTTAGCAGTTTTGTCTGGGCTCACGCCGCAAAAGAGGTTTTGGCTACCGATATATCAGTTGAAGCCATAAACTACGCAAAGGAAAATTACAAAAAGAGCAACCTTCAGTTTACAGCTGGAAATTTTTTGGATTCTAAATTTCCGGAGAAGCAATTTGATGTTGTCTTGAGCACGTATGTATTTGAGCAGGTTCCGGAAGTAGGGCAACTTGAATTTTTAAAACTTTTGAAAAAATATCTAGCCGATGACGGACTGATAATACTGGCTACTCCGAACAAAAAAATCACCACGCCTTTTAGTCGAGAAGTGGCTTTCGGTTCCCAGAGCCAGAAAGAATACGATAAGCAAGGCCTTGGACGGCTCTTTCAAGAGGCAGGCTTAAGGCCGCTTGAATGGCACGGCCAGCGCGCGGTATTTGCCCCTCTGGCAAGTTCTGTTGTCCGCGCCGGTTTCAATCTTCTTCGTAAGATTTCTGGCGTTGATTTAGGTTTTTACAGCCAAAGACCGAATCCGGAAGTCAGGCCGCTTAAATTTTATCTTGAGCCGATGAGATTTGTGGTTTTGTTGAAAAAGGCGGATTAGGCTTACCGGTTTGCTTAATTCCGAAACCGACATATTATGATGAAAGTAAGCGAGTAATCCCGCGCCCCCCGGCGCGGATCTTTTATTCTTGAAAAACTCGCGGGGAAGGATTATAATTTTTATCGTGCAGATTAACCTTAAACCCGTTATAAATTTCGGGAAAATGCCGATTGCCAACGCTTTTTTGGTTCCGGAGCAATTTAAAGACGAATATTTCTACGAGATGATTTTGGGCTATGATCCGGTGTCAAAAGCAATCGGTTTAGTTAATAAAGTTCCGGCGGAGAAAATGTTCCATGAAAACTACGCCTTTTTTTCTTCGACATCAAAGGGAATGCAGACTCATTTCAGAAACACGGCGAAAAAACTCCTGCCATATGCGGACAAGGCTATCGTGGTGGAAATGGGATCCAATGACGGTATTATGCTTGAAGCGTGGAAAGATTTAGGCGTAAGGGCAATCGGTGTGGAACCTTCAAAAAATGTGGCCGATGTTTCCCGATCGCGGGGACATGAAGTGATAAATGAGTTCATGAACAATAAAACAGCCGACGAAATTTTGTCGCGGGGAAATGTGTCTTTGGTTTTTGCGGCTAATGTTTCCTGCCATATTGAAGGATTGGAAGATTATTTAAAATCCGTCGTTAAAATGATCGGTCGGGACGGAGTCTTTGTTTTTGAAGACCCTTGTTTTATAGACATCGTTGAAAAAACTTCGTATGACCAGATTTATGACGAGCACGTTTGGTATTTTACGGTCTCTTTCATCAATAAGGCGCTAGAGCCGCTGGGTTATCATGTATTTGACTGCGAGTATATCGAGGTTCACGGCGGCGAGTTGAGAATGTATGTCGGGCATAAAGATACTTATCCGGCAAAAGCATCGGTTGCATTGTGGCTGGCCAAGGAAGAAAATTTGGAACAAAAATTAGAGATCCTTGGTATAAATGTCAAAAAATCAAAAATTAAACTCCTTGAAATTTTGAATAATATAAAGAAAGAGGGCAAAACAATTTGCGGCTTCGCGGCCACCTCCAAGGCGACCACGGTTTTTAACTATTGCGGCATCGGGCCTGATTTAATACCCTTTGTAACCGACACCACGCCTCAAAAACAGGGTAAATATTACCCCGGCGTTCATATTCCGGTGGTTTCCCAGGATATTTTTGAAGCCGGCAAAACCAATCCTTCTAAAAAGATTGACTACGCTTTTTTAGGAGCGTGGAATCATTTTAAAGAGATAGAGAAATATCAATCGTGGTATCGGGAATCAGGGGGCCATTGGATTACCCATGTACCCGAGCCAAAGATAATATGAAAATTTTAATGACTGGCGGTTCGGGTTTATTGGGTAGAGAAATTCTAAAACTCGATCCGGCGATTATCGCGCCGGCGCATTCAGAGCTGGACATAACCGATTTTGATTCGATTTTGTCGGCGCTGGAAAAGTATTCTCCGAATGTCGTTTTGCACTTGGCCGCTTACAACAAGCCGCCCGAGCATGAAAAAAATCCCGAGCCAGGCATAAAGGTGAATATCATTGGTACTGCTAATCTGGCTTTGGCTTGTTTTAAAGTGGGTGTTAAACTTGCCCATGCTTCCACGGATTTTGTTTATGGCAGCGGTTCGGGCCCGCATAAAGAGGAAGAGCCTCTTTTGGCTCCCTCGAGGTTCGGCTGGTCTAAAATCGGCGCTGAAGCCGCAGTGCGTATGCTTCATGATTATCTTATCTTGCGGTTGGATTTTGGCCCGGTGCCATTTCCGTGGCCCAAAGTTTACAAGGATCATCACATTTCCAAATTATATGTCGATGAGATAGCGCCGCTGGTTTTGGCGGCGGCAAAATCCAAAGCGACTGAAATTATGAATATTGGCGGGCCGAGAACTACCCTTGAGGACTATGCCCGGCGAACCCGGCCGGATATAGAAACAATATCCAAGCCCGATTGGGTCCCGGCTGACTCCAGTCTGGATATTACAAAGATGAAAAGAGAATTAGGCATTGAAGACGAACATAAATNAATTAAACACTAAAATGATTGAAGGATTAAAAATAAAAAAAGTCATAGCCCATCATGACGACCGCGGATTTTTTGCCGAAATGGTCAAGTTTGGAGAAGAAACATTCCAAGAAGTAAAACAAACCAGTTATTCAGAAACCAATCCCGGAATCATTAAGGCCTTCCATATTCATGACTATTGGGAAGTTTGGTGCGTTATCAAAGGCCAGGCTCAAGTGGTTCTGCACGATCTCCGGGAAAATTCTTCCACTAAGAGCGAGAGCCAGGTAATTAATACCGGTCAGGATAATATGCTCGTAATCGCCATTCCACCCAATGTCGCTCACGGCTACAAGGCTCTGGGCGATTCCCCGATGGGAATCATTTATCATGCCAGCGAACCCTTTGATCCGGCCAAGAAACAGATTGAGCACCTGCCCTACGATTCGCCGGAGATAAATTTTGACTGGACGACAACAACAAATAAATAAAAAACCCCCAAATAGTGATTAAAATCGCCGTTATTCTACCGACAAAAGATTGGGATTATCTAGCCAACACTGTTTTGGACGGGCTTTTTCAGATGAAAAAAGAAGGAAAAGTCGAATTTTTTCTTTCCTCCGATTCTTTTGCCCGCCTTCCGATTCACGACCTGATTCTTTCCCAGGATGATTTTATCCGGTATGGTCGCGACGAATCCGACCTAATTTTTTTGGCCTGGGGCAAGAATAAGACTGATTCTGAATTGGCCGAAAAGATTGACTGTTGGGGAAAGACCGTTTTTATTGACGGATCGGAACCGGGCCGAGACGGAAGATACGATTTCAATATCCAGCGGGATATTCTCTCCGGCCGCCATAAAGGACGGGGCAGTGTAAATTTTGACCTGCTCTCGCGCTGTCCTCTGTATTTCCGGCGGGAAAAGCCCTATCTTTCCGGAATTATTCCTTTGCCTTACGGCATCGAATCAAGTTATCTAAAATACCTTAATTCATCAGTAAAAAAAGATATAGATTTTGCCTGCATCTTTGGCCAGGAAGAATTTCCGGTTTTAAGAAAACATGCCCGTGAACTGCTGGAAGAATATTGCCGAAAAGAAGGATTTATCTGTGTTACCGAAAGGACATCAAGCGAGGACGAATTTTATCAGATTCTGGCTAGGTCAAAGGTTGGTATCTCTATTGGCGGGGGCGGGTATGACACGGCCCGTTTCTGGGAAATCTTAGCCAACAACTGTTTTCTGCTGACCGAGACGATAGATATTTTTAATTCTGACGACAGGTCTTTAAATTATGAAAGAATATACGAATTCAAGAACTTACACGATTATTGGTATCAGCTTGAAAAATTAGGGAAGTTTTTGAGAACAGATTACAACCAGCATAACCTGGAAAAAGAATACGGAGAAATTATTTTGAAACATTCATCAAAAGCCAGGGCGACGACAATATTAGATGCGGCAAGGGGAAAGAGTTTAATATAAAAAAATGAAAAACAAAAAAGGTTTTGGCCGATTAAAACATGACCTGAGTGGTATTTATAAGAATCACGGATTGAAAATAGCTCTTTTTTATCTGGTTGTTAAAATAATTACCAAACTGCCTCTGCTGTCCACAATCTTAAAAAAGGCATCTAAGCATAAATTATTGGTTAAGGTTAGGATTTTGAATAATTGGATGTATCTTAACTTGCTTGATCCCGGAATTTCATATCGGTTAATCGTCAACGGTATTCGGGAGCAAGGGCATGTCGAACAAATTCAAGGCGTTTTAACATCGGGGATGAAGGGTATTGATCTGGGTGCCAACATCGGTTATTACGTCCTGATTGAAGGCCGGCTCATTGGCCCGGCAGGTAAGATTTTTTGCATTGAACCGGGCCCGGATAATTTTTACATGCTTAAAAAGAATATATTGGAGAATAATTTTGGAGATCGGACAAAATGTTTTCAATATCTTATCGGAGATAAAAACGGCCGGGAGAGATTATTCTTATCGGCGGCCGCCAACAGCCACACCGTCTCGGCGGTCAGTAATCGCTGGGTGGAAGTGCCCATGTTCACCCTAGACCAATTTTTGGCCTCTGAAGATATCAACCCCCAGGAAATAGATTTTATCAGAATGGACATTGAGGGCTATGAGGTGATGGCTATTCCGAACATGAACAAGTTGTTCACGGGGAGAAAAAAGCCGTTAAAATTATTTATTGAGGTTCATCCCTCTGCTTATGAAGAGTGGGGTTGGACGCTCTCTAAATTTATGGATTATCTAATGGGCCACGGCTTCATCCTTAGGTCCATTGTTAAAAGGGAGAAAAACGAGCAGGGGCGGAAAATCGAAAGAGCCGTTAATGTGACCAATAGTGAAGAGTTGCCCGAGATAATTAAAAAAATGGACGAAGGTGAAATTTTGGGCAATATATTTTTAGAATTACCGGCAAACCAAGATTAATGGACTTGTTTTTTAAAACGCTTTTGGCTTATATCAAGTATTTTCTTGGCAGATGGAATGAGCCAAAAAGATACAGACAACTCTACACTCGAATCAGTGATATTCCCGTCAGGAATATTATGGAAATAGGGACTTGGAAGGGGCAAAGAGCGAGACTGATGATCCTGGAGGCGCAAAAACACATCCCCCGCCAAGAAGTTTCTTATTTCGGCTTTGATATTTTTGAGCCGTTATCTTTGGAGACGATGTCTAAGGAATTTTCAAAACAACCGCCCTTAATGGAAAAAGTCGAAAGCGAGTTGAATAAAACCGGCGCTAAGATTATGTTATACAAAGGAGACACCAGAGAAACTCTCCCAAAAACAATACCCTTACTTCCCAAAATGGATTTTATATTCATTGACGGCGGGCATAGTTTGGCGACTGTTCAAAATGACTGGGATTACGCAAGTCGTTTAATGCACAGTGGGACGGTCTTGATTTTTGATGATTACTGGCCGGAGAAACAAGATGGAGGGGCAAAACCGATAGTAGATGCCATTGACAGATCGGTCTATAATGTTAAAATTCTGCCCGAATTTGATGTTTTCATCAAGCCCGGTTTAAAGCGTCTGGTGATAAAGTTTGCAGAAGTGCAAAAACAAAAATGAAACCCATTGTCTTTTTATCAAATTTCCACCCCCTTTTAACCAGAAATATTTTAAATTCCGGTGTTTTAGAATCTCTTTCAAGCGAATCATCCAGGGTTATTATTTTTGTTTTTAAAAAACANGAGAATCATTTTAAGAAAATTTATCAGAATAATAATATTATTGTTGAAGGCATAGACATTGATTACTTTATCAAAGGCCCCAAAAACAGACTTTTCTCCAGGATTAGTGATTGGCTTTTAGATACTAATGTTAGAAAATTCCGCAAGCTTGAAAACTTGGAAAGAACAGGCAATCGGGCCAGGTATTATTTTTCTAGAATTTTTACTTGGTTTTTTGGCAAGATTAGGCCATTCAAAAAGCTCGTCCGGTTTTTAGATTATCACTTAAATAATCCCAAACTACTTGAACCGTATTTTAAAAAATATAATCCGGATATAGTTTTTGCTACAGACTTATTTGCGGAGTACGATGTCCTATTCCTTAAAAATAGCAGATCCTTTGGCGTAAAAAACGCGGCTATGGTTCGTTCTTGGGATAACACTTCAAGCGTTGGCTATGCCCGTTTCGCGCCGGATAAATTAATAGTTCACAATGAAATTGGGAAAGAAGAAATGTCGAGGTACCATGATATTTCCGGAAAAATTATTCAGGCCTGCGGCATCCCGCAATTTGAGCAGTATTTAAAAATGAAACCTAGTAGTCGGGAAGAGTTTTATAATAGGATCGGCGCTGATATTAATAAAAGGTTGGTATTATTTGCCCCGGCCGGTAAATTCTTTATTGATACCGACTGGCAAACCTGTCAAATATTGAAAGATTTGTACTATGAAAACAAAATCCCCCAAGACATTCAATTTTTAATAAGGCTGCACCCCTTTAACGCCGTAGATTTGTCTCAAGTTGAGCCAGACAGTAATTTTATAGTTGATATCACCGGTCCAGCAAAATCAGAAGCCGGCGTCGCTNCTAAAGTAGTGGGCGAATTAGACGACAGCTTCTATCAGCATATTTTTGATTCTCTATATTATTCCTCGCTTATTATAAATGCGATTTCTTCGATAATTGTGGACGCCGCCGCTCTTGATAAGCCTTTGATTACGGTTAATTTTAACGGCTGGGAGAAAAACGTGCCGACCCTAAAAAGTCTGAAGCGCTGGCGCCTGGAAGAGAACCAAATCTCCTGGATGAGAATAGGGATGACGCCGCTGGTTAACAATAAAGAGGAATTAGCTTTATGGATTAATAATTATCTAAAAGATCCAACTTTGCATCAAGACAAAAGAAAAAACTTTAAAGATATATATTGCGGTAAATTTGACGGTAAGTCAGCCGAAAGAATAGCCTCTTTCGTTCTTAGTTAAATTATGGCCAATAAAACTATCAATTTGGGCGGAAATGACACAGAGAGATTATTCCTTGAAGATCTTGAATTTGATTCAGCGGATGGAGAACATGTTATTGTTAAAAAAACTTCCATCCCTGAAATAGATATGAAGGACCTTGTTGCGCGCCACAAGGGCAGGTACTATCTTTTGGGTTTGCATGCCCGGCCCGGCCGGCGAGTGCTCGATTTTCCCTGCGGCAGCGGATACGCGGCTAATATTTTAAAGGAATTTGATATTGTCTATCATGGGATGGAGCGTGATTCGTTAACGATAGAATATGCTAAGCGGGTATATGACCACAAGAATGCTACTTTTGCGGTCGGGGATTTACAGAACCCCAATCTTCCTAACAATTCTTTCGATATCATCGGCTGTATTGAAGGCATCGAACATATCGAACGACAGTTTCAATCCCCGCTTATCGGGGCATTTAAAGAAGCTTTGAAGCCCGGCGGCATCCTGATTGTAAGTTCTCCTGAAAATCCGACTGGTGTTTCCGGACCGAGCGTTCATAATCAATGGCATAAGTGGGAATTAACAAAAAAAGATTTTTCGAACTTATTGCGGGAACACTTTGATAATGTAGAAATGGTTACCCATAAAGCCGTTTTGAGCACGGGCGTGCTCACCACTTGCTTTTATGGGATTTGCCACAAATAACATGAAAGAGAAAAAGAAAATCGGCTGTTTTATTCTAAGTCGGCTAAGTTCGTCAAGATTGCCCGGTAAGGCCTTACTGACAATAAAGGGGAAACCCCTCATCCAGCATATTATTGAAAGGGCGAGGCTCGTGTCTTTGGCGGACGTTATAGTTTTGTGCACTTCTGTCGAGAAAAGNGATGATGCNCTTGAATCAATAGCCAAAGAAAATAATATAGAAGTNTTTCGCGGCTCTCTCAANGATGTTTTGGAAAGATTCTTAGGCGCCGCNCAAAAGTTTAATGTAGATTATTTTGTAGTTTTTAGCGGTGACAATATTTTTTGTGATCCGGAACTTATGGATCTGGGGCTTAATCAGATGATTAATAACGGATTAGATTTTATTAAATTGCCTCCAGATTTGGAAAATGGCGGGGTGGCTTATTGTATTTCGACCAAAGCACTAGAAAGAGCTTGCCGGTTAAAAAAAGATGAAGATACAGAATATTATCCTAAGTTTTTTACAGCCCACAAAGAATTTAAAGTTGGTGATTTGGAAGTAGAGGATCCAATATTTCATGATACAGGCATAAGGGCAACCATAGATTATCCTGAAGATATTGAATTCGCTAAAGCGGTTTTTGAAGAATTTCAGACAGACACCAATAATATTCCTCTAAGGAAAATTATAGAATTGATAAGGGAGAAACCCGAGATTGGTCAGATTAATTTTTCTCGCAATAAGGACTGGAGTAAAAATCAAAAGCCAATGAAAGTTATCAAATAAAAGAAAAGGCCGGCCCTAGGTGGGGCCGGCAATCGGTGTGAGGGAACGAATTAGAGAGAGAGGATGTCGAGTGTCTTGCCGCTGTCGATCAGCTCACGGACTTTCAAAAACGTGTCGTTGTCCATGTCGCTGAAGTTGAGCGGTTTACCTGATTCTGGCGCGTAGAGAACTTTCGTGGCATCGTCGAGGTCTTCCACGTACTTCTCAAAGTTTTCGTCCATGACCGGCTCCCAATGACTCCTAAAGGCAGTCCTTGATTGTCGTTCCGAAAACTTCAAGTTGAATGCGTCTGTTAACTCCTTACGTACCTTGGGGTTGTTGATGAGGGCAACTCCCGGATACCACGTCATGGTAAACATCCGTGAGTTGACCGATTCNGGCTTGCTGTCGAACTGAGAGTAGAACTCCTTCTGCCACTGAATGAAACGGACGCTTTCCTGTACGTCCGCTAGGGTCTCAGTGGGTGAACCAATAATCCACGTGCAGTTTCCATGGATGCCGACGCGGGCGGCTTTTTGTATGCCGATGACCATCGATTTCGGGAATAGGTGAGGCCTTCCGTCAACCATGACCTCAATCATTCCGTTGGAGAGCGTATGTCCTCCCTTGCCGATGGCTTCTAGCACTTTCGGGCTGGCGCTTTCAGGTCCAAAACCCACATAGATACAGCCCGCGTTTGCCATTGATTCTGCGGTTTCGTATGTAGACTTGTTCAGACCGGCCATCTCATCAAGTCGGGTATGGGTCCCCCACTTAATGTTCAAGCCGTGCTGTTTCAAGAGCTCGGCTATTGCGTCAAAGCGTCTTGGTCGTATAGCCGAATTATCGTCAGGAAATCCATGAAACTTGATGTCGTATCGCTCCTTGTGTTCCAGGAGTTCCCGTACGATGTGTTCTGCAGACCGGACACCCCAGTTATCTCCGCCCTGTGTTTCTCGGAAACAGTAGAAACAGTGATATTTACAGCCTCTGCTGGAAACCGAGTTAGTTTTGGGGACTACGTCCTCGTCTTGCCATGGCGCGGCGGACGAGTTGTTGGCGTTGGTGCTCCATTCGGGTATTCCAAGATACCATGCCAAGACAAGATTACCGTCAACATCCTGACGTAGAAGTTCTAGGTCAGCATGAGGCAGAGCGTCTAGGTTACGAGGACTGTCTCCGGCATATACGAGCTTTGGTTTGCCTTTCAAGTCTCCAATGTAGTACGGAGCCAGCTTTCCGCTGGCAATCGCACTTTGCCAGCCGTGCCGTCTGATGCTCAAGGCGTCGTAGACAATCTTGACGATTACATCATCGCCTTCCGAGTGGGCCGTGGCATCAAGTTCGGGGGTATAGTTTAACTGGCCGATCTTGAGTTCCGTCGCCAGTCCACCACCCGAGACGAGGAAGGTACTCGGTACGATCTTGCGTACCATCTTGGCCACTTTTTTCTGCCACTTGTGAGTGGTGATCTTACCCGAAAATGCGACGACATCGGGCTCTCCATGGGCCTTGATGTGCCTCTCTATGAGTCCTGATGCCTCATCGTCATTCAAGTGGCGACCGTCGGACAATCCACGAGATGTAGCTTCTTGGTCTTGGATGCGGTAAGCGTTCAGATCAATAATACTGGCTTCAACCTCGTAGTTCTTGATGAGGTTGGTCGCCAATAGAAGGGGTCCTTCAGGGGCATTGTTGGGAACCGCTGATTCGCGCAAGGGCATGTTGATGAACAGGACTTTGGCGCCAGCGATGTCCTTGGAAGAAATGTCTTTGATGACATCTGCGGGGTGCACATGAGCACTGGCCGCAGGCGCATTCGGAACGATAACGGGCAGTGTGCTCACGGGAACCTCGGTTTCTTGAGTTGTTAAGGGACGATCCCCAGACCACCATTTTACCTATGAATCAAATAAAATGATGTGTGGAAAAGATCTATCTATACTCTACACCATTTTTTTAGAAAATTACAATGTCGTTTGATATTTTTTTAAATTACTGCTTTGATTGAAAGAGTAATGGAAAACATCAAACTCTTTTTACTTTTTATGATTCCCGGCACTTTTTTTGCCGGGCTTTTGGATGTAATTATTCGTTATGCCTTAAGAGAAGGGAAAATAAATGAAAGATTACTGCTTGCTTTTAATTTCATATTTTCCGGCCTTTTAATTTTCATCACTTTTATTTTCTTAGTTGACTTCCCAGAAATTAAGCAGGGTTTCTGGCCCGCTTTATTTATGACCTCTATTCTGGGTTTATTCGGCCACTGGATTTATTACAAAGCCTTTAGCAAAGAAGATGCTTCAATAGTTTCTCCAATCAGATTATTGACTCCGCCGGTTGTTTTATTCACCGGTTTTCTCGTCTTGGGCGAGAAAGCGTCATTTTGGGGAATAGTCGGTATTTTAACTACGGTAGCCGGTCTCTGGTTTTTAGTTAATCCTGAAGGCAAGAAACTTGGGTTAGCTAAAATTTTTCAGAATAAAGGGATACTTTTGGGAATACTGGGTGCTTTGTTTGTTGGTTTTGCTTTTCCTTTTGATAAAAAAGCGGTAATAACTTCATCGGCCTTGTTTTTTATCGCTGTCTATTTGATCATTGTTGGGGTGGCCAGTCTGATTATTTATATTGTTCAGAAGAGAGATTTTTTGATTCACAGAGACTTAAAAGCAAACTGGCGAATCATCTTTTTAATGGTTGTTATTAATATTGCTGCCTTTTTCCTGACCGCTCAAGCCCTAAATTATACTTTAGCCGCGTATGCCGCAAGTGTTAAACGGCTTTGGTCATTTTGGGCGGTTATTTTAAGCGGCCAAATTTTAGGCGAAAAAGATATGGGCCACAGATTAGCCGCCACCGGTATAATGCTTGCCGGGATAGTGATTACAAGTTTATTCGGATAAAAAAGTTGACAGCAAGCCGATTTTAATATACTTTATAGTCTCAGTCATTTCGACTGGCCGAACCTCTGAAGGAGGGTGTCGTGGTGGATTCTCAGTCCAGAATTCTGCTCGGAGTTTTCTCGGGTCTGACTCTTAGCGGCAAGTCGTTTTTTCGGACTTGGGCAATGAATCTGCCCGAGTACAAGCTTGCCGTATTTGTGGCCATGGACGATGTCCGTCAGCGTCTTTGGCCAGCGAGAAGCAGTAATACTAAGACCGAGCATGTCTTCAAGAACGAAGCAACTCGGTTTGAGGTGAAAACCAGATTGATAGTGGAGAAGCCGCCGGTCATGTTTCTGGAAATGGGGATGTTGACCCGCGAAGCCCACCAGCGACCGCTCATGGAAATGGTTGAAAGTGCCAACGGGTACCTTCAGGCCATTGAAAGAGAACAAGCGGAGAGAGACGGGAAGCCGATCCCAGAATCTTTTCCCGCAGTAGATTTTCGATGCGTCTATTTCTATTGTGACGCAGAAGCAGTGAAGCGTCGGATTACCTATCGCCAGCTGGAATTGGAGACTTTGGGCAATGCATCCGGCACAGACGTCTTTAATTTCGATGGATTTCTGCAGGGCGCTCGACAAATCGAGATTCCGCCGGCTGGCTACACGCCACTATACGTTAACACTTCAGACGAATCTCAAGAAGGACTGGCTCGTCAGCGCGAGGAAGTTCTCTCTTTTCTGAAAGGCGAGATGCCAATTAGTGAAGAGGAGCTTCAGAGACGTGCGTCTGAAGCCGTGACGATTCTTGATAAGATTCGTCGTTTGTAAAACGTACGGATTATTCTCAAGGAGAAGAGGACTAAAAAGGCGGACTTGATTCCGCCTTTGCTATTTGTTAATTTATATTAATTCAAACCCATGAAATTAAGCAAGAAAAATTTAATTGAAAATTTTAAAAAGATAAAACTATTGGTTCTTGATTTTGATGGCGTATTAACCGATGGTCTTGTTTATGTTGATCAAGATGGATACGAAATGGTTCGCTGTAGTCGAAGGGACAGTATGGGCACAAACCTACTTCAGAAGGCGGGCGTAAAGGTCTTTGTCGTCTCCAAGGAAAAGAATAGGGTTGTTGGCGTGCGGGCAAAGAAGATGGGGATTGACCACATTCAATCCGTTGATGACAAGGTTACTGTCCTAAAAAAATTATCTAAGAAATTAGGGATCAATCCGACCGATATTTGTTATGTTGGAGACGATTTAAATGATTTTGAGGTCATGAAGCTTACCGGTGTTTCTGTTGCTGTAGCTGACGCTGATGATAAAATTAAGAATATTGCAAGTTATATAACAATAAAAAAAGGCGGCCAGGGGGCCGTGAGAGAAGTTTGCGATATGATTATTAATTCAAAAGAATGAAATTTCATATACCTCCCAACTTAATATCGAGAGCAATCAGGTATATTACGAAAGGCCCTATCCCGGCTGCTAAAGACGTGAAAATCGACAATTTTACTGTCGGCAGGGCTCATCCTTGTTTCTTTGTCGCCGAGCTTGGCATAAATCATAACGGTATTATGGATATGGCCAAAAAATTGATTGATGCCGCTGCTGATGCCGGCGCTCAAGCGGTTAAATTCCAAAAAAGAACTGTCCCGGTTTTTTACTCTCAAGAAGAACTATCAAGATCCGTTCCCGTCGATAGGCATGTTCTTGAGAATGCCATCTCAAGAGGGGTCCTGCCGGAAAATTCCGTAAAGCGCCTCTTGGGTTCTGATTTCAAGGATACTACGAGGGGCGATTATGTCTGGGCTCGTGAATTTACCGAATCGGAATATAAAGAGCTGTTTGATTACGCCAAACAGAAAAACCTCGTTGCTTTCGCTTCTCCCTGGGATACTGAAAGCGTTGATTTTATGGAGAAGCTTGACCCTCCAGTTTACAAAGTAGCTTCAGCTTCAATTACTAATCATGATTTGTTGGAAAAAATAAAGAACACCGGCAAGCCCATCATTCTTTCAACGGGGATGAGTACAATGGATCAGGTGCATTCAGCAGTCCAAAAACTGAAAACCAACCCTTTAATTATCCTGCATACTGTTTCAGCTTATCCAGCTGATGAAAAAGATTTAAATCTCAAATTAATACCTAAACTTAAGAAAATTTTTCCCGAGCATCCCATTGGTTATAGCGGCCATGAACGGGGGATTTCGGCTTCCTTGGCAGCAGCGGTCCACGGCGCCCACGTTATTGAGAGACACATAACTCTGGATAAGAAAATGTTTGGTACCGATCAGGGAACAAGTTTGGAGCCTCATGAATTTGCAGACCTCATAAAGCACGTCAATACCATCAGGGAGGCCACCGGAGATGGGAATAAAAGAATCTTGCCCTCTGAAAAGGTTATTCTCCGGAAAAACAGCAACAGCAAGTAAATCATAACAACAGAAGCGGTAACCCGCCCAAAGAACTCATAAATGCTGCAAAAAAACAAAAAAATTCTTTTTGTTTCTAAAGATATGGGTGGGGCGAACGTTAGTATTCCTTTAATTAAATTAGCCCAGAAATCCGGCTACAGCGTAGAGATTGTCGCCGAAGGATTGGCAGTGTCTAAATACGAAGAATCCAGATTAAAACCTTACTCTTCCGAAGGACATCTTAATTCAGATGCCAAAAAGGTTATTGAAAAGCTCAAGCCAGAGATAGTGATTACTACTTTAGGGGTGCCGATTAATTTGGAACAGGATTATGGCTTGGCGGCCAACGATCTTGGGATCCCTCTTGTCTTTCTGGAGGATTACTGGGGAGCGCATGTTCGAAGTCAAGCCGCACCGGATCTTATTCTTTCAATTGATGAAAAAGCCGCTGAAATTGCAAGATCCAGATTTAATTCAGCGGCCAAAGTGGTAACTATTGGAAATTATGCTGTCAACAATGCGTTGAGTCTGGAAATTCCGGATGGAGTTCGGGAAACAATAAAAGGCCTGCGAAATAGATTTGGTCCAGTACTACTTTTTACTGCCGGTGGAGTTCATGTTTCAGATCAGATTCTTTTATTGGCCGCATGTCTTAAAAATACTCCTAACTGGGTTTTAGTCCCCCGATTTCACCCAAAATCAGTCAACCTTATTGGGCTAAGCGGAAAAACTTTTGGAGAGGAATGGCAAGGGCTTCTCAAAGAATTTGGCGAGAAAGTAGTCTATCTCCAGTCAGAGCCAATCGGGCCGCTGGTAGCTTTAGCTGACGCCACTCTATCTGATTTCTCAACCCTGCTTACTATAGCTTTGGCTTCCGGCCGCTCAGCAGTTTCGATTGCGACTGCTGGTGTCAGAGAGACGATGAAGAATGAGACTAGTTTTACTTCCCATCCATTGGTTGAAACAGGTTTAGTAAAGGAAATCACCAGACCTTGTGATCTGACTGGTTATCTAGCCAGGCCAGATTCAGAAGCAATCGCTCAATACCTTCAACCTTATGAACCAGAAAAAGCTCTTCAAGCCATCGAAGGTCTTTAATTGGGTATTTCAATCGCGTCGGAGTAGGGTTGGGGAAAGTGTGTAACCGGCAGGACGCGGATAATCTCGAGAATGCCTTCGCGCATAGTGATGGTCGGTCTAAATCCTGTTGAGGCCAACTTTTTATACGATACGTCGTAAGTTCTCTTATCCGGATCTTCCCAGGCGTTGCTTTCTTCTATTTTTGCCCCCGTTTCTTTGGCAATCGTTTCTGCAATTTGTTTTTTGGTATAGTTTAAGGAATCAGCCCCAAGATTATAAACCTGATTTTTCATTTTGGGAGTTTCAACGGTGTGAATCATTGCTCGGCCAAAGTCTCGGACATGGATAAAGGGCCTGATGGCATCGGCCTCATATAGAACCATTTTCTTATCTTTAAGAGCGCTCATTGTCAACTGGTGAGGCAGTAAATCTAACCGCAGCCGGGGCGAAACGCCAAAAGCAGTGCCCGGGCGCAAGGCGGTGCAAGTCGTTTTATCCATCAGTACTAATTCGGCGGCAGTTTTGTTTCGGCTATAGCGGCTTATCGGACGGAGCGGTGTCTCTTCGGTGCAGATTTCATCAAGCACTCGTCCATAATTCGAACCAGACGAGGCATATATGACATGTTGAGATTTGCTGACCACGGCGGCTAGATTCTTAGCGCCGCCAACATTGGTCTCATCAGCTAGTTTTGGGTTCATGTCACAAGCCGGAAAACCGACAATGGCCGCAAGGTGAATAATCACATCGGCGTTCTTTACGGCTTTGCCTAAGGCGGCCTTGTCTCTGACGTCGCCTCTGATAAATTTGAAATTTTTGCTGACCGTAAAGGGAATCAGCACGTCTCCGCCCCACAAAAGACGGTCAAAGATGGTTACGTCGTAACCCTCTTCTAATAATTGGGGAATTAAACTGGTGCCAACATATCCCGCCCCGCCGGTGATTAACACCTTTTTTTGTTTTTTCATAATATTTTTTTGTAATATCTGATTGTTTCTTTTATGCCAGTTTCAATGGGCGTGAATTTAAAACCAGGATAATATTTTCTGAATTCAGCATCATCTAAAATTTTTATTGGCGCGCCGTCGGCCTTAGTGATGTCAAAGATAAATTCGACCGGATAATCAAGCTCTCTTGCGGCCAGGGCGGCTATTTCTTTTATGGCGTAGCCTTTTTTCTGGGCAAAATTTATCGGGTAAATTTGTTCTTTCATTTCAACCGACTCAACTAACATATTGGCGGCATCACCGATATAGACCCACTCTCTAATTGGCGTCCCCGTTCCCCAAATTGAAAATTGTTTGTCACCTTTTTTACGGGCTTCGATCAAGCGAATAATAATACCATTCATGGCGTGCAGTTTATTAGGATCGGTGCCGGCGCCGGGTCCGTAGCAGTTACTCATAATCCAGTTTACTGATTTGACGCCGAGCTGTTTATGATAAGCAGCGGCAATAACGTATTTGACCCTTTTTTCCATCCCCGAAGACAAGACCGATTCATGGACTGGGCCGCTTAACCATTCTGATTCCTTGGCAACGGTTGCATCACCAGGGTAAGAACAATTACCGAGTGCATTTATTACGACCGCCTGGGGACAAACTTCAGCCACGGCCCGGTAAATATTCAAAGCCATTTGAAATGTATCATGTGCTACTTCCGCCGCGTGCTGGTTAACATAATGTACGCTGCCTTCATGGCCCGCGCAATCAATAATCGCATCCGGCTGAATCTCTTTGAGGCGAGCGGCAAATTTTGGGTAGTCTCGAATATCAACTCCTTCTCGGCGGGAGATGGAGTAAACCTCATAACTTTTTTCTTTGGCGATACGGACAACATGCGATCCATGAAATCCAGTTCCTCCCAAAACAACAACTTTTTTCATAATGCAGTTTTTATTTATATTAGTTTAGCCATGGCATCTATGTCATAGATCGGCTTGATTCGGCATTCCTTTCTATAGCAGCCGACGCAGCCACGAACCGGCAATACTTTATAGCCGCGGTCATAAATTTCAATTTCTTTATGCGAAGTCGGGGCAAAGAAAACTACAACCTTCTTTTTAAGCGCGATTGCCATGTGCATAGCCAGACTATCGCTGGTAATTACCGTTTGGCAGAGATTAATAATTGACGCGAATTGGCCAAGGGAGTTGTTCACGCCGCTATCAATCAAAAATGGCAGCCTCTTCTTAATTATTTTGTTGCGCTCAATTTCCTCCGGCCCGCCGAGGAGGATAACTTTTGAATCGGGGTACCTGTCCCTTATTTCCCAGCCTAGTTTAACCGTATCACCGACACTCATTCTTTTATCCCACCACCTGGTACTGGAACCGGGGTTGAAGCCGACAATATAACTCTTGCCATTGAAATTATTTTTTCTGGCGAATCCTTGAGCGTATAAAGTATCTTTTTTAGCCAGTATCAATTGCGGTTCTTGTTTGGCGTAGGGAATACCGATGATGTTATACCAGAGCTCTTGATAAGTTTTTTCATTCTTTCTCTTTAAGACATTAGCTTTTCTTAAGCCGTGCCGAGAGATCAGACCATTATCAAACCAAGCGGCGGCATTGGGCGTGTAAACGGGTTTCTTGCCGTGCGCGTAGGCACCAATTAAATAATCATGGGGGACTTGAGATGCTAGATTGCAGGCGCCTAAATCATCGTCACAACTGATGATGAGATTATAAAAAGAAGAAGCCAGTTTCTCTTTGTCTTTATCAATAAAAAAAACTTTTCTAATAAAAGGATTACCTTGAATGATTTCATGATATGAGGATTGGGTAACCCAATCAATCGAAGACCCAGGGTATTTTTGTTTTAACCCCGGCAAAATTGCCGTCGTGCGAATAATATCACCGGCTGCTCCTAATTTAATAACCAGGATGTTCATCTAAAAGTATCCTAGAAAATATTTTGAGGCAAGTCAACTTGACTTATGAACAAAGTATTACGACATACTAAAATAACTTTTCCGCGAAGTTATTTTTTGGAAATCCCCAGTCAGGGGAGTATTCTTTGTAAGGAATACCAGTATCTTGCATTTTTTTTGTGTCGGCTAAGTAATTTTGAATATCGAGCGAAGGACGAGTACCGTTGCTGGTGCGATGATCAACATGATAAATCGGAAAAGGGATAATTTCTTGTTTTAGTCCAAAACAGCTGATTCTAAAGAGGTGATAACCGTCAACATAAGAGAGAAATGGAATCTGGTCAAAGCCTCTCGTTTTAAACCAAGCATCCCGATGCATTATTATAAAATCTCCAGCCGCGGCATCATGAATACGGTCCGGATTCAGATAAGATTTGATGGCCGGAATAAAGTTAAATACCGGAGCGTGCCATAGATTATATGGCTTTGGTTTTCTCTTGAAACGCTTGAACCAGCGCTTCCAAGATACGTATGGCGATCCGTTATTGGTCCAGATTCTGACTGTTGTCTTTCTGCATATTTGAAGAATTTCGGGTACAGTAAGCAAATCGTCAATCGCTTTGATATCTAAGTCATGCCGATTAGCACGATAAAAATAATTAGCGTCCAAATCACCTGAAGCCAGGTATTTAACGAAAACATCCGAAAAGATAATGTCAGGATTCACCGAGGCGATGAATGTTCCATTGGCTCGTCTGATGCCGATATTTTTGGCTATATATTCAGGAAAAGGGTTTTTCCCGCCCTGGCTTACTTCAAGATGAAATTCATGCGGGATAATAATATGGCGAATATTTAAGTTGCTATTACTGTCTAACGCTAGCGCTTCTTTGAGAAGCAGTTTGTCTGCTGGCGGATTGTAATCAACGATAACCAGTTCAAAATTGGTGTCATATTTTTCGGCCAGGAATAGCAGCGTCCTTATAGACGTGCGCATTCGATTCAAAAAATTGCCGCCGTAATCATCATTCCGGCCAGCCATGACGAATGATATTTTTGGCCTGTTATTTTCCATGTGATGCCTTTACTGCTTCCCACTTCCCTATGTTTAAATCTCGGCGAAGGAAAGTCTGATCTGGAAATTCTTCCGGCTTTACATCGGGGTTTCGGCGGATAGCCAGTTCAAACCATGTTTTTTTGGGTGTGCCGATATGAATCAGGTCGCCTAGGTTTAGCTTTAAGGCTAGAGCAATTTCGCTGGCGATAACATCAACATAGTCCCCAGTAGTCCAGACGTTTGTGTACGCAGTCGGAAAGCCCCAATTTGAAGGCCGAAACGTGGTGCGGACGATTAAATTATTGTCAGTCGCTTTCTGAACTTCAAGCTCTCCGGCATATTTTGTGAAGGCGTACCAATCTCGAGGGCTTGTTGAATCTTCTTCCTTATAATCACCCCTAGAACCGTCAAACACGATTTCGGTCGAAATATATATAATTTTTTTGTTATGGCGCGCGGCCGACTCCGCGACCGTCCGTGTTCCGACGACGTTTACTTTGTAGGATTCGGACTTGTCGTCTTCAGCCGCTTTGCGGCTGGTAATTGCGGCGAGATGAATAACCGCGTCAATGTCTTCCCGGGCCATAAAATAATCAACCTGTTCCGGGCTTAAAATATCCATTTCATGGTGATGCGGCGCGATACAATCAATAAGAGGACAAAGTTCGGTTCCTAATTTTCCGTGTCCGCCCGTGACAAGATATTTCATGCTTAATTTTGACTAATTTTCGCGAAATATGAATCCTGGTTGCTTAGAAGATCCGAGGGTTTCCCTTGTTCAACGATTTCTCCGTCTTTGAGAACGAATAAGCTGTCGGCTTGCATAACCGTCGACGGGCGATGAGCAATAACCAGAATAGTCATTCGGCCTTTTAAATTTTGGATCGATTTTTGAATCAGGCGCTCCGACTCGTTATCAATAGCACTCGTGGCTTCGTCAAGAATTAAAATTTGAGGATTTTTTGCCAAGGCGCGGGCAAGCGCGATTCTTTGGCGCTGGCCGCCGGAGAGTTTCATGCCTCTTTCACCGGCCAGGGTCTGGAAACCTTCCGGAAAATTCTGAATCGTGTCATATATATTGGCGATTTTTGCGGCTTCAATAATCCTGTCATTAGTAACTTCTCGGTCATAAAACCTGATGTTAGCCTCGATTGTATCGTTAAAAAGAAATGATTCCTGGGCGACATAGCCGATATTTTTTCTTAATTTAGCCAGATCCATGTCGTTAATATTTACGCTGTCAATAAGAATTTGGCCCTTTTGGGGGGTAAGCAGTCGCAACAGCAGATCAACAATGGTGGTCTTGCCACTTCCAGACGGGCCGACGATACCCGCCATTTTGCCCTTGTTTAGAGATAAGTCCAGATGCCATTTTTTCTGGTCGTTTAGTTTATAGAAAAATTCAACGTCTTTGAATTCTATATTTTTAGAGAAATTAAACGGCCGCCGGCCCGAAGTATCCTCTTGATTTTGCTGGGCCAGGGCTTGGTAATTAAGCACGGAAGAAAGGTATGGCAACGACTCGTAAATCATATGAATCTGGGTTTGAATCGCTTGAATAAAACCGAACATTTTCTGGATGAGGTATATCACCACAGCGAAGGAAGCGATGCTAAAGGCGGGTTTCTGATAAGAAAAAAGGAAAATCAGAGCGATCAGAAGAAAACCGAGAGGCTCATTAAAAGAAATTAAAGTTTGACGTAAAAGCGCAGCCCTGATCTTAATGTTTCGCAGAATAACGAAGCTCAAATTACTATTCTCGGCGACTTCATTTTCGAGGGCCGATGTTTTGATTGTTTTCGATCCGATTAGATTTTCGCCAATATCGTGAGATATGGACTTGTTTAATTTAGCCGCTTGGGCCGTGATTTTCCTGGACCTTGAATAGAATGATTTGAAAATAAAGAAAAGCGCCACTCCGGAAATAATTGTTATCCAGGTCACAGCAGGGGATATTGCAAAAGCCACAAAAGCGTAAACAAACAAGTTTGAACTGCTAAGAAGAAGATTAGCGGCGAGGCTTAAAATACTCGCGCCTCTCTCCACGTCGTACACGATAATATTTTCAAGGTAACCAATTTTCCTGTTTATTAAATAAGGCCAGTCGGCGCCAAAGGTTTTTTTCAATAAAGAGCGGCGGACATCTTCTTCAAAATAAGAAACAGTCTGGGCGTTTAAATAACGGGCGGTGAGCTGGATGGCCGCCTTAAGAACGAATAAAATAAGCGCCAGGCCCATTAGATAAAATGGTGTCAGAGGAGTACCGGTAATTTCGAAGAATCTCGCAATGATTCGTGAGATAAAATCAGTGGCTGCGATTTGCTGATTCGTTAAAAGCGAAAAAAGCGGGATGAGAGTAGTGATGCCGACCGCGCCAAACAAGCCGCTTACAAGACCCAAGAACCCGACCAAGGTAAGACGGCCGCCTTGTTTTTTAAAAGCGATCCGGCCTAGTCTTATGGCGCTGGAAACTCTTTTCGTGTTTATAAACATAATCCAGTCAAATTATAATCGAAGATATATAAAATGTCGAGTTTTACAATATTGTCAAGATTGGGTATAATGGCTTAGTTTATGGTCGGATATATTCGAGGGAAAATAAATTATTTTCGGACTCACTGGTTTGTGCGCCAAGCGGCGGTCCTTCAATTTGGCACAACATTTGCCAATCTTCTTCAGGCGTTCATCGCTATTTTTATTGCCCGACTTTTAGAGCCGGAACGTTACGGTATTTATGTCATCGCCATGAGTTTGGCCAGCTTACTGAGTATCCTTCTGGCCAGCGGTTTTCAGGAAGCGGCAGTTTCGCTTCTTGCCCGCGGCTTTGCTCAAAATGACAGGAAAGAGATTGGTGAAGTCCTTAGTTTTTACGGGAAACTTATTTTTTACTGTGTTTTGATTACGGTTGTCGCCTTAATTGTTTCGCCTCTAATTTCAAGTTATCTTTATCAAAATGCGACCATTGGCCTTTACGCTTCGTTAGTCGTTGCCGCGGCTCTGATATCATCAACCCTATTTTCAATTTCGATTGCCTCGCTTCAAGTCACCGGTGAAATTCCGATGATGGCTTTTCTGAATATTGCCGATCAAGGAGTGCGTTGGGGACTGTCGCTTCTTTTGGTTTATCTCGGTTATGGTGTTTGGGGCGCGATGGCCGGTCATTTTATCGGAGCGATGATCATCTTTTCCGTTTCATTTTTTGTCTGGCGCGTATTCCTAAAACGACACGCAATCTTTCCTTCCTTAAGCCAGATTATTGCCTCACTGCCAAAAGCGCCGATGAGAAAATACTTCAGTTTTAGTTTTTGGATTGCTGTCGATCGAAACGTAGCCATGCTTTATTTTATTTTACCTGTTCTTATTGCCGGTGTTTTTATCGGCGCTTCTGAAGTCGGTTATTTTAAACTTGCTTTTGGCTATTTGAATATTGCCATGACCGTGCTTGTTCCCATCTCCCTGCTGTTGAATGTCCTGTTTCCAAAAATGAAAGTCGGGCAAGATCGAAATTTGCGAAGCAATTTTATAAAAGTTACGTTATATTCGACGGCTCTCTCAACTGTGGTTACGGCGATAATAATCTTGATTGCCCCTGTGGTGTTCCAGATTCTATACGGTCCCAATTACTTGCCCAGCGTACCTTATGTCCGCGCCTTTCTTATATATGGGGCTCTTTTCGGTATCGGTGTCGGTCTCGGTCCGATGTGGCGGGCGATCCAAAAGGTTAAGGTTTCAATCCTAATTAATACTATCGTTCTCATAGCCGGAATCCCGCTTTCGATCTTCCTAATGAAGCATTTTGGCGGTTGGGGCGCGGTCTTTTCGGTGACATTATTGGTGACCATTTCCCACTTGATCTCGTTCTTCTATCTGGCAATACATTTAAAAAAGATTTCTTATGAACCTGCTTAATCGCGACAAGGCCGCAATCTTATTAATAATGGCCGGGATGGCAATTTATTTTTTGCTGGGCCGGATTGTGCTGATGGATGATGGCGTAATGTACCAAGGCTTTGCCGAGGCTCTCTCGCGCGGAGTTGTTGATTTTAGGTCATATTACGGTTTTCAGGGCCTATCTATTCTGGCAGTGCCGATAATTTGGTTGACCCAGTCTCCTAATTCCATTGTGTTCACTTCTGTCATTTTTACCATTCTTTCGATACCGCTCATGTATCTTCTGGCCCGAAATCTCCACGCCAGTCATCAGGCGGGCATTATTGGGGTAATATTGTTTTTATTGATGCCCTATCCGTACGTAACTTTAATGCGCGGATTTCAGGAAGCCGCTCTTCTCTTTTTTATTCTTTTGATTATTTACGGCAGTACGGCCAAAAAAGTATGGACGCCGTTAGCCTGGGCTATTGGCGGTATTGTTAAGCCGTTTGCCCTGACGCTTGCGCCATTGTTACTTGGAGGCTCAACCTCCAAGTGGCTGAAAATAAATATTTTGTTGGCTTTTTTAATCGGTGGGACGTACCTGACCACCAGTTATATTCAAACCGGCCATTTGATTAACAATGCGGCCATTAATTCATACCAAGGGGCATTTGATACCGGGAATCCGCCGCCATTGGTTGAAAGTTTTGCTTTCCAANTTAAGGGCTTTGCNNGNGTCGCGGCAAACTTTTTGATTCCCAGCCGCAAAATTTTAATTGCCCCGTCCGTGATATTGATCGGCCTCTTTGGATTATTTACCTTGAGAGATCGGCAAATGAGAAAAAGATTTACGGCCGTGATTGTTTTAAACGTTTTACTGGTGGGTTTTTTGACATTTTCTTTTCCCAAGTATCTTCTTCCCGCCGCGGTCATATTTCTCCTCGCGTCCATTCCGGTCTTTGAGCGATCCCGCTGGCTTTGGCCGATCGTGTTCATTGATTCGTTTTTTGTGTTTAAGTANATATACCTACATTTCGGAATCGAATTTTGGCCTTCGTTCCCCATCTACCTTATTCCATACTACTGCGGGATTGGTTTGGTCGGGTACTTATGGTTCAATCAGATTCACCACCAGTTGCTAAGCAATGTCAAAAAGTCTAATCATCATCCCCACTCTTAACGAGAAGGGAAATATTGAAACTCTTGTTCCGCAGATTTTTAAACTCATTCCAGATTTGAGTGTGCTTGTGGTGGACGACAGTTCTTCTGACGGCACAGGGAAAAGGGTTTTGGAATTTCACAGACAATTTCCAAATTGCAGTCTCCTTGAGCGTAGCAGTAATCCTGGATATGGCCAGTCAATTCTTGATGGTTTTCGCTGGGCTCTTAATAACAGTTTCGATAAGATCGTAACNATGGATGCCGATTTTTCTCATGATTTTAATGAAATTCCTAAAATGCTNAATAAACTTGATTTCTATGAAATCGTGGTCGGCTCGCGATATGTTAAAGGGGGGAATGTAAAAAATTGGAGTTTCTCGCGGAAACTGTTGAGCCGTTTTGCCAATGCCTACGTTCGGACCATTCTGGGCTTGCCGATTCATGACAGCACCAGCGGTTTTAACGCTTATCGATCCAGCGCTTTAACGAGCTTTGATTTTGATAAAATCCATTCCGAGGGTTACGCCTTCTTGGTCGAATTAAAATACCGGCTTTTGAGAAAAGGGCTTCGCTTTTTCGAGCATCCGATTATATTCTACGAACGACGTGAAGGTTCCTCAAAAATGTCGGCTGGTATTATTTGGGAATCAATCTGGCTTCCCTGGCGGCTTTTATTTGCCAGAAAGTGAATCCGGCCGCCTCTAGCGGCCTGATTGCTGGAGAGCGATCCGAATCGTTTTAAGCATTATACCGGCATCAAGTATCAGAGATCGGTTTTTGATGTAGTATAAATCGTATTGAAGTTTCTTGTGCGCGTCCTCTACCGAGGAGCCGTAATGATAATTTATTTGGGCCCAGCCGGTTAAACCGGGTTTAATCAGGTATCTTTCCTCATAAAAAGGAACATTGGCCTGAAGAGTCTTATGGAATTCCGGCCGCTCGGCCCGCGGTCCGACAAAAGACATTTGGCCCTTAAGGACCGTCCAAAGCTGGGGCAGTTCATCAAGTCTGGTCTGGCGCAGAAAACGGCCGACGCGGGTGACGCGCGGATCGTCACTCTGGGCCCAGACCGGCCCGGTCTTATCCTCGGCATCGTGAATCATTGTCCGGAACTTAATCATCATAAATTTTTGGCCCAGCCTTCCGACTCGATTTTGCTTGTAGAAAATCGGCCCCGGCGAGTCGTATTTAATGGCCAGGATAATCAGGGGCGTGATGAGAAGGGCGATAATGCCCCCCAAGACGGCAATCGAAACATCGCCGGCTCGCTTGAGCAGCCCATATAGTTTTTTGCGCCGTTCGCTCAAGTTCTCCAGAAACCAGATTTGGTTTATCGTCCCCAGCGGCACCCGGCCGGTAGTTCGTTCATAAAAGGAAGACAGGTTGTAAAAGGCAATATCTCGATCCAAAACGCCGTAAAGCAGATTGATTATCTCGTTAATCCGGTAGGCTTCGGGGCTGATGACGATACCGGCGAGGGCGCCGTGGCTAAGTATCTGTTCCAGATGGTCAATGCCGTGGATGACCGGCAGACCGCTGCCTAGAGTCTTCTCGGCGGCGCTGATCGCCGAGGGGTCCCTTAAATCAACTATATATTTTAAATCATAGCCGATTTGGGGGTGCTTCTTGATAAAATGCCCGAGTTCGGCGGATTGAGAATTAAGGCCGACGATGATCAGATTGCGGCGGAAGGCAGTTCCGAATGCTTTATTAAACGCTGCCCGAGCCAGAGCCTCAAGGCCGGTGAAGATGATAATAAATAAAAGGAGATTGGTTTTGGGCGTGATGCCATAGATGGGTAGGATGTAAAAGAATGCCGTCGAGATCAGTCCGGCGATCACATTCGCGCGCATAAGGTTCGCGAAGAAAAAACTGCTGTTTTTTAAAGCGGTGACCTCGTATAGGTCATCAATGTAGTAAACCAAAAGCCAAACAAGAAGGAGAATCGAGAACGGCAGTAAGTGGAGATCGAGCGCGGCCGAAAAGCTGTAACCTCCCGAGCGGATGTACAACACCAAGGCCAGCGAGACATAGAAGAGGATCAGATCCGATATGAATAAGGCGAATTTTTTCATTACGCGCAGGAGTTCATCCGTTCGACATAAATATACAGCAATAATTAATCATTGTCAACAAATAGAAAGCCTAAATTTGGTATAATGAACCAATGCTGAAAATTAAAAAATTAATCGTTATGTCCGCGGCCTGCGCGGCCCTTTTTGTTTTTCCGGCCGGCCTGCGCGCCGACGAGATCAGCCAAAGACAGACATTCTTCGTGAATGCCAAATATGACGAGTTCAACCGCACAACCGTAAACGCCACTTTAAGACACATCAGCCAGAGGGCTTACTTTTATGTGGATGACCGATTCTGGTCCGGTCTTAGCGCGTTTGGTCAGAACAAAATCACGGAAGCGATTTCCGAGCTTGCCCGCGAATTCGACAACAATATTTATCCCGAGAGCGTCGCTTACTGGGGCGCCGAGCCCAATCCGGGCGTGGACGGCGACAGCCGGGTCACTGTGCTTCTCGAAGATTTAGTGGCCACTGCCGGTGGGTATTTTGACGGTATAAACAACTATCGCCGCGAAGAGGCCAGCGACTCTAACCAGCGGGAAATGGTTTACATCAGCGCGGATTCTTTGGCTCCGGCCCTGGCGAAAGAGTTTCTGGCGCATGAATTCCAGCACTTGATTTCTTCCAATCAGAAGGAAATACAGAAAGGACTTTCAGAAGAAGTCTGGCTCAACGAAACGAGATCCGAATATGCCGGCGCGATTACCAGCTACGACTCCGAGAGCGCCTCCGGAGGGGTTTTGTCCCGCCGCATCAGTATTTTTAAAAGTTCGCCTTCCGACAGCCTGATTGAATGGCCAAACGTGGCTACGGATTACGCCCAGGCCGCCCTTTTGGGCCGTTACATATCCGGGCATTATGAGAATATCCTGGCCGAGACAATTAAATCAAACAGCATCGGCATCGCCTCGATTAATGAATTCCTTGCTCGACGAGGCAACACTGAAAGATTTGAAAATATTTTTGCCAACTGGACAGTGGCGAATTACATTAACTCCGCCTCTACCAATCCAAAATTCAGCTACACCCAGGAATATTTGAAAGATATTCAAATTAATCCATCACGAGTTACAAACATAACCGCCGGTTCCGATCATTCATTCTCTTACAGTCTTGAACCCTGGCGGGCTTATTGGCATAAAATTAACGTGGACAGTTCCGAAACAAGAGCTATTAAAATAAGTTTTGATCCTTCGCTGTATAAAATTACATATATAGATAATTTGGAGCGAAATGGATTTATCTCGAATCCGGGCTACATTACCAATCCCGGCGGTCTCCAGAATTTTACTTTAATTCCTTTCCACGCCTCCGTCGGCAGTCAGAACCTTACAATCAAAATGGCTTACACGGATGAACAGCCCGCGGCTATGTTCGGGCCGGAATTAAAGGATGGCGCGCTCATCCATAAACAGGGCGAGCCGGAGCTGTATGTAATTGAAGGCCGGTACAAACGCTACCTAAGGCCGGAAGTCATCAGAATGTACGGCCACCTTGATCCGAACCGGGCCATTGCTCTGGATGCGAAGACTTTTGATTCATATATGAGCACGAACTACGTGCGTTACGCGAATGACCAAAAAGTTTACGCGGTCTGGCCCGACGGCACCAAGCACTGGCTGCAGATGAGCGCCAAAACTTTCACCGATTCCGGCCGCGACTGGAATTCCATTTTCATCATTAATGATTTGGAATTAAACGCTTATCAAACAAGCACTCCAATCACCAGATAAAAAATAAAAAATTATTTCTTCACTCACCACATAAAAAGTCTGCTGACTTTTTTGCTCTACCTCGGCCTACCCGGCCTCCGGGCGTTCGTTTCGGAATAATTTTTTTATTCTCTGTCTTATCCCGACTTATCCACTTTTTCGCTATTCAAAAATTTTTTTTATCTCTAAAATTAAATCAGTAAAGCAAAATTATAGTGATGGTCAGGTCGAATCGTCACATAAAAATAATTTTTGCAAAGAATTCTAAAACCAAAATGGCAAAAAAGAAAAAAGCCGCCTCAAAGAAAAAGAAGGGTGGCAAAAAGAAGAGAGTCTAGTCTCTTAACAAAAGAATCCCGATTATGGGGTTCTTTTGTTTTTCACGCAATCTGTATATTATTATAAAAACTACTTGCCTCGTGCAAAGTCCGTCTCTGATCAAAGCATCAGAGCCGAAGACCTTGGGCGGGTGACTTTATGCGGAATGACTATTGATATCGCGACAAAAAATATTACCTTGGACGAGCCGCTCAGAGTTTTTATTGAAGACAAGATCGGAGGTCTGGAAAAATATTTGAAAAACGCGCCAGCCAGCGCCAGGGTTGAAATCGGCAAGCCTTCCCGGCATCATCGCTCCGGTTTCGTGTTTTACGCGGAAGGGAATCTCAAAGTCGGCGGCCGGCTTCTTCGGGCTCACATCTATCACAATGACCTGCGGGCGGCGATTGTGGACGTGAAGGATGATTTGAAGAACCAGATTAAAAAATTCAAAGAAAAAAATTCCGCTCGGCGGCAGGCTTGAGCTCGACCCTAGTTTCCTATTTGTTATCTGCCCTCTCGCCTCGCCGACGGCTTCGGCAAGGCGAGAGCTCTGGCGAAGCCGTCGGCCCGCAGGCCGGCCGGCTTTTGCTACTATTTATAAATGCTTCGATCGAAGCATTTATAAATAGTAGGTTTTGAATATATTTAATTCGTTTTGTGTCGTGTGATTGTTTCTGCTCAAGTAAATTTAGAGAAGTTACTATCTGCTCGTTCGTAAATTGATTAAACAAAATTAAAAATCGGGTAGTGAATGTTGAACTTATTCTGCCGGAGGCATTTCGACATTCTACTAGCCCGAAAAACAGTGAAGCCCGCGAAGCGCGGGCGAAAGGGTAATCCTTCGCGAGCTTCACGGGCGTGCTATCGAGGGCGAGAGCTTTTGTCGGGCTTGAGGGACGTCTTGACCCTATAGAGCCTGACGTCCGTCGGTGCCGATTCGTCGTTGGCCGCTTCGGTAATCCTCGCCAGCTTTTCGGCCATCTTCGACGGCTCCTTGGCGGCGTCGCCGCACAGCGTCGGTGTCGTTTGGGGATCGATCTCCGTCATTCTGACACCACTGACATCGCCCCACGATACCTGGATCTGCGCCGCCGCGATCCGATTCGCGGGTGAACACAGGATGTACCTGTTGCCATCGAAAACTTCTCCACTCGTCGTCGCGACGGGTTCGAGCAGGATTTTGTACTCCGGGTACTCGCCCTGCACATACCGCCGGGCATCGTTCGCGGACGTGTTGTTGCAGGCCGCCGTCAAGGCGACCAGCAGGAACAAACTGAAGAATCTCTTCATCGGTGCTCTCCTCTTGTAAAGGCTAGGGAATCCGACCCTATACTTACATTATACCACAAAATGACCCTAAAAGTCAATGGCTAGTTTTTGGCCTGGATTTGTGCTATTTTATATAGGTTATCAGCCTTATTCACAGCTTCCGTTCGCTATCTCCCAAATTAAATGTCTTTCGTATCTAAAATATTCGGTGACGCTAATTCTCGATATATTAAGTCGTTGGAACCGATAATTGAGAAGATAAATGAACTCGAAAAAGATTTTGAGCGCCTTTCGGATTCAGAATTGAAAGATAAAACCTCTGAATTCAAAAATCTGCTCGCGACCGGCTACTCGCTGGACGATTTGCTCCCGCAAGCTTTTGCCGCCGTTCGCGAGGCGGCAAAGCGCACTCTCGGCCAGCGCCACTACGATGTCCAGTTGATCGGCGGCATTGTCATGCATCAAGGTAAGATTGCCGAGATGCGTACCGGCGAGGGTAAAACTCTGGTTGCGACTTTGCCGACCTATCTTAATGCCCTAACCGGCAAAGGCGCCCACGTGGTTTCGGTCAACGATTACTTAGTCCGGCGCGATACGGCTTGGATGGGCCAGATTTATGATGCCCTCGGCTTGACCGTGGGCTGTATCACCCACGAAGCAAGTTATCAGTACGATGCTTCTCATATCACAAAATCGCAGGATGAAACCGAAGATACGGAAGGGAGCTTTAAAGTCGTCCATGAACTCCTGCGCCCGATTACGAGGCGGGAGGCTTATGGGGCGGATATAACTTACGGCACCAACAATGAATACGGGTTTGATTACCTGCGCGACAACATGGCCTACGCGCAGGAGCAGATGTCCCAGAGAGTCCACAGTTCACGGTCCACAGTTCACAGCGAGCAGGAAAGTTCTGTAAATTCGAAACTCGAAACTCGAAACTCGCATGCCTTTGCTATCGTGGACGAAGTTGACTCCATTTTAATAGATGAAGCCCGAACGCCGCTCATTATTTCCGCGCCCGATGAAGATTCCGGTTCGCTTTACCAGACTTTTTCCAAAATTGTCCCGAAATTGCAGGAGGGTGACGATTATTCCGTGGATATTAAACACAAGACCGTTTCCATTACCGAAACCGGCATTGAAAAAGTCGAGAGTATGCTCGGCCTTACAAATATCTATGATGAGGGCGGCATAAATTATGTCCACCATCTTGAACAGGCCCTGAAGGCCCATGTCATTTTCAGCCGTGATCGGGATTACGTCGTCAAAGACGGCGAAATAATCATCGTTGACGAGTTCACCGGCCGCTTGATGCCCGGCCGCCGCTGGTCGGAAGGCCTTCACCAAGCCATCGAGGCCAAGGAGGGCGTAAAGGTTCAGCGCGAGTCTCGGACTTTGGCCACGATCACTTTTCAAAACTATTTCCGTCTTTACGAAAAGCTGGCCGGCATGACCGGAACCGCCCAGAGTTCAGCTGAAGAATTCCATAAAATTTACAGCCTGGACGTAGTCAGCATTCCGACCAATAAGCCGGCCATCAGAAAAGATTTGCCGGATAAGATTTTTAAAAACGAGACCGGCAAGTTCAGAGCCATCGTCCAGGAGATCAAGGCTCGCCACCAGAACGGCCAGCCCCTGCTGGTGGGCACGGTTTCAATCGAAAAAAATGAACATTTGTCGCTGTTGCTTGAACGCGAAGGCGTGCCCCATGTGGTTTTAAACGCGAAGAATCATGAAAAGGAAGCCGAGCTTCACGCTCAAGCCGGCCGGCCCGGTGCTGTGACCATCGCCACGAACATCGCCGGCCGCGGGGTGGACATTATTCTGGGCGGGAATCCGCCTCTGGCTGAAGATGCCGAACTTAGCCGCAAGGCCGGCGGTTTGCATGTCATTGGCACGGAACGCCATGAGGCCCGGCGCATTGATGACCAGCTCCGCGGCCGCTCCGGCCGGCAAGGCGATCCCGGCTCTTCCCAGTTTTTTGTCTCAACTGAAGACGAATTAGTGCGGCGTTTCGGCGGAGATCGCCTCAAGAACATCATGGAGCGGCTCGGCGTCGGCGAGGATGACGTTATTGAGAACCGCTTTGTCTCAAACGCGATCCAGCAGGCCCAGGCCCGCATTGAGGGCTACAACCTGGATTCGCGCAAATATGTCCTGGAATACGATGATGTTATGAATAAGCACCGTCGGACTATTTACGATTTGCGGCGTAAAATTTTGTTTGGCGAGAATTCAAAGCCGGTCATCGAAGAATATTTAAGCGAGTTTTTTGATAACGTCGTTCGTTTTCATACCGCCTCGTATGAGTGGGACGCCAAGAATCTGAAACTTGCCCTCGAGTCCGTGGCCGGGCCGGATGCGGAGCTGGACAATAAGATTTCTGAATTTGCCGGCAGGCGCGACGCCGAAGGGATGCTCGCCTACGTTCAGGATTATATTTCAGCGCGTTATGCGAGCCGGGAAAATGAACTCGGGCTGGAACAGATGAGGGCTTTGGAAAAGCTGGTCCTGCTTCGCACGATTGACGAATTATGGATTGACCATATTTCGGCGATGGAACATTTGCGGGACACCGTCCGTTTGCGGGCCTATGGTCAGCGCGATCCTCTGGCGGAATATAAGATTGAAGCCCAGCGGGTCTTCGGCCGGCTCATGGAATCAATCAAGGCCCAGGTTGTGAACGTGATTTTCAAAGTTAGCATGGTTCAAAAGCCCAAAGAAGTTAAAGCCGTTGAGGGCAGGGCGAACGTAGAGGGCCAGAATATTGTTGAGAGGGAGTCACAGCGCGCCGCGGCTGTTCATCGCTTGGAATCCGAAAAAATCGGCCGCAATGACCCCTGTCCCTGCGGCGCGATTAATCCCGCGACAGGCGAAGTGTATAAATGGAAGAAGTGCGGCATGATAAACGCGCCGCATCATAAAAAATAGAGCGGTTCAGGATCAAAATACAAAAATCGGCCTAGTGCGAGACCAGGCCGGTGAAGGGCAGTAATACGCGGTATACTGTGATTGCGGCCATGAAGAGCGGCACGAGCACTCCCCAAAAAGCCACGAATCTTTGAAATCCAGAACTGTTGGTAAACGCCTTGTACCAAACGACGAAAACGAATGCGTTTACAGCCAACTGGATAACGCCGGCAATAACGGATGAACCCGCGAACAGATTTGTGAGGTTGGCAATTAGAAAGAAACTGAATCCGGTTAGCCCGGAGACTCCCATCCAGAGCTTCTGATGCTTCACGACACCTCCAACAGAGCGCAAATATTACTATAAAATTCAACCCAAGTCAATAGTCGAAAAAAATTAAAAAATATAAGAAACTTCTTTTTAAGTGAAACGGATTTCTAAAACAAAAGAGGATTTTGGGTGGGCGAAGTGGGATGCGGAAACAATCAAGCGCGTGGCTCGCGAGATTTTGGATAAGAAAAAGGGGATTCTGGATGAAATCAAAAAACTTTCTGACTCCGAGCTTAATTTTGAAAATATTTTGTATGCTTTCGAAAGATCCAATGATGTGATGGAGCCATGCAATTACTTTTCAATTCTGATGAACGCGAGTCCCGATGAGTCGGTCCGCAAAGCCGCCGAAGAATCAATAAAAATAATCGACCGCGAGAATATTGATCTGGGCTATGACCCGGATGTCTATAAAGTTTTCAAAAAGTATGCCGATACCAATCCTGTCCTAGAAGGAGAAGATAAAAAGCTTTTTGACGATTCGGTGAAAGTATACAGGCGGATGGGTATGGAGTTGCCGGATGAACAAAGAGAGATATTAAAGAATAAGATCAAGCGGATGAATGATTTAGCCACAGACTTCGCCCTGAACATCCAGAATTACGATGATTATATTCTGGCGACGCTCGAAGAGCTGGAAGGCCTGCCGGAACATTTTATTGAAGGGCTGGCGCGCAACGACGACGGCCGATATCAGGTTTCTCTAAAGTACCCCGAGATTGGCCCCTTCATGCAAAATGCCGTCAGAGCCGAAAAGCGCAAAGAATTGATGGATAAAGCCCTACGCAAAGGCGGAGAGAAAAATGTTGCCATCGCCAAAGAGCTTCTCGAATTAAGAAAATCCGGGGCCCAGCTTTTGGGTTATAAGAGCCACGGCGACTACATGACTGAATTGAGGATGGCCAAGAATTCAGAAAAAGTGACTAAATTTCTGTCCGGCCTAATGGCAAAATTACAATCTTTCGTTGATGAAGATTATCGGGTTTTGCTTGATTATAAGCGTCGCAAGTTTGATGCCGAGACTTCAGATTTAAAATATTATGAAACCGGCTTTATCGCCGAACAGCTGAAAAAGGAAAAATTCAGCATTGATTCTGAAAAAATCAGGCAGTATTTCCCGCTTGACCATGTCTTAAACGAGATGTTCAAGGTTTATGGCGAGCTGTTCGGAATATCGTTTAGTAAGACCGACTTCATCCTCTGGCACGATGACGCCGTCGCTTATGAAGTTAAGAACGTCCAAGATCAGGGGACTGTCGGTTACTGCATTCTGGATCTTCATCCCCGGCCGAAAAAATTCGGCCATATGGCCTGCTGGCCAGTCGTATCCGGCCGTCTGGACAACTTTGGAAGCGGCAATTTTGTGACTCCGGTTACGGCAATTTTGGGAAATTTTAACAAACCGACGGCGAGCCGGCCTTCTTTGTTAAGCCATGATGAGCTTGAAACTCTTTATCATGAATTCGGCCACGCTCTCCATAATTTGATGTCAAAAACGAAATATGCTTCCAGCGCCGGCACGTCGGTTGTTTCTGATTTTATGGAGGTTCCGTCGCAGATGATGGAGTACTGGGTTTGGGAGCCTTCATTAATCGCGCGGTTTTCAAAGCATTATCAAACCGGCGAACCATTGGATTCAGAAACAGTCGCCGGCATGATCGCTTCAAAGAATTATCTGATCGCCTGGGCCACCATGCGCCAACTGATCTATTCTTTTTTTGATATTGCCGTTCACGGCGAGAATTATCCGGAAGACCTGGCCCAGTTTTGCAATAATCTGATCGAGAAGCATCAGTATATCAAGCTTCCGCCAAATCTATTTCCCGCCGGTTTCGGGCACTTTGCGGGTTATGACGCCGGGTACTATAGTTATATGTGGTCGCAAGTCATCGCTGCGGATTTTTTCCATAAATTCAAGAATTCAGGCTTGCTAAATCCGGATACAGGCCGGGAATATCGGGATAAAGTTCTGGCTGTCGGCGGATCCAGAGACGAAGTCGAAACGGTTAGGGATTTCTTGGGCCGTGATTTTAGCGATGACGCGTACCTTGAGGAGATCGGCTTAAAGGGTTAGTATTAACAGATGCCTAAATTTTCTTCCCTTAAAATTTCCCGTTCGGGCCTGCGGCTTTTCCAAGATTGTCCACGATGCTTTTGGCTGGATACACATCACAAAATCAAACGCCCGCCCAGTTATCCTTACACCCTTTCCTCGGCTGTTGATTTTCTGGTAAAGCAGGAATTTGATAAATACCGCCGGAGCGGCGATCTACCGCCGGTCCTGGCTCGGCATGTTGGCGACGCCAAGCTGTACAGCGGAGCGGAATTGCCGACATGGCGCGAAAATTTTAAAGGCGTCCAGTATTTTGATGAGGACTTGAACGCCATGCTCTACGGGGCGGTGGATGATGTTCTGCAATTCAGCGACGGTTCGCTGGCCGTAGTTGATTACAAGTCTTCCGGTTCCCGTGAAATTAAAATATACGAGGAATACCAAAAGCAGATGGACGTCTATACTTATTTACTGGATCGAAACGGTTTCAAAACTCATCCTCAAGCCTATTTTGTTTTTTATCAGGTTGATAAATCCGGCGGCGGTTTTCAAAATGCTTTGCCGTTTATCGAATCTCTGAAAGCGATCAAGGTCAATAAAGATTGGGTTGGCGATGTCTTTGAGCAGGCAGTGATGGTTGCCCGCCGCGACAGCCCGCCGGAGATCGAAACTCTTTGCCCCCATTGCCTATTTGTTAGTCAGGCTTCCCGCTACAATAATCTTTCAAACGAATCCAAATTTGTTGGCGATATCCTTCAGGAGACCGTCATTAAATTAGATTAGTCTTTACTCTTGACGAATGTCAAGTGGCATGTTATGATGCCACGATTGAGAAGGCGCTGAGCCTTCTCTTTTTGAGGGAGATGTCAGAATGCAAATAGGATCATTGTCAGTGGAACAAACATCGAATCTCGTTCAGCTCGGCGCGTTGCGTCGCATCGAGGAGATCGGCCGCGAGATTGACGGTCTCAAGTCCGCGTTTCCCGCGATGTTCGACGCACCGGCCCACCGTGGGCCCGGCCGCAAGCCGGCGCTCAAGAAAGCGATCATCACCACCGCGTCTGCGACGGTCAGGCCGGCGGTCCGGCCGGCGCCCAAGCGTGGCGGCTGGAAGATGTCCGCCGCCCAGCGGCGGGCGGTCTCCAAGCGCATGA
>C687J35174_10001180_pt1 | contig 38332 bp, 36 predicted proteins | sample RifCSPhighO2_01_FD_35174 | JGI IMG/M metagenome (IMG submission 35174) | reverse complement strand
TATGCGAAAATCCTCAACCCTGCATCTCTGAAATTTCTATCCTCACTCACTATCATTCGTGTGGTAGAAATTTCGAGGCAGGGCAATATAACACCGATTATGTTTAATTAAATCCTCGATGATTTTTGACTTCAATTTTATTTATTTCGTTGATAATAAATTTGAAAATTATTTCTTGCATAATTCAAAAACAACAATAATGGCGGCTGTCGGCTTCGCCTCGCTTGACACCCAGTGACTTGCGAGTGAGCTCGTTGCGAACTCGCTCACATGTCACGGGGCATCCCCCGTCAAGCCAGCGCCATTGTTGTTTTTGGTCAAAAATCACCTGCGGCTTAACTCTGCGGTTTGCTCCGCAAATCCTCGCCCTCCGCTCTCAATTTTGTGTCCTCATTCACTCCAGTTCGTGTGGCACAAAATTGGAGGTCGGGAAACATAACACCGATTAAAATCAATTTTCAATAAACTTTTTAAACTGGGGGAGTTTCTATATGAATATGGACAATCAAAACTCAGATGGGCCTTCATGGCAGTATAAGGTTAAATCATTCATAGGGGAATGCGTCAGAGTTTTAAGAATCACAAAAAAGCCGGATGCAGCTGAATACAAGACAATCGTCAAGGTGAGCGGGCTGGGAATCTTAGTCATCGGGCTGCTTGGATTTGTAATCCAAATGTTTAAGCTGCTGTTTTTCGCATAATCAGATAAGAATTAATCTTTTCTTTCCAAATCGGCAAAAGCGTACTTTAACCCCTCGCCCTCGTGCTCTTCCCTTGAAACTTCTTTCCATTCACTTTTATCGTATTCAGGAAAATAAGAATCGCCTTCAAAATCTTTATCAATTATTGTTAAATACAATTTATTTGCAATCGGAAGAAATTCTTTAAATATTTGCTCGCCGCCGATTATCATGATTTCGGCATTTCCTTTCGCGGCATTCAAAGCTTCTTCTGCAGAGTGTACAACAACACAACCATCGGCTTTGTAATTTTTGTCCCGTGTGATTATTATATTCGTCCTGTTAGGCAAAGGCTTTCCGATTGACTCAAAAGTTTTCCTTCCCATTACAACCGGCTTGCCGGAGGTGATTGCTTTGAATCTTTTCAAATCTGCAGAAAGCTTCCACGGCAGCTTGTTATCAGTGCCAATTACATTATTTTTTCCTACCGCGGCAATCAGCGAGATTATCATTTTAAACTGCCATCGGCGCTTTTATCGGCGGATGCGATTCGTAATTTTCTAATTTAATGTCTTCCATTTTGAAATCATCAATATTCCTGATTTCTGGATTCAGCCATAATTTTGGCAGCGGAAACGGCTTTCTTGCCAACTGCTCTTTGACCTGCTCAAAATGGTTATGGTAAATGTGCGCATCGCCTAGAGTGTGCACAAATTCCCCTGCTTTTAAATTTGTAACCTGCGCCATCATATGCAGCAATAATGAATAGGAAGCAATATTAAACGGAACTCCCAAAAACATATCGCAGCTTCTCTGGTACATCTGCAAGGATAATTTTCCATCGGCAACAAAAAACTGGAAGAATGCATGGCATGGCGGCAGTGCCATTTGATTCAGCTCGCCCGGATTCCACGCAGAAACAATTATTCTCCTGCTTGTTGGATTCTCTTTTATTAGCTTGATTGCATTTGCCAGCTGGTCTATTTCCTTTCCTTCAGGATTTTTCCATTTTCTCCACTGGACGCCGTAAACCCTTCCCAAATCGCCTTCAAATTTTGCTTTCGGCTTCCAGTAATCCGCATTTGCATTTGCAGCCCAGATGGTTGTTTTTTCCTTGTCTCTTGTTCCGTGAAGAATTTCCGCCAGCCTTCTTTCATCATCGGAGCCTTCAATGAACCACAATAATTCCGAAACAACGCTTTTCCACGGCAATTTTTTTGTTGTCATTGCAGGAAAGCCGTCATCCATGCTGAACCTTAACTGCATTCCAAAGACTGCCCTTGTGCCTACCCCTGTGCGGTCTTTCCTGTCCGTGCCGTTTTCTAAAACATATTTCAAAGCGTCGAGGTATTGTTTCATTCTTATCAGCAAAGGCTAATTTAATTTGTTATATAATAGTTTTGGATTTATTGGGAAGCCAAAAATTTTTAGCGGTAAATTTTAATTTTCTGATAATTTGTTGTTCCATTAAGTAGTAAATTTTCTTAATCACTACCAAAAAGTATTTATATGACTGCGCAAATAATTTCCTGCAACATGAAAAGAAAGACATTAAGGAATTGGCTTATCTTTATTTTTGTTCTGGGATTAGTTTTGGGATGGATGATTCCAAAAAATTTCTGGCAGTTCACGCACGATGCAGCTGTAAAGCCATTGCAGGCAGGATTCTACGATGTTCCAAAAAGAATGGGGCAGCTTGACCAGGAAACTGCATTTTATAAGTACACCAGCCTAGGGGGGACATTAACCGGAAGCACTGAATTGCTGAGGGTTGATGGATTGGTTCCGATGCATGTTCATCAGACTGAAAATCATTTTGCGTTTATATATAAAGGAAAAGCAAGAGTGACAATTGGCGGCGTTACTGAAGAAGTCGGGCCAGGCGCATTGCTGGCAATACCTGCGAAAGTTCCTCACAGCGTTGAAAGAATTGGAGATGCCCCTGTTGAGATAATTTTATTCTCAACTCCGCCTTTTAAGTCGGGAGTCACGCAGTTTTTGAATGAAACGGAGTAGTAGATTAAAGTATTTTTTAATAGATTTCTTCCGCAACCTTTATAAAAACATTAAATTTAACCCTATTCGTGATAAACCATGAGCGATACAGTTAACAAAGAGAATCAGGGAAGATTGGTTATGTTTTCAGGCACAGAATGTGTGCATTGCAAGGAAATGGACCCTTTAATAGAGCAGTTTGAGAAGGAAACTGGCTTGCACATCGTGCACGTTGAAGTATGGCATAATGCAGAGAATGCGGCATGGCTGGACGAAATCGACAGAACTCCTGATGGGGGCACTTTCTGCGGCGGAATTCCTTTCTTTTATAACGAAAAGACCGGCAAGAAGCTCTGCGGCAACCAGAAGTATGAAAGGCTGAAGGCGTGGGGACTGGAAGGAAAAGAGTAAAAGAAAGAAGCCGATTAAAGAGTTTTATTTGAATTATCTTAAATCTTCAGGGAGGGAATTTTATAATTGCACTAACTGGAAATTATTTGCCCCCACCCACCCAGAAATATGTGACAATCAAGTGCAACTAAAAAATTAAAACAAAAAATGCACCAACAATTAATCAAACCTGAATGGCTGAAGATTAAATTAGTTAAAAACGATAATTTCTCGGAAATTAAAGATTCTTTAAACAAGCATAGGCTGCATACAGTCTGCGAATCTGCGCACTGCCCGAATATTTCTGAGTGCTGGAACGGGGGCACGGCAACTTTTATGGTTATGGGCGACGTTTGTACCAGAGGATGCAAATTCTGCGCTGTCAAAACAGGCAATCCGATGAAAAGGCTGGACAAGGACGAGCCAAAAAAAATAGCGCAGGCTTTAGCGGAAATAAAATTGATTGATTATGTTGTCCTGACTTCCGTTGACCGGGACGATTTGGAAGACGGCGGGGCATCCCATTTTGCGGAATGCATAACAGAAATAAAAAAAGCACATCCAAAAATCATTGTTGAAGTTTTAATACCTGATTTCAGGGGCGATGCTTCCGCCTTGAAGAAAATAGCTGATACAAATCCAGAAGTGATAGCCCACAATATAGAAACTGTTGAAAGGCTGCAAAAAAGGATAAGGGACCCAAGGGCAAATTATAGGCAATCGCTTGGTATTTTGGAGAATGTAAAAAAATTAAATCCAAAAATTTACACAAAATCATCAATAATGCTTGGCTTTGATGAAACGGATGAAGAAGTCATAAAAACAATGAAAGACCTAAGGGAGATAAATATAGATATCCTCACTTTAGGCCAATATTTAAGGCCGAGCGGCTGGCATGTGCCAATGAATAAGTTTGTTGAGCCATCTAAATTTGAATATTTTAAGCAGAAAGCGCTTGAGCTTGGATTTCTTTATTGCGCTTCAGGGCCTTTCGTGAGAAGCTCTTACAGGGCAGGAGAACTGTTCGTGAAGAACGTAATACATAATAAATCACTTCAACAAACTTTATAAATACCTCAAAACTCTACTGTTCAGAGGAAAAAATGCCAAAAAAGGTTATAAAAGAATTCAAGGTAGAATATCTACAGATACTTGACGAGCAGGGCAATTGCGACGAATCGCTGATGCCGAAGCTGTCTAATGAAGATATAAAAAAGATTTATGAGATGCTGGTTCTTATAAGGGTGTTTGACCAAAAAGCGTTCAACATGCAGAGGCAGGGAAGATTAGGCACTTACATTCAGTTCAAAGGGCAGGAAGCATGCCAGGTTGGAAGCGCTTTTGCACTGCAGGATGATGATTTTATTTTTCCAATGTACAGGAATTCAGGACTGTTAATAGCAAGAAAGCATCCGATTGTGCAGGTTTTGCAGTATTGGAGCGGCGATGAGAGGGGAATGAAATCTCCTGACAATGTAAATAATTTCCCGATTGCAATTTCTGTCGGAACCCATATGGTACACGCTGCAGGAGCAGGATGGGCAGCAAAATTAAAGGGAACAAAGCAGGTTTCTATTACTTATTTCGGCGAAGGGGCAACATCAAAAGGCGATTTTCACGAGGCAATGAACTTTGCCGGTGTGTACAACGCCCAAACTATATTTTTCTGCGAGAATAATCAGTTTGCCATCTCAGTTCCAAGGGAAAAACAAACGCATGCAGAAACAATAGCGCAGAAGGCAATTGCTTACGGAGTTGAAGGAATTCAAATTGATGGAATGGATATTTTTGCCGTTTACAAGGCAACAAAAGACGCAATTGAAAAAGCAAGAGCAGGAAAAGGGCCCACTTTGATTGAAGCTTACACTTACAGGCTGTGCGACCACTCAACATCAGACGATGCTTCAAGATACCGCTCAAAAGAAGAATTGGAAGCGTGGACGAAAAAAGATTCGATTGAAAGGCTTGAGAAATACATGAGAAAGAAAAATTTGCTTGATGATGCCTACAAGGCAAAAGTTTTGGAGAATTCACAGCAGGTTATCGAAAAAGCAGTTACTGAGTTTGAGAAATTAACTCCTCCGGATGCAAAAGATATGTTCACATTTGTTTATGCCGAGATGACACCACAGCAAAAGGAAGAGATGGATGAATTGGGGATAAAATAATGGAAAATCAACTAAAAAAATCAAAATTCATGTATTATTATATTATTATATTTACAATTTTAATATTAATGGGAAATATTATTGTACTAATCATTTCAATGTCTTTGACTAGCCCAATTTACACCAAAAATATTGATTATGGCGGAGGTCTGGTAGGAACTTTTACTTCTGATTCACCAATTTATCCTGTTTTGAAAACAAACCAAGTGGTTTTGATATCATTAGCCATATTGGTTAACATAGGACTTTTTGGATATTTCCTATTTTGTTTTGCTAATAACAGAGTTAAAATCAGCAAGATACTCGGAATTTTAATATTTGGAATCACCGCAATACTTTTATTGATTAAGCTTAAAATTTTAGCAGCGGTTTTATATTTATTGATTGTAGGATATTTGTTAAATATAGATTATAATAAAACCTCTCCAGTAAAAAGTAAAGTTAGTAAAAATAAAAAATCAAACTAAAATGGCAGTAGCAAACGTTGTCCAAGCCGTTACGATGGCATTAAGGCAGGAATTGGCTAGAGACAAGAATGTCGTTGTGATGGGGGAAGATGTCGGAGTAAATGGCGGCGTTTTCAGGGCAACTGACGGGCTGCAGAAAGAATTCGGGCCAAACAGAGTCATTGATACTCCGCTTGCAGAGCTCGGAATTGTCGGCGCTGCTATCGGAATGGCAGTCAACGGATTAAGGCCAGTTGCTGAGATTCAATTTTCAGGATTCATGTACGGGCCTTTCGACCAGTTACTGTCGCACGCAGCAAGAATCAGGGGCAGAAGCAGGGGAAGGTTCACATGCCCACTTGTTGTCAGAACACCTTATGGTACCGGAATCAAGGCTTTGGAACTGCACTGCGAATCTGGAGAATCTTTGTTTGCACATGTTCCTGGATTAAAAATGGTTGTACCTTCCAATCCGTATGATGCCAAGGGATTGCTTGCTGCTGCTATCAGAGATCCAGACCCAGTCATTTTCTATGAGCCGATGAGAATTTACCGCGCTATCAAGCAGGACATTCCTGAAGAAGAATATTTTGTTCCTTTAGGCAAAGCGAACGTGATTCAGCAGGGCGACCAGATTACGCTAATTGCATGGGGCGCAATGGTCAAGACGTGCCAGGAAGCAATTGAAAAATTAAACGGAAAATATTCTATTGAATTAATTGATTTGAGGACAATCAATCCGTATGATGCGGAAACTGTTTTAAACTCTGTCAAGAAAACTGGAAGATGCGTCATCGCCCATGAAGCCCAAAGAACCTGCGGATTTGCTGCAGAACTGATTGCTTCAATAAATGAAAAAGTTTTATTAAGCCTGCAGGCGCCTGTTGTTAGGGTAACAGGCCCGGATGTTTCGGTTCCTTTCGCAAAATTAGAAGGATATTATTTGCCTGATGTTAGCAGAATTATAAAAGGAATTGAGAAAGTTATGAGTTTTTGATTAATAATTTAATTTTCATAAATTCAAAAAAATATTAAAAAATCAATAAAATGCCGTACGAATTCAAGTTTCCGGATGTTGGGGAAGGAATCCATGAGGGGGAGATAGTCAAATGGCTTGTAAAAGAAGGCGACAAAGTAAAAGCCGACGCTCCTTTGGGTGAGATTGAAACAGACAAGGCGATAGTTGAAATGCCATCTCCCAAGACTGGCACAATTCTAAAGATTCATGTTCAGGCAGGCGGAGTAATCCATGTCGGGGAGGTTATGGTTACAATTCTTGAGGAAGGCGAAAGCGCGGAAGACGGCAAAAAGCATTTGGAGCAGAAAGCATCTGCAACAAGTCCTGCGCCTTACACCGGCTCTGTTGTTGGTTTTGTTGAGGAAGCGAAAGAAGTTTCTCCGATTTATGGCACCAAGCAGCAGGCAGTGCCTGCTCAACAATCAGCTGGGACAATGGCAACTCCCGCAGTAAGAAACATGGCAAAGCAGCTTAATGTTGATTTGAATGCCATTAAGGGGACCGGGACCGGCGGAAGAATTACGATTGAAGACGTGCAAAAAGCTGGGAAAGGCACAGTTCAAACAGCGCAAGCAGCTCCTGCAGAATCGCCCGGATTCAAAAAAGTCAGAAAATATGATTTCTTCGGCTATGTTGACAGGGTTCAGCTGAAAGGGATAAAAAAAGCAACTGCGAACAAAATGGCAGAATCAATTTTCACGGCAGCCCAGCTGACCAACATGCACGAGGCTGATGTAACTGACTTGTGGGCTTTGAGGGAAAAAGAGAAGCCCAATTATGAAAAGGAAGGAATAAAATTAACGCTGATGCCTTACATTGTAAAAGCTGTTGCCGCTTCACTGATGCAGCACCACAATCTTAATGCCTCTCTCGAAGGCGAGGAAATTGTTCTGAAAAAATATTATAATATTGGAGTTGCAGTTGACTCGGAAGAGGGGCTGGTTGTGCCCGTTGTCAAAGGCGCGCAAAATAAAGACGTTAAAACAATCGCGCAGGATATCCAGAAAATGGCAAATGATGTCCAGACAAGAAAAGTCAACATGATGGATTTAAAAGGAGGGACTTTCACAATTTCTAATCTTGGTTCAGTTGGGGTTGGATTCTTTACACCAATCATAAATTATCCGGAATCTGCGATTCTTGGAGTAGGAAGAATGGCTGAAAAGCCGGTTGTCAGGAATGGGAAGGTTGAAATCAGGAAAATCCTGCCGTTGTCATTGACTTACGACCATAGGATTGTTGACGGCGCTCAGGCTGCGAGATTTGCTCTTGAATTAATAAGAAGATTAGAGAAGCTGGATTTTGAGAATCCAGAAGTCAAGGAAGAGCATTAATCCGACCCGAGCTTATATTCCAAGCTTATGAGACCTTCTCCATAAACAATAGCCGTGAAAGGTGCGTCCTCCCTTCTGTCAAGTTCGTATGCCTGCTGAGGTGTTAATGAAACGCCGACAAACCAAGGGCATGTTCCGAACGTACTAGGATTGATTCCCCTTCCATTAAGGTATTCTATTAGCTTTAGCCTTTCTTTTTCATAGCCCGGATGGGCACTGATTAACCCATCCACCGCCGGTGTCCGGTCAATAATATTTCGCAAATCCGGAGGTGGATTTACATCAAGAATCAATTTCAAGGCGACATTTGGCGACGCTGCATCCAACAATTTCTTAAGATCCAGAGAGATTCTGGAAACACTAGCAGATTGTTTAGAACTTACTTCGTCCCCCATAAGAACAGCTAGGTGGGTTTATTTAAAAACATTGCTACTCAAGAATTAGAAATCAATTCCCACTCAGTACATAACAAGCTCCTTTGTTTCTTAACAGAATATCTTTATCGGCTTCAGTGGAATTATATTTTGTTGTTGCCAATTCTTTCGCCCTTTTTAATTCTTCTTTTGACAATGTTTCAATTTTAATCTCTTTATTTTTACTAAAATTATTTTTTAATGTTTCATAAACTTTATTATTATCAATTTTTTTAAATTCTGAAACTGATGTAATCTTTTCTTTCGCCAATTCTTTGGTAATATTCAAAACTTTGGGCATTAATTCGAAATCAATATCATAAACCAAAGTGCCGTGCTGGAGATAAATTCCCTTTTCCATCAATTTAGCGGCGTTGCCTGAAATTTTTTTATTATTAACCATAATATCATTTTTATTTTCAAGCTTTGATTTTATTCCCAAATCGTTTAATGAACCAATTATCCATGAGCAGATTTCTTTGTAAGCGTTTGAAATGCTGCTGTCAAAAATTTTTATCGGCGCAACAACGCTGTAAGTAAAATCCATTTTATCATGATAAACTGCCCTGCCGCCAGTAATTCTTCTGACAACATCAACATTGTTTTTTTTGCATTTTTCGAGATTTATCTCGCTCTGGTTTTGGAAAGTGCCAAGAGAAACTGAATTATTTTTCCACTTGTAGAATCTGATTGTTGGCAGTTGTTTTCCGGAAGCTACGCTTTCGTAAACATCCTCATCAATAGCCATGTTCATAGCTGCATTGTAAGCTTGCTGCTCTATCAGGCGCCAGTTCATATTAAAAAGAGATAAAATGGTGTTTAAAAAGGATTCTAATAAAGAAAAATAAAATCAAAAAAAAGAAAAAAATAAAACGCTAAGAAACTGTGAACCTAGTACTGTAAACTTAGTATCTTGGTTTCTTCTTGCTGTAACAATCTCTGCAGTAGACTGGGCGCCCTTCTTTCGGTGCAAACGGTACTTCCGCGTCTGCTCCGCATTCGGAACACTTTATCTTATGCATAGTTCTGTTCTCAAAACTTCCATATCGCATAGCCATGCTTCATTCACTCCATTACTTATTAGTTACACGAAATTTACTAGAAACAGCAATTTCTATGTACCGATACAGAGTAAGAATAAGTGGTATATAAATGTATTGGTCAGTTCACACTCAATTCAGCCGTCTCATTCCCGGCATTTGCCCTATCCAGCCCAACAATCCATCCAAGGCCATCAACCAGCCCCTGATACATGCTGTCGCAATAGCCGTGGTTGCAGGTGGTATCATTAAAGACAAGGAAACCTTTTGGCTCCTGCGCAATCTGAAACGAAGTTGCTGCCGAGCTTACAAGTATATTCTTATCATAGTAGTTGTGAATCATAACCAGCTTTCTTGGCGAAATATCATCAATATAATGGTCTGAATCGATTGATTTGACAAACATGTCCTTGCTTGTTTCGTTTCCGCCGGGAAAATGGAAGCCTGCCGTGCTTATGGCAAGCGTGCCTTCCACATTTTTATCAACTGCAGCGGCTATTATCGCAACTCTTCCGCCAAAACTCTCGCCAGCGATGATAACTCTGTTTTTATCAATAAACGGCGCGCTCCGCAATAGGTCAAATCCCTTTAAAGCATCATAAACAATAAGATGCTGTGTTGGCTCTTTGGACTGCAGAAAGCTAGCATAATCCTCATCCAGGCTGGGAAAGCTGCCTCCGGTTTCACCCACCCCTCTTGAGTCTATAGTCAAAACCGCCATCCCCAGCTGCGAAATTTGCTCCGCAAGCGGAAGCTCGCTTTCTTTTGAAACACCAGCCCCGGGAAGAAGGACAACGCCGGGCATAGCACTAAAAACAAGCTTTGGCAGCACTAAGAATCCATAAATGTTAGCTCCCCTGCTCTTATAAATTATCTTGCTAACTGTGATAGATCCATTTTCCCAGTAATCGCTCCTTGAGAACTCTACTGCCCCCCTGGCTTCCGGATAGTACAAATAGCCGTTTTTATCAACTGACCAGGAAGGGCTTAATTCCCGCCGAACGGCCGCCGGATTGTTTTTTAAATAATTAAAATAATAAGCCAACCCTGCAACTATCAAAACCAAAACAATTACTCCAAAATAAATATGATTTTTTTTGACTTTCATATCATGTTAATTATTTTTTTCAGGTTCTTGGTGTTCATATTATTCTTATAAACCTTTGCTAATTCTATTATTTCATTTTTATTTATCTTTATTCCTTTTTCAGACAAAATATGAGTTGCGTGCCCCCCAGTCACAAACTGGCAGAATTGGGTCACATTCTTCGGATCATTCGTGTAATGCATCCTTTCAAAGTCAATAAGATAAGGCTTATTTTTGGTAATTATCACGTGCTTCAAAGGATGGTGCATTTCTTCCTTGTCAACTTTCATTTTATCGAGCTTATGCATTTGAATAAAAACATCTTTTATTAATTTTTTAATCTTGTTTTTATTTGATTTTTTCATGTAATCAATAATAAAACCACCGCCAATAAACTCGTAAACAAAATAATCACTTTTTGAGTATAATAATTTTGAGCCTATCCCAATTTTATTCAACTTTTTAAGCCATTTTGATTCGTTTTCAATTCTTCCGAAAGCCGTGCTTGAGGGATTTTTTGATTTTATTGCCACTTTTTTTGATTTATGACTTCCAGTGAATAAAAATCCGCGATGGCCCTTAGCAAAATATTTTATATTTGTTATTCCATCATTTTCCAATTTTTTTAATAATTCGCTTTTTGCAATCATATAAACATAAATGTCCTCAAAGAAAATGTGCATTTTGTCAAGTTCTTTAAAATCCAGCAGATTATTTTTTATGAATTCCTCGACCTTTTCTTTTTTTGTCAGGGAAGAAAAAATCATCAGAATAACTCCATCAGGATTTAGGAAATCATTTACATCATTCAGAAACTTTTCAATAACTTCGTATCCTTTTTTGCCGCCTTCAAGGGTCAGGTCTTTTACCTGCAATTCCTGGGGAAGATAAGGCGGATTGAAGGAAATCGTGTCAAACTTTCCTTTCACTTTGGAAAACAAATCTGACTGCGTGAATTTTATTTTTCTGTTTTTTATATTTTGTCTGCAATAATCAATAACTTCTTTTTGTATATCCACGGCCAGGACTGATTTTACACTTGGATTTAATGCTGCGGCAATTGCCTGCATCCCGGAGCCTGTGCCGACATCAAGAACTTTTCCCTTTGCATACCGCCTGACGTAGCGCTCAAGCAGGGTGCTGTCTTCCTGAGGGTCATAGACGGATTTGCAGCTGGGCATAATGCATCCCTAAATGATTATAATGGACTCGTCGGGACTTGCATGCGAAAGCATGCTCGCTTGCCGCAATTTGAACCCGAAGTCTTCGCCTTGCGAAGGCGACGTCATCTTCCGCAACTATTTCTGAGGGCTTGACGAGCGTAGCGAGGAAACCCTCGGTTTTCGTCAACGTTTTCCCAAAAGGTTGTGCCGGATTAGACCACGAGCCCACGAATGCCAAGAATTCCGCTCTGTTTTTATTATTATTGATTATTTATGCGCTTATACAATCCAATTAACTCAGATTTTGTCAAAATATGGCTTTGCATCACTGGTTCAACTTGTTTTTTAGTTGAGCCTTCCGGAAGATTGAGTGTTGCATCCAGAGCGTACAGCTTGAAGAAATACCTGTGAGTTCCGCTCGGGGGGCACGGTCCCTGGTAGCTGTTCCTGCCGCCGCTGTTTTTTCCAGCTACCCCTTGCGGCTGCGTATCCTGCTTTATTTCACTGATTGAAGGATTAATGTTAAACACAACCCAGTGGTCCCAGACGCCGACAACTGCATCAGGATCATCAACAATCAAAACCAAAGATTTTGCATTTGCCGGAACACCGGTTATGCTTAATGGGGGATTTATATTGCTTCCATCACAAGTAAATTCAGAAGGCATCGTGCCGTTGTGCTTGAATGCTGAACTTGTTAGATGCATATTAATCACCTCAGTTGTTTGTTGTGTTCTACTTTCCTGTTTTTGCTGCTGAGCGCAGCCGATAATAAAAATGAGGAAAATAATTCCAAACAATAATTTTTTGTTTATACTATTAATGTGTTCAACCATTAAAATAATATATTTTTAAAATTTATAAGCTTTTTGCCATCTCTTCGGCAGCTTTTTTCATATCATCAGCTTCGTAAATTGCCCTTCCGACAATTGCGTGCCATGACTCCAATTTTTTTGCCAATTCGCTTATGCTGCCTCCTTGAGTTATTAACCCCGGAGAATAATAAACGGGATTCTTGATTTTTGTTTTAATTAGTTCATTATATTCCAAACATTTATCCGGCTTATTTCCAGGGACAACAAAATCAGCCACTCCGAGAGAAGCTGCAATTTCATACATTCGTTTGGGGGCGTTGTCATCTATAAAACCACCCTCATTTTTTAAATATCCCTTGTGAGTCATCTCGCCGCCGATGATCACATTCATTTTCGCCTGCTGCGCTGCTTTTATCCAGGCGGCTTCTGTTTCGGGGCCTGCCTGTGGAAATAAAATAACTGCATCAGCGCCTTTGCATGCGTTCATGAACTTCAGCCCCATATCGGGAATGTCTGTTCCGGCTTTTTGGTGGTCGTATATAATCGGCAATTTTGTGTGCTTTCTTATTGCCTTGACAACTTTTTCCATTCCGAATGGGATTACTAATTCAAATCCAATTTTGTAAGCGCCGACACCTTTGACATTGCAGGTTGCTTTGACTAATTTATCCAGTTTCTCCAGGCTTTCCACGTCGCAGCTTGGGATTATTGATTTTTTCAGTTTTATTATTGGCATTTTAAGTTTAGATTATTTTATAACTCAACCCACCCTTCGGGATTTTTCTTCCAGTCCATTATGTGCGCCAGCTGGTCCCTTCCGATGAATTTTTTCTGGACTGCAGTTTTGATTAAATTTGTGAAGTTTGTCAGCGTATTTAATTTAACATTCACGCTGTCAAAATTTATTTTCGATTTTTCAAGCTCATAAGTAAAGATAGCGATGCAATGCTCAACAATCCCTCCCTTTTCACGGACAGCATTGATTGTATTCAGCGAGCTGCCCCCGGTGCTTATCAAATCCTCGACAACAACATAAGTTTTTCCGGACTCAATTACCCCTTCCGTTTTATTTTCCTTGCCGTGGTCTTTCGACTCGCTCCTGACAAAAATCATGGGCTTTTTTATTTTTTGCGCAATCCACGCAGCCCAAGGAATGCCTGCTGTCGCGGTGCCCGCAAAACCATCAACTTTTATTTTGTTTGCCTTGATTAACTTTATGAAAGAATTAACAATAAACTCCCTTTCTTTTGGATAGCTCATAAGGAGCCTGTTGTCGGTGTATATTGGAGACAGAATTCCTGAAGCCCACCTGAACGGCGGCTTAGTTCTCAGTATAACTGCATTAAGGTTCAGCAAAATTTCCGAGACTTTATCCGGCATATCGCACCTCTTTGGCCTTTATATCATTTATTTGCCCATTATCATAAACCACATTTCCGTTTACAATTGTTGTTACAGGCCAGCCTTTTAATATTTTGCCTTCAAACGGCGACCATTTGCATTTTGTCAGCAAATCCTCGCTTCTGACAGCCTGCCTTTTGTCCAAGTCAACAATGACCAAGTCTGCATCATACCCCTCTTTCAAAAGTCCTTTATTTTTTATCTTAAAAAGTTTTGCTGGATTCTCACAACATAACTTTATTATTGTTTTCAAATCAATTAGATTTCTGTTGAAAGCGTCAAGCAGCAGCGGAAGCATTGTTTCCACACCTGGAACTCCAAAAGGATAATTAGCCTGCTCCTTTTCCTCTTTCAAATGAGGGGCGTGGTCGGTTGCTATCACATCAACCAATCCATTTTTTATCCCGTCCCACAATGCTGTTTGGTCAGCTTCTGTTTTCAGCCTTGGCTTCATCTCAGCAAAAGCCCCAAGATGCTGCAGGTCATTTTGGTTCATGAAAAGATGGTGTGGGGTGACTTCAACGGTAATCTGCCTGCTTATCGGGTTATTTTTCGCATACACCAATTCCTTTTCTGAACTGACATGCGCAATGTGCAATCGGTTTTTTATTTTGTTCTTAATAAAAATATCAACAGCGGTTTTTACATTAATATCTTCAGCGTGTATGATTGTCAATCTTGACGCTTTGAATATGCCTGCAACCGCATCGTAATCGTCAACTTTCATCGCCCCTGTAGTCATATCCATGTATAATTTTACGGCAGCAATGTTCTTCACTTTTTTTATGTCGGTTAAGTTATTCAAAGTTGCGCCAAAATTAAATCCATAATTAACAACGCTTTTTTTAGCTAAAATTCTTTTTTCGTCCAGAGCATCAAGAGTAGTTGTCGGAGGAATAGTGTTCGGCATATCCAAGACAGTTGTTATTCCGCCTTTTGCAGCTGCCATGCTGCCGGTCAGAAAATCTTCTTTATGTGTCAGGCCCGGCTCGCGGAAATGAACGTGCACATCAATCAAGCCAGGCAAGACAAAATTGTTTTTTACATCAATTATGCTGTCTGCTTTCGGCTCTTTGCCGGTGATTTTCGCAATTTTATCTTTTTTTATAAGGATATTCTTAGAATAGACTTTGCCGTTTACAAGAATCCTGCAGTTTTTTAGTAAAATTGACATTTTAGATATTTTCAATTTCTCCTATTTCTTTAAGTTTATCATTATTTAGGCTGCAATGCTTTTCTCCAGTTGATTGTTTGTTTATTAATATTGCTTTTTGAAATAAGTCTTTTATTGCTTCGTCAACAATTTTTTCACCTCTTAAATGCTTCGGCACACAATTTTTTAAATGAATTGTTTCTGTATGCGCTCCGCCAAATTTCCTTTTGTTTTTTAGCATTCTTATCATTTTCTTTTGAATATCGGCTATTGCTCCTTCACTGATTTCAACCATAAGAACTCAAATTTCAGAATAACTATTTAAAGTTTCCCAATATGTTGCAAAAATGTAATATTAGCGTTGCAAAATAGAAATATTTATATATTAGCCTGCTTTTGTAATTTTATGAAATTCGAAGACGAGCCGACAATATTTAGGGAGTTATTCGGTGATACTCCAAAGATAAGGGTTCTGGAGTATCTTTTAGAAGGCAGGGAGCTAGACCATTCAATAGGGGACATAGCCGAAGGCGCTGGAATAAATAGGGTTACTTTATTCAGGTTATGGCCGGAGATTGAGAAATCGAAATTAGCCGTTTACACTAGAAATATTGGAAACGCCAAGTTGTTCAAGCTAAACGTGAAGAATTTATACGTAAAAGGCCTTATCGAGCTGTTTGATAAGCTGCTTACAGAAGAATTTAAAAAAACTAGTGTTGAGAAAGAGTTGAGGCATTAGTTTTACGTATGCATACTGTGGTACTCCTTCAAACTTACTTTTCTTCCGCTTTTCAGCCTTGCAAAGCTGCCGAATTCCGGCATTTGGTTTAGCTGCTTTGAATTAAATACCGGCCCGTCAATGCAAACTATTTTATCGTTGACCATGCATTTTCCGCATATTCCAAAGCCGCAGGACATGTATCTTTCAACTGACGCTTCGCATTCAATCTTGTGCTTATTGCATATATCTAAAATTTTCTTCATCATTATTTCAGGGCCGCAGGTTTGGACAATTTTTATCTTTTTATTTTTGCTTAGCACTCCTTCGAGAAGGTCAGTTGTAAACCCTTTTCTGCCAAAGCTTCCGTCGTCGGTTGTTATATTTATATTTTTATGCCTTTTTAGATAGATTAAATGCTCCTTGCTTCTTGCACCGTAGATGATTAACGGATTTTTTAAAGAATCTATTAAAGTTGAAACAGAGCTTAATCCAACGCCGCCGGCAACAACGCATGCATTTTCTTTGATTGAAAAAGAATTTCCGTACGGGCCGCGGATTCCTAATTTATCTCCTTTTTCTATTTTTTCCAATTCATTCGTGAATTTTCCGATTGCCTGCGAAGTGAAAGCAAATTCGTTTTTGCTTAGGTAAGAGACTGCCATCGGCTTTTCATCAAATCCAGGGAGCCAAACCATGATAAACTGTCCGGGCCTGCATTCCANATTGTGTTTAAAGAAAAAAGATGTTTGTCCTTTGCCTTCCTTAACTATACCAGATACTTCCAGCATTTTTGGGATTTCNGTCCGGCAGCATTCACTCATGCGCGCATCCCCTTATCTCGCCCAAATTTTTCACTTTATTTTTTCTCATCCACTGCCCCATCTCATCACAGACTTTTTTAAAAACATCAGTCCCGCGGTAATAAATTCCGGTTCCTATCCCGACGGCAGTAGCGCCGACCATTATCATTTCAATTGCATCTTTGCCGTAAGTTACTCCGCCGGTTCCGATTATGGGAATTTTGACAGTTTCATAAATTTCATAGACGCATCTTACGGCGATTGGCTTCAGCGCGGGGCCAGAAACGCCGCCTGTTTTATTTGCCAAAACCGGCTTTCTTGCATCAATATTAATTGCCATCCCATTGGCTGCGTTTATCGCGGTTATTGCATTTGCGCCTGCTTTTTCTGCAGCGTGCGCTATTTCTTTTATGTCGTAAACATTCGGGCTGAGCTTGATGCTTATTGGAATTTTTCCGGAATTTTTTTTCACTTCAGCAGTAACTTTTGCAGTCAGCTCCGGGTCTGCATAATACGGCTTGCCATAATCCATATGCGGGCATGAAATGTCAACTTCAATCATTGCCGGCTTAAGGGAAGCCATCTTTTTTGCAACATCCCCGAATTGCCCTATCCTATAGCCGTAAATGCTGCCGATTACCGGGATACTTAGATTGTCCAATCTGCCAAACTCTTTCACCGCAGAATCTATCCCCTGCCCCGGCAGGCCGACTGCGTTCAGAAAAACATCATCATAGCCAAACATTGTCGGATTTTTATTTCCGGGCCTTTCTTCGTGGCAAAGCGATTTGAGCGTTACAGCGCCAGCTCCCGATTTCCCGATCCTGTTAACACTTTCCTTTGTCACACCAAGAATTCCGGAAGCAAGAATTGTGGGATTTTTTAGATTCAGATTGCAGAGCTTTGTTTGTAGCATTTTAACTTTGATTTATTCTGTGAATATAAGTTTTGTTTCAATTAATAACGGGGAATGCCAGATTCCTGCTCTTAATGGATACTATCCGTTCCCACCCCCTTATAAATATTGACTTTGATTAGGCACTCGGATTACACTATCTCCAAGTCATCTTTTCCCATATATCTTTCGCAGTAGTGGCACCTTATTTTAAGGGGGTCTTTCTTGACGACGTAAAACTTGGTATTAATATGCTCATTGTTGGTCATGCACACAGGATTGGAGCATCTGACTACATTATCCACAACATCGGGGGATTTGACTTTTATTTTTTCTTTCACTTCATAATTTTTTATTATATTGACAGTGGCGTCAGGGGCGACAATCGCAATTTTATTTACCTCATCCTGCGTCAGGAATTTGCCTTCGATTTTTATGATTCCTTTTTTCCCCATGCTTTTGCTTTGAAGGTTGGCTGCTATTGACACCGTTCCGTTATGGTGGTCAACATTCAGTATTTCGGCGACTTTGAATGTCGCGTCTCCGGGGATGTGGTCAAGCACGGTTCCCTCCTTGATTGCGCTGATGCTCAGCTCTTTTTTCTTTTCAACCGGAGGCGCGGACGGGTCAACCTTTTTTGCCCTTATCCTGTCGCTTCCCTTGCCGCGCTTTTTTCCTTTCTTGTGCTTTGCCATTTTATTTGATTTTTCCCAGCACCAGGGCGAGCAGTGCCTTTCTCACGGGAATCCCGTTCGCCGCCTGCTCAAAGTATGCTGCATGAGGAGTATTGTCAACGCTTTTGTCTATTTCCCCAACTCTCGGAAGCGGGTGCATTATCTTGAGGTCTTTTTTAACGTGCTGCAGGAATGCCTCGTCAATTTTGTAGACATCCTTGAATTTTTCATATTCAACTGGGTCAGGGAACCTTTCTTTTTGGATTCTTGTGACGTATAGGACATCAATCTCCTTGCTGAACCTGTTCAGGTCGCTAGTCTTAAAATACTTGATTTTTTTCTGGAACAGCTCATCGAGGTAGTTTTCTGGAATCTGAAGCTCATCAGGGGCTATGAAGTAAAAGGTTGGATTGAAGTGCGACAAGGCCATCACAAGAGAATGAACCGTCCTGCCATATTTTAAGTCGCCCACGAAACCGACATTGAGCCCTTCAAGCTTTCCCTTTGTTTTTTGGATTGTGTACATGTCCAAAATGGTCTGAGTCGGGTGCTGGTTGCTCCCGTCGCCGCCGTTTATGACCGGAATAGCGGCGGCTTCCGCTGCGAGCCTCGCAGATCCTTCAAGAGGGTGCCTTATAACAATAACATCAGCATACTGCTGTATCATTTTAATTGTGTCCCATAGGGATTCTCCTTTCTGGGTGGAAGTAATGTTTGAATTCGAGAAACCTATTACCTGGCCGGACAACTGCTTCATTGACGACGTAAAGCTTAACCTTGTTCTTGTCGAAGGCTCGAAAAACAGCGTTGCCAGGATTTTTCCCTTCAGCAGATTGCTGTTCGGCTTAAGCTCCATCTGCTTAACAACTTTGAGAATATACAAGAGCTCTTCCTTTGAGAAATCGTTGATTGATATTATATCCCTGTTTTTAAAATCCATCCTAAAAAGATTATGGATTTGCCATAGTATATAAAGATTATCTTTTGAGTGTGGATTTTTGGTCAGAAAAGCCGTTTTTGAGAAAAATAGGAACCCGTATGCTAAAACTTGGGATAAAAATAGTATTTAAAGATTGTGATTTTAACTCTGCTCTTTCTCGCATCTCTCGCACAGCAGCATTCCCTTGACTTTCCTTATTTCCTCGGAATAAGCCCCGCAGTTCTGGCAGATAGCCTCAGTCTGGATGATTCTGTCAATCGGCTTGCGCTTTTCTTCCCTTATCTCAAATTTCTCAACGAGAAGGTCAAATAACGAAGGCTCAATTTTCAAAATATCCTTTAAGGTCAGCAATCCAACCATAGCGCCCTTGTCAACAACGGGAAGGTGCCTTATGTTTGAGTCCCTCATTTTTATCAGGGCCTCGTAGATATCATCATTCGGGGAAATTGTAAGAAGCTTTTTCGCCATGAAATCCTTTACTTTTTTCGTCAGCGGGTTTATTCCCTTGGCAATGACTTTCCTGACAATATCCTGCTCGGTTATTACGCCTCTTGACTGGTGGTTGTCCTTTATGACCAGGGCTCCGACGTGGTTTTTTGCCATCACTTTGGCGCATTCCTGCAGATTTGTATCGGAAGGAACAGAAATCGGCTTAGTGGTCATGCAATCATAGACTTTATATCCGGTTTTCATCAAATCCACCAAAAAATATTTTTATTTTTGAAGTTTATTAAGCTTTCGGAATGAGTATATTTTTCAGAATATAGTTTCAAATCAAATATTAATTTTATTAAAATAAATATTTTTTATACTTAAATTAAAAATTTAATAGCTCATAAGAATTTCAACGTCTTTTCCGAAGACTTTTTTCAAGTCCTCAAAAATTGATTCTTTTATTGATGATTTATTCGGTGACTTAACGTTGGCAAGCGCTTTCTCCATTTCTTCCAGGGAGCTTTTTTCCAGCGTTCCCAGCCTTCCGTCGGGGCTCAGTTTTGCTTTCGTAATTTCTTTTTCCTCGCTGTCCAGGTCATAAGTGATAAAGGCCTCATTTCCGAGCAGGATTGCCTCTCCAAACTTCTCGCCGTATTTGACCCTTATTTTTAGCCTTTCCAGCTCGCGGCTTCTCTTGCGCTGCATGTGCTCAACAAGGAATTTTATCAAAGCCCCGGATTCGCGGTGAACTTTCTCTATTTCGACTTTGGACAATTTTCCATCGTCATAATCTTTTTTTGCCCTTACAATGTCCTGTATTGTCTTCAAAAACTTGGACGGCATTTTTCCTTCGGAAACAAGCTTGTCTTCAACGACGTGCAGAATTTCATTTTCCTTTACTTTCTCAACCCCTTCCAGCCTAAGAACGTCCCTTATGACTGTGGTCACAGTATCATAAACATTAAGCATGTCATGCTGTTCCCTTATTTTTTCTATCTGGGTGAAAAGCCTTTTAATTCTTTTCAGGTATTTGTCGCCGTCTCCCATTAAGTCATCTATTTCCTTGCCGGACAGCTCTTTTTTGTCGCCGTGCTCAATTGCTTTCCTTATTTCAACAACTTTTTCCAGGGTCTTGACAAATTTGTCTTCCAGCAGTTTTTCCTTGTGGACAAAAATTTCCCTCATCAGCTTGCCGGTTTCTTTCGGCGCTGGAGGCGCGACTCCGTAAAGCATTAAAGCTGCCTGGCTTGGAGTCAGTAAAGCATAATAGATATCTTCCATGCCTATCTCATTTAATTTTAACTGGACTCTCCTTATGACCTGCTCGCCGGAGCCCATGAATATGTCAATTGCTTCTGCTGACGGCTTTATCTTCCCCATCTTCAGCAGCTGCTTCCAAGGCATGAAAATTCCACGGTCGAAAAACGGAACTCCGTCCCTTAACAATGTGAAAATTACAGGATTGGCTTCCCTTAATGAATCCCAGAAATCCGTCAGAATGTAAACCTGAATGTTAATTTTATTTTTTATTCCGGTCAATTCCCCGGCCTCTATGCCCATCCCGATTATTATGGCCCTTAATTTATCCTTTAGCTCCACTCTTGTCATACGCTTTACGTCAGTGTCGTCAATTACTATCCACACATCGATGTCGCTTGTGGGAGTCGCCTTGCCCTGAACCAATGAGCCAGCTAAAACATAGGAGACAATATATTTTTCAAATTTCTTCAGAACCATCGTCTTATGGACTTCCGCGATTTTAATTGCCTGCAGCATTCCAGTGTCGTATATTGGAGCTGACAATGCGATTAACTGCAGGAGCTCGTATTTTGCGTCGAAACAGTTCTGCCAAAGCTCTGATAAGATTAAGGTTTGAGGAGTGATGTTCGGGTCAATTTCTTTTCCGATGGTTTGGATTATTGCTGTTAATTTATCTTTCAATTCAATCTTAGACATTGTCTTGCTGTCGGAATCATCAACCAAAACAAGAACGTGAATTTTATCTTTGTCTTCCGGAGCAGGCGCTGGCGGAACTGCCGGAGCGGGCTGCTGAGGATTTTGAAGCTGCTGAAGCTGCTGCAATTCTTCCGGCTTAGGAGGGGGCATTAATGCAACTCCGACAATGTACTTGTCAAACTTCTCAAGAATTTTTTTCTGGAATTTTTCCAGCTTTGATTTTATGGCTTCCAATTTTTCCTGTACGTCTTTTGGAAGCTGCGCAGCCGGCCCCGGAGGAGTTGGCTGTGCCGGAACATTCCCAGCATTTTCCTTTGTCTGGCTGTATGGGCGCTTGTCTTTTTTAGACATAGAATATCATATCCGTAACAATTACCTTTTATTTATAAATGTTTGCTTGGTTATTGGTAGATATGTTTACAATATAGTAAATAAATAAGCTTATTCATTAAACCGAAACATTTATATATTAGTTCTATTACTAGTAAGTAGTAACAAATTAGTGATTCTGTAATAACTATGGTGATACAAAATGCTAACAGAAGTTGTAGGCGGATCAGAAGTTCCAGGTGGACTAAAGGTACCAAACTTTAGAAGACTTGAAGTTGAGAATGGATACGAGGGACTTATGGGCCTAAGATCATTATACCAATCCTACATTAAATTAATGACAGTAAAAGGGATGTATAGGGGCGCTCCCGAAGTGCCAGTATTTAAGGATAAGCTTGATGAGTATTTAGCCGCTTCAATAAGAACAGCTGCATGAGGCACGCAAAGTATATACTCCAGAAGCTATATACTCCAGAAGCGAAATATTTAAATATAAGTGATATTATTGTACAGTAGTAACAAAATCCAATAATTATAAAACAAAACAACAATAATTTTAAATAAGATTAAAAAAGACAATAAAAACGAGGGGTGGAAAACAAAATGACAGACGCAAAAGGTGAAGTAAGCATCGATAGCAAATTAGGAGAATTATTTAATTATATTAGGCTTCAATCTGATAAAGATGGTAAAATAGTCAGAGATCCAAATACAGAAAGAGGGGAGGCAGTAGCAAGGCAAACAGAAGGCTTACACAAAATTGTTGAAAGTTCACTTACTGATTCCAAAACAGGTCACTCTTCTAAGACAGCTGATACTGCAAAAGCAAATGATATTGTCTACAAGTTGTCTCAAGAACTCGCTAAGACTTATGGTCATAAAGATTTAGCAACTTTACCTGAGGACAAACGAAAGGAATATTTAAATATGGCTATAAGTGCAATTGGTGTTCCAGGAGTAAGCAATGAAAGCCAGCTTGTTCAAAGTATAATGAATATGGCAAGACCGGGTGCTAAACCTGGTGACCCGCTATATGATCAAAATGCGGCTGTAGTACACTTAATCCAGTACATAGCTGGAAGAAAAGAAGAAGACCAAAGCAAATTTAATGCAGTATTGACTGATGTTTTGAATGCTTACCAACAGCCTAGCCAAGCCATCCATATTGTCGAGAGCGCAAAGCATGGTGGAATAAAAGTTGGGCCATCTGCAACTGCAGCTCAGTTTCAGACAGCGGTTAGGGAATTCCAGGCTGACCAGACACGTAAATATGTAGATGCAATGCCAAAGACTTACCACAATGGTGGCAATGCATCTGGTGGAGCACACGCTCCTCACTAAACCTTTTTAATTTTTTTCTCTTTTTTCTTAATTTTCTAAGTTCTCTCATGGGGGTATTATAAACTTTTGAAATGGTAAGCTATGAAATTTTAGGCCCGCATTTTAGCGGGAGCAGTACAAACCATGTTAAAGTAGATATAGCTCCAAAAGATTTGAAAGGCCCAAGATCCCAACAGCAGTACTCCTTGTCAAATACTTCTCATACTTATGGCCCCTTAAATATGCACATAGTTGACGGAAAAGTTCTAAACGTAACTTCCGGAAACAGGTTTTGGACTGACTTGAGTGATTTCGGCAAATACGGATTTTTCTCGCAGGTTGATGACGGAGTTAACAGAGGAAATGTAAGCTTTTCCAGCATGGATAATTGGATCGCCAACGGAACAATGGAAAAGCCGAATCTGCCAAAGAACCAGCCGATTCCGAATTTTTATGATTTGACTGGCGGCAAGGTTGGAGGGATAGAATATATAGAAGGTGGAAAGCAGTTTAGGTTATGGACTCCGCATGAAGGAGATACTAAAGTTCATCTTTATACTACTCCAAGATTAGTTGAAGCAACTGACATAAACAGCATTGGGAAAAGAACTTCACAAGTTGAAAATTTCAGGCAGAAGCTGCACAGTGACTTGCTTTTCAACGATAGAAATGAATTGCATTATGAGATTACACAATGGGCTGAATTCTTGGATAGTGAAGGAGTGCATCCGACAAAAAATCCGGTTCTCGGTATCGGAGTGCAAAAAGGAAATTATGTGGCGAGCCATTATCCTGAATTAAATTATCTGGTTGCCAACACTGACTTCAACGAGATTGCGAAGCGTATGACTTCAAGATATGGCTTAACAGACTCTGAAGCAGTAAGCGCAATGGAAAGAAGTGTGATAATGCATGAATTGGCTCACGCATATGGTGTAGGAGGCTCAAGAAGAGGGGAACAAAGGCAGGGAAGACTTCAGGCAAAATTTTATTCGAAATTGGCAAAAGAGTTCGCAGGCACTAAATTTGAAAAAATTTACAAAGCTCTTGCACGCGAAGGAGAAGATTACGCACAAGGATATTCTTTGATTAATAGGTTAATGCAGGATAATGAGCATAATGGTCCGCCGTGGCATTTAATGGAGCACAAATTTTATCATGAAGCTGAAGCGCTTGGCCTTGAGGGAAAAGCCATGGAGGAACACATAAAATCCAGAGTTAAAGACACTCTTGGCCCGCTTTACGAAGATGAAGAATCGAATGAAGCTGAATCAAGAACTGCAAACCGCTCAAATGTAGTTAATCTTGAGGGGATTGTTGAATCAGCATCGGGAGAAGCGCAGGGAAAATCAGGTTCTAATTACACAAGAACGAATGCTACAGCAAAAGTCTTGAAATTCTCCGACAGAAAAAGCAAAGGAAATATTTCAGAAAGAAATTCAAAAACTTACGCAAGAAGCTCTGCCAGGGAAACTTATGAAAGAGGAGATCATTCAGAATATGAGGGGGATTCACGAACTGCTGAAGCAGGAGGCAAAGAAACTTCTGATGCCAAAACCCCGGGCAAGGAAAATTCAAATTCAGAAGGCGGGGCAGAAAGCCAGGCTTCAGAAAAAGCTGCATAAATAAAAAGGACTAATTATAGATTCTCTAATTTTTTAACTGCATTTAACATAAAAATTCTTCCAAATATAAAGCTGAAAATAAACAACAAGACTGACAGTGCAACCACAGCAAAATTTTTCTCTATAAAATAAATCAGTAGAAATAAAGATAAAATTACTAAAATTAGATTAATAAAATAAGCCGCAAGCATGTAATGAATTTTCTTTATTCCTATTTCCAATGTTTTTGGAATAATATTTTTCAATTCAGTATTTTTTGCCAATGATAATGAAATGAACATGAAATAGAACAAAACGACGGCGGCAATTAAAAATGTAAGGTATTTCAGAACAAAGCCCGAGGATACGGCGGCTTCAGAAAATGAAATATTTGTTATGGAATAAAAGAAAATGAATATCAAAATAAGATAGCAAAAAGATAGAGTTATATTTCTGATAAAATGCTTCAAATTGATATGACCTAATAATTTTCCGGAAATGGTCCACAACAAAGGAATAAATATTACCAGTATAGTAAAAGTATAAACTAAGTACCATCTGAAATTTAATATCACATTGTTAAAGTTTCTGCTTATGCTTAGCGGGTCGTCCCCCAAAATACTTTTTTGCTGCATTATATTTTTTGCCACGCTTATGTCGTCAAGCTGCTGCTGCTGCATGTAGTCCGAGATTGCCTTTGTGCCTTCATAAATCCTTGTCTGGTAAACCAGGCTCACATAAAAAAGCGCGGAAAAAAACAAAAGCTGGATAAATAAAACCAAAAGAAACAGTAATTTATTTTTCCATATAGCTGAGAGAGATTCTCTGATTGAAGAAAAGATTATGGATTTGGACATATTGTCACCTTAGTCAACCATATCCAAATTGATTAGGAATGGTTCTTCCTGCCTGCAGTTTAAGATGATTTGGTAATCCTATTCTTGACCAGTCAAAATTAGGGGACGGGTCCCATTTCCCTTCTGATGCGGGTGCAACTTCATAATGCGCGAGAACGTGATTATTGTCAATTCTTATTCCAGGCCACCTGCGTGCAATGTCGTTTATCAATTGAGTAATTGAATTATATTGTTGTGTTGTGTACTCCATGTTCCTATAGCCGGTATTGACTATCTCAATGCCTATGGACCTTTCATTATAACTTCCAGCATGTTGGGCACTTTCCCTTTCATCTGTAATATAATAAATTGTTCCATCAAGGTCAATAATATAGTGCACAGAATTTCGGTCGTTTTTAAGAGTGTTATATGTTGTAGAGGGGGAATTATCTCCCGTGTGGTGCAATACAATTGTGTCCACACCTGCCAACGAAGGCCGTACAAGACCAATCAACTTTGGGAACCTTTGTGAAACTGAAATTCCCGGTGTAGTTATAACCGTTGGTGGGGTGGTCGGAGGTATTGACGGAACCGCGCCCGTCAATGTTGCGGCTTGAGTAGTTGACACAATCGCTCCGTTCACATCCCTTATTGAAAATGAAACTGCCTTGTTATTTACCTGATTTTTTCCTGCTTTTGCTGTCACCCTAATTGTTGCCGAATACTGGCCAGGCTGTAAATTTGAATTACTGGGTGTTAAAGTAAAAGTGTACAAGTCTTGGCTTGACGAGTCTGGAACCATATCAAATGGATTGGCCTGTCCGGGAATTATTAATTTCACACTGTCGATTCCTGATTTGTGCTTAACCCTTGCAGAGATTGTAATATCCTCGCCGACCCTTGGGCTGGAGGGGGTTACTCTCGGCGCGTCTATTGAAGGAGCAATGTCAACAGGATCGGCTGCCTGGGCGCTGACCATAAACTTATAGGAGCGCTCCATAATTTTATCATTCAAATTGCAGTCTTCCGCAGAAGAATACGATTGGCTGCCCTCCTTAATGTTGAAAAATTCCAGCAATAAAGTTTTCTGCTGCCCGGCTTGCGAAGCGCTTTGCTCAGGCGGCCTTACGGTTATTGTTGTAGCAAATGTGTAGGGCTTGGTTAACGGCGGCTGCGGAGGATTCAAGGCAACTCCGGTTATCTCTATCGTGTCCCCATCTTTCGCAACAACCAGCTTTCCATTCTGCAAATGTTGGCTTACAGGTTCAAATTTGGAATTAACTCCCTCAATCATAACCAAATCCTGGGCACTCTGGAAATTAAAAGTTGGATTATCACTCTGAAACTGAACAGATATGCTGACTGGATTTTGGTTCCCTATCTCGATGGCCCTAACGCTTATTCTTGGGTCTGTAACAATATTTCCGCTTGTCTTCACAACACTCAAACTGTTGACTATGCTGTCTATTCTTACGTCATTGATTCCGTCCAAAGTAATTCCTTCATATCTTTGGTCAGCCAAATCCGGCAGCAAAGACGCCCTGACACACTTATCTTTTCCGGACTTCGTAAGCCTCAATTGGACCGATAAAGAGTTTCCGGCAGCGAACTCCATTTTATCTTTATTAGTTTCAGCATTGATATCATTGTCTCCGCTTATAATTCTGACTTCATCAACTCGCAAGGTTCCTTTTTTGCTGTTGAAATCAATTCCCCCGCCGCACTTGAAGACACCACTTAAAGGATCTACTGTGCAGCCTGCTATATCCCTCACAGTCTTATCATTCAAGGGGAAATAGAATACCCCATTTTCATATCCCGAAGGGAAGCAATTCTGCTGCATGTTCGCTGGGATCCTTCTGTCTGTCCTCAAAGTAAATTTAAGATGGTCATAACGGTAAGGAGATTCAACAATCAAGTGCCTGTCAAGATTTGACAGCTTGTTCTGAGGCAGCCTTCCCGAAAATTGGAAGAAGGAATAAACTTGCTCCTGGTTTAACCCTAAACAGTCACAATTGGCGTAAGCTGCCGAAGTTCCATATGATGAAACTCCCCCTATTGAAGCTGCTCCGACAGAGCCGCATTTAATCTGGTCCGGATACCTGTCAGCGTCTCTCTGGGTTACGCATGCCAACTGAATGTTATAATTATCCAAGTCACAGCCCGGGTTGACTATCCATGATGCCCTGTACTCGTATTTCGGCATTGCCGATACCGGGTCAACAGTCAAGAACTCCCTTGTTTTTGTAACAGGCTGGACTAAAGTTGCGAATGGTGATGTGTAAGCTGCGTCAATCAGGTTGTTTGCCGTCAGGCTCCAGTCATAGCCAAAAGCGCCTAAACAAATTTTTCTCGCGACTCCGCCTTCCCCTACACCTAATAAATTATTCAATTTTGCATTCTGGTATTCCTGCGAGAATTCCTGCTGGCCTTCTGAAATTCCCTGCGCTATGCTCTTTAATCCCAGTTTAACATCATCTCCAAAACCATTATCCGCATTGGTATTCACTTTTTGATTATCTGGTGTGCATCCATTTACGAAAAACGAGATAAGCTGAGACAATAATCCGCAGACGTGCTGTGTAAATAATTCCTTGCAAACTCCGGAATCAGCCCTTCCATTCTGCCTTACTTCAATCAAGCAGCTTGACATGGCTGCCATTATGTTCTTGTACATCTGCAGCCTCTGATTCACGCCAGTCAGGTAAGCGCACTGCAATGCAGCAGTGTCCTGCTTAAAAGGATTGATAATTAAGACTTCCTGCTCCTTGCCGAATATTTTGTAAAACCAGCTATCCTGGCCGAAGCATGCTGGCTTGTCACGCCCTTCAATGTACCTGCTCGGGTTGTATTGATAATGCTCAACTCCGTCTGCACCTTTTGCCACAAAGCCAGTTCTCCAGTACCTGTAACTCCATTTCATATCTTCAAGGGCAGTTGCAGGAGATGCGTCCAACGGGTTTGCACCGGACTGTTTTGATTCATGCACGGGAAGACCTGTAGCTGCATCAACATCACTACTTTGATAGTAAGGGGTAATCGCCTTGTTCTCTTCGGCATTTATGCAGCAGCATTCCTCCCTCTGGTTGGGGTCGTCGCTTACGACATTAGGATTATTGGTGCCATCATAGAAGCATGGAGTTGAATCTTCACTGGAAACGCTTGATGCATAGCCCATCCTGTAGGCGGAATTTATTTTATGCTCCGTGCCTGAGTCATCTGTTATTTTTTTGTTCGCATTAAGCTGCCTACATTCGTTTACAGTTATGCAGGCTGCAGCCGCCTCAGTATTTTTTTTAACTGATAAATCTTTGTTTAATGTGGCTTTTTGTCCTGCTATAGTTATTGGCTTTCTGGAGGAAGAAGTTGATTTTATGCCGCAAAGCTCAGAGCAGCTTTTTGGGGAAGCGGTTAAATAACTATTTTCGTTTTGCTTTATTGCATATGTTATGGTTACCCTGCTCTTGCCTTTGATTTCCTGCAACTTATAAATATTGTTTTGAACATTTTGCCCCAGGCTGTAAAGAACCTGCTCGCCATTGATTGTTGGCTCAAAACATTTTGTTCCAATATCAAAGTCCCTAGCCCGGTCATATGTCGCTAAATTAATTTTCCTGCAGTCTACCGCATTTAGAGGAAGGCCTCTTGCAGTCTGGTCAACGGAGCAGCTTTTCTGCTCTTCTATTTTTTTTAATAGCTCATTATCTTGTTTGTCCTCTGTCCACTTTGACGGAGCTGAATGCCCGAAAATCCTGTCGCATGACCATCTTTGGATGTCATAAAGCTGGGTTTCACGCTGCCATGCAGCGTAGCTTGCAGGGAAGCATTTTTTTAAATTGGGGTCGCTGAAATATTTAAGTTTGAGCTCCTTCTCGCTCAGCTTATATGCGCCCTGTATTTGCTGCGTTATCAGCTTGCACTCATCACCATTTTGACCATTGCCAGAGCTTGAAGCAAGGCTTCTTACGTAATAAAATTTCTCGGTTGACAAATCAACCCAGTTTCTGTAAATCTTGAAAACCAAATGCGCGAAGAACGAATACAGGCAGGCCATGCCAACATAATCAACCACTTTGTCAATCTGCTCCTGGACTTTTGTTAAAGTGTTTATTGAGCTCTGCAAAAAGTCAACAAATTCATAAAGCATGAAATCCGGCATGACCCTTCTCGGGTCGATTAAAGTGTTATCAATAACATAGCTTACTTCCTGGCATGAAGTCTGGATTTCTGCCATTCTTCTGCTTTGGCCGCTGTCATCAATTACATCGTGCTCATACCTAATCAGGATTTTATACGGAAATGACATCTCGCTGTTAATTGACTTAAGGAAGCTTTTCCAGTCATCGCCCAAGAATTTATCCATGCCTTCAAATCTATTCAATGGAACCACAGAATAGGTTAGTGTATTATCAGGCTTGTTTAATTTTGTCGGAGTTTCGCCAGCAGGCATTACCCTGCAGCTTATGTTAAATCTGGGGTCCATCAATTCTCTTGTGCCGCAGGCTTTGGCTAATGAAACGCCAGTTATTCTTGCATTCGCGCCCCTGCCTATGTATGAATAATTAAAATAAAAGTATAATGCTTCCGTTCCTTCCGCCATCCTCTCCGTGCTTAGCAGTGTCGGGCTTTGGAACTGCGTGAGGGGTATCACATCCCAGCTTAAGTTGCCGCTCCAGCACGTGCCAATTGCAACAGTTGATTTTGCAAATCCCCTCTGGCCTGTGAGGTCTGTTGCGACAATCAGAATATTTGCTTTCTTTGCGTTTCTTGCATCCTGGTTTAAGTTTGTATCCCTGAAATCTGTGAGCGGGACTTCTGCGATTCTCGTGGATATTCCAAACTGGGATGTCAGGTCAACTTTCTCGAACCTGAAATTGCCATCCCTGTCCGCGGTTGTTGACCTGTCAGCTCCGTCTTTGCATGAAGATTTTATTGTGAGGCTTGATTTGCACTTTGACTCGAGGGCTGTTTCAGAAGCATTATCCAGCTTTTCCTGGAAGTCTGCAGTGATGTCAAATCTGGATTGCGGAATAGTCTGGGCTTCATTTGGAATTCCTGCAAGCTGCACATTTGTATCAAAGCTGAAAGGCGTCCTGTCAATGAAAAGATGGACTCTTGCATTCGGCTCAGTCTTTCCGATTATATCCACTTCATGGGCAACATTTTCATAGACTAAGGAGCCTGTGGGAGGGGTTGTTATTTTTACAGACGGCTTTTTCGTATCGAGTGTTACTATTTTCTGCGCGGTAAACTTATTTCCGGCTTTGTCTTCAAAAACCATTTTAATTTCATAAACTCCATCGCCCTTCGTTAATTTTGCACCGATGTTAAAATCGCCGCTTGCATTTGTCCTAAATGATGGAGTCCTGAATTCCTCAAAAATATCGACCGGAGGGTAATTTGCATTCAGAATTGCTCCGCCGCTAAGCGTCTTGACTGCCAGCGTATCGGATTTGGGGCCTTCATTTCCAAAAACATTTACTTCGGAAACCTGGTATTTATATTCCCTGCCGCTGTCAACAAGCGCGTCGGTAAACACCGTAAATGTTACTGGGTTTGCTGTTGCAATAGGGATATCATTTCTGTATATTACATAATGGCTGAAATCTTTGTCAAGGGACTGCGCCCATTTTAACTCTACGGAGTTCTGGGTTATTTTAGTCGAATTTAATTTAGCTATTTTCGGAGGCGTTGCTGAATTATTTGCATTTGAATCAATAAAAACACTTACAGTAACCGGCTCGCTTACTGTTCCAGTCACATTCAAATCAATTTTTGAAGTAAGATTTACCATGCTTGACAGCTTAACAACCGGGGAGTCCGTGTCTACGCTAACTTCAAATGTTTTCTCGACTTTATTCCCTGAGCTGTCCGCTGCGGCAATTTTTATGTTGTTGCTGTCCTGCAGCTGAACTTGAGTGAAGGAGAATTTTCCATTTACAGTCTCAACGCTGCTTAAAATTTTTCTCGGAGTGTTAAGGTCATTTACATACAGGCTCACAACTGAGTTTGCTTTTACAGAGCCGGAAATGTCTAGAATTCTCCTGTTGACATAACTTGGGACAGAAACGGTAAGAGTTAATGGCAAATTATTAATTTGCGCTGCCTGCGTCGAGTTTGAAGTGTCTGCAAATACCTGGGCTGTGAAAAACGGCAGAGTTAAAACTAGATGCAGCATGAATATCACCATAAAATCTTTTATTTTCTGACTCATTTTTTTGATTTAAATTTTTTCGTTAATTATTTTTATTTAATTTTTTAATTTGTTATTTCTTAATTTTTGAATTCGAGTTTTTTGTCAATTATTTTATTTGTTTTATTATTTTTATGTAATACTTCTAAATTTTTATTCATGGGAACATTGCCTGTTGCTCTTGATGTACTCCGGATAGTTCTCACACCTTATTTCTGCATTTTTTTATCGAGCATGATTTTGTTCTTTTAATCACCTTATTTTAATTCCGGCTGCGGAATATTTTTTGAATATGAATCCAGCCCGGATATAAACAAAGCCCTTTCGTCTTCTGTTGCTGAGCCCTGGTAAATGACATGAAAGATTGCCTGCTGCGCATTGTTCAATTCATCTTTATTGACCTTCCATGTTCCGGAATAGCCTCCGATTAAATTATCGCCGTCAACAAGGTAAATGGCAACATCATAGGCTACATCCTTTCCGGAGGGAATCTTCAGCGGGAAATCCCCTTCTTTTGGATAAAACACAAAGCTTTCGTACCCTGTTTGGTTGCTTTTTATGTATATTGAGGCCTGCTCAGTCTGGCTTAATTCTTCTACAGTAGCAGGATTTGAAAGCTGGTGCTTTACAACCTTGTAATCTGAAATCTCCTTCAGCGGGTTCATAAATAAAAGGTAGGATTTTCCGTTTGTGTTTGTCTGAACAAATGACTGCGCGTCTGAGTATCCGCCTTTCGAGCCTCTTATAATTCCGTTTACGCAGTAGGGCAGTTTTTTTGTGATGCCGGCTGCTGCGCCCAAGCTTAGGTATTGGCTCTGCCCCATATCGCATGAATATCTACCGCATGTAAAAGTAAGATTGACATCTTTCAAATCGTCGCCTGTTGCGTTATTAACGGTGAAAATGGTCAAATCATTTTCAGCATTGCTGCAGTATTCATCGTTTGACAGGTCATCGACTGCGTCAAAGGCTGCAGTTCCCCGGTTTAGTCTTTCCGGCTGGTTGTGGTCAATATGGACTCTGAACGGGAAATTGAATTGGTATCCCTTATTTCTGCCAGTCTGCTGGTCAAATATTGTGACCAGGACCGGGTAGTCGATATCGTACGTGAAATGCCACACTTTCAGGCAGAAAAATTTCAGCAAATCTGTTCCCTTATCCGCATTTGACTTCAAAACTCCGTTTTGGCTCGGCCTTGCATAGATTTGAATCGGCCAGTTGTCATAGGTGAATGAGACTTTCATGTTTTTGTAATTATTGCCTGGATTTTTATCTATTTCCCATAAATAATGGTAGTTGTAGTATGACTGTGAAAATATTTCCTTTCCATCAGGCTGCGGGACAAATAAGTTTGGATTATAATCAGTTCCAATTATTCTGATGTAAGGGAGGTTGAAGCTCAGCAATTTTTTTAATTCATCGTTTATGTTGCTGAGTTTCCAGATTTTTTCCCTGCAGGTAACTTCAACATCAGTTGTGGGCACTTCCGTGTCCATGGAGTAAAGGTCTATTGTTTTTTTCTCAAGGAAATAATCTTTGTTTTCGCGTTCCATTATAGTTTTCGCAAGCTCATAGACTTTCCTGAACCTTACGGATGAGCCGTACTGAAAAGTTTCTATGCCAGCCTTGAAATCGCTTCCCTTTCCCAAAACCTCCAGCGGGTATTTCATCGAGACTGAAGTATCTGCATCATTGAACTGAACATCTATTATCGGCTCTTTGGGCTTGCTGATTATAAACCTGGCTTCAAAAGGCTCAAAATTTTTTATGCAGCCGCCTAATTCTCTTTTGATATGGACTTTCAGCTCGTCCTTTATGAAATCCTCGGTTGGAACAGCCTCTATCCCGCCGTACCACCAGTACGGAATCTTGAAATGAGACGACGGATAGGCTGCAAGATAGGACTTTGGATTGCCGGAAACTGAATCAGGGATTTCTATGTACCCCCCAGTCAGTCCGATTGTTTCCAAACCGTCATCCGTTATTTGCTTTAGGCAGTCTTCAACATATGTTTTCAGCGGCACCAATTCCGGCTGGACATATTCTATTTTCTTCTCGGAGCTTTGCCTTTGATAAAAAAAGTATATCATGCCCAAAATAAGCACTATGACTGCCGCTAGCAGGAATATTGATACCTGCGCCTTTTTGCCTCCAAAATCACCTCTTTTTTTCATTTTAAGCGTTTAATGAAATAAATTTTGATTTCAGTCATGCCACTTTCTGGCTTAATATATCTTGTTATTGTACTTTAATTATAATCTTCATTTTTTTATTTTGCATTTGATTTTTTGTTTAGGGCTTTCACGTCAAGCTTTGTCAAATCCATTTCAACATAATCTTTTTCAGTTAAGTTAAGGATTTTAACTATATCAGAAGGAACCCTGACAACCAATCCGCCGCTGGTTCTTATCAGCTTTTTTATGTACTTCATGGTATATATGTAATATATTTATTTTATATATATTTAGTGTTGAAAAAGGTATATTAATATATAAATCATATATAGACTATATAAAGTTTTCGCTTTACCTCATTTCGGCTTCAGCCAAAAGCTCAGAAGCATAGTAGCGAACTACAGCTGCGTAAATTACAAGTAGAAATGAGGTTACAAAAAAAGAATAATTAAAGGCAATCTTGCTCGCAGCCCAAGTCAAAATAAGCAATACCAAAAAAATTATCAGGTTCGGCAGAACAAAAAGATGAACCTTCGTAATTCCAATCCCGATTGCGGAGCCTATTGAATTTAATCTTTGCCTTCGCATAAAAATTGGATATAATATGTTTGTTAAGTATACTGCAATTATAAATGATATTAGGAAGAATGTTTGAACTGACTCCGGATTCACAAGATAAGATATTAAAAAAATCATAACTGCCCAGAAACCAGTCCATATTACATTAAGAAGCATAAAACCCGACATAAATTTTAAGGATATTTTTGTTTTTGCTGTTTTTGCCCATATTATGCTCTTGAATATGCCTGCCAAAAAGATTACAAGAATTACAACTGCTATGAATGAAAAAATCAGCAGAAAAAAATATGATTTTACTTCAGAAGCAAGCTGCTGCGCTTTCTCCGGGCCCAGGGAGGTTAATGTGTTTACAATTTCATTTGGGTCTGCCGGCAGATTAATTGCAGCTGCCTTTGCTTTCATGAATTTGTCCCACAGGAAAAATAAGCCTGCCGCCGTGAGATAAAAAACTGAGTCCAAGATTACTATTAACAAAATATTAAAATCCATTTTTCTGAATGATTTTACAAGAATATTATTATTCCACTCAATAAATCCGATTTTATTTTTTTTCATTATAAATCCAGCAGTTCCAAGTCTTTTATTTTTGAAAAATGTTTTTTATTGAATGTTACCAATTTGCAATTGTTAACCATTGCTATGGAAGCTATAAAAATATCCCGGAATTCCATAAGGTTCCCTATTGACTTAAGCTCCTTGTGAATATTGCTTGCCTGCACTGCGCAATTCTCATCAAAAGAGATTATATTGCCATTCTTTAAAAAATTACTGACTTGATTCAGGTTTGTTGCTCTTAAATAAAGTTCGAAAACCGTGATAGAGGTGACATAAATCTCCGAATCCAGAATTATATCGTGCAACGGTTCAACTCTTGCCCGAGAGTTTAGAATATCAATACAAATATCTGTGTCTAAGCATACCTTTTCTGCCATTTATTCCATCCTTTTTTGAGCTCTTTTTTTATTTCATCGTACTCCTTATCACCTTTAAGAACTCCAAAGTGCTTCCATAAATCGCGCCCCGTTTTTCCATCCTTTTTTGTGATAAGCTCAGTAATGACATCACTGAAGCTTTTATTTTCATTTTCTTTTATCTTCTTCAGCTCTTCGTAGACACTGTTTGATACCATTAATGTTTTTGCCATAGTGTACATATGTATATGCATATATATAAATTTTACTACCAATTATTCATGTCAGCATTGGATCCCTGCTGGGCTGCGTTTCTTTGCTGCAATGCCGTCGGCTGGGCATAAGTGTTGTCTTCAATTCTATTGCACAAGATATTATTATTTATCTTCCATTTTAATGGGATTTTATCAAATTTAATGCATATCTTATCATAGACAGTTTTGCTTTCCTGCACAATTGCATTATTTCCAAACCTTCCAAATGAAGATCCCCTGCCAACATTGACATTTTTCTTGAAAATCTGTATTCCGCTGCTGATATCCTGGTCTTTTGGAATAATAAAAACATTTATCGACATGTTTTCCGGAGCTCTCTGGTCTTTTTCATAATCCCCATTTTTTACCTGGAAAGTAATCTTATAGATGTAACTTGTTCCGTTTTCTGTGACTATCGGCTGAGTTTTTGTTGCCTCTATGTGCGCGCCAATCTGCGCCATTCCCTGCGGAGTTTCAGCGTAAGCAATGCCTTCGTTTTCTGTTGCCAACCCGGCTGTTGCGGTGCAAATCTTGCTTGACCAGTACTCTGTTCCTAAATATAAAGTTGAGAAAACTTTGTCAACGCCATTTCTCCATTCGATTAAGCTGTCATCATCAAACCCAAACAATGACGGAATATACCCAAGGCCCCTGAACTCTGTGAAGATGAACTGGAAGCCTGCAAAGAACTGGCGGGATTTGTACTGGCTTATTTCTGTTGATAGCCTGTCCTTGGCTTTTCCAGTTCCGGTTACTTGACCATTAACATACTGTGCTGAACTCTCTATTCCTTTTTCCCTGATAGTTAGTTTTGTTGGTTGCCCTGTCGCAGGGTCAGTTGTTATTTCAGTATAATCACTGGTCATAGGATTAATTGATGTTTCCCCTTCCCCTAGCTTATAATTTTTCTGGCTTGACAATCCAAAAACATATCTTTTCTCGCCAGTTGCTGTTGTGGTTTCCTCATAGTATTCATTTGTTGTTTCTTTGAGCGAGATAATGTTGCCATTTCTGTCTTTTACCTGAATAGTTTTTGTTTCGGTTGGCCCTTTAGCAAAAAATTCCACATTAGTTGTTGATGTCTGTTCGTTGTCTCCAACTTTCTTTGGAGGTGAGGTGAAAGAAAACTGAAGCCTACCTTCAGAGTTTTTAATCAAGTTTCCACTGACTTTGCCATAAGACCTTAGCTGCCTTAATTGTAAATCGGTTATTGGTGTTGATGGTTCATCTCCAAGTTTTATCCCTGCAGCAGCCATCCTTCCATTTGCAAGGCTGTAGGTAACTGGGTATTTCACACCACCAATATCCTCTTCTCTGATTCCTTGAGGCACATCATCACTGGCAATTGATACGTACTTTCCCTTGAACGAATAAATCTGGTTTCCAGCAGAATCTTTTAAATTCGTGACGGGCTGAGCGCCTTTGTCCAAGTAATCTTTTTTGAAATTCACAACACGAGTGAGGGCAGGGGGAGCTTCATCTTTATCATTTGTGTAGATTTTACCATTACTATCAACAAAAAAGTAAGTGTTTCCTTCCTGTCGGACTGACTTTAATGGGTCTCTGTTTGCTTGTGCAGCTTGATTGGCCGTTTGCAGATTATCCTTAAACGCTTTATTTAACAAATCTTGTTTACCTGGATTAGCATCCATAAATGCCTGCAGAATATCTTTATCATTTGTTGCCCCGGCTTTTTTCATATCCGTGCTGAATTTTGCAAATTGATTTCTTAAAGTGTCTATATCCTTTAATTCTTGAATGAAACTTTCTGGATTGTTATATTGATTTGATGGGACTTCCTGAAACTCTTTGCCCTTCACAGCAAATTTTTTTCCTCCAAATTCCACGAGCGTCCACGCTGCGTTAGGCGTATTTGCCGTAGATAATAACGCACTCACATCACCATCTCTAACTATAGGACTGAGTGCGCCATATTTGGATTGTGCGTATGTATTAGCTGCTGTACCATCTGTGAATTCTTTAATTTCATAGAGTTGTTGTCCGTTAATTGTTGCGACTATTGTATATTTAAAAGTCGCCGGAACCCAATCACCTTGCCATGTCCCATCTGTTTTTTGTCCTTTATACTCAAATATAGAATTGCCAACTTTTCTATAAAACTGTTCGCCGTGAATGCCCATAGCCTTGTATATTTTTCCGTCAGATGGTATATCCTGTGGCTTCTTATAAACGGTTGTTGTTGGCAAGGGCGGAGTGTTTGAAGCAGCTGCACCGGGTAAAGGTGGAGTATCTCCTCCTGCAGGTAGCACTTGCGGAGAAGTTTGTCCTGCTGCTGCAGGCAGTTTGCCCGGCTTAGTACCCTGTGGTTGAATAATCAATCCTTGACTTGTAACTGCTTCGACTGTAGTATAAACGTGTACACTCAGATCTTTGGAATCAACATAATCAGAAGTGCCTTTGTAAAAATATTTATCATCTTTTCTATAAACCTCAAAAACTTGGCCATTTTTTGCCTGTACCCAAAGTGTTGGCTCGGTATGTGCGTTTTCTAGGATTGGTGGAGGTGTAACTGGACCTACCCCTGTTGTTGAGCTTGCCGGTGGTGCAGCGGCTGAAGCTGGCGAGGGCGGTGCGGAGGCTGCCGGT
>C687J35174_10001171_pt1 | contig 38465 bp, 40 predicted proteins | sample RifCSPhighO2_01_FD_35174 | JGI IMG/M metagenome (IMG submission 35174) | reverse complement strand
GGGCGCCTGCCCGGTTTATCGTTCCGGTGATTTTTTTGCTATCCCTTGTAGGGGCCTCGGTTCTATCATTTTTATTGAGAAAGACAGCTCAAACAAAAAAATTATTAGTGATCACAATTCTTGTTGGTATTNTGATCGTTGACCATTCAGTACTTCCAGCAAAAGTGGAAACAATTATTCTGCCGGTAAATATCTATAATTATCTTTCAACTCATCCGCAGGGCCCATTGCTAGAAATTCCATTTACAGTCCGGGATGGAATAAAGAATTTCGGGTATGCCAATAGTGTTTGGACCACTCGAGCCCAAATACTTCATGGGCACCCGGTGTTCAGTATTTATGCTGGCCGGGTGCCCACGCAACTATTCGAAAATTATAAGAGTGACCCTTTATTAAAAACATTTGGCGCTCTTGTTGATGTAACCACCAAAGACCAATCTCAGGTCGTGAATCAGTTTGATATCAAAGCAGCACAGCAGTCTGTAGAAAAATATCAGCTACAGTATGTGCTGTTAAAGAATAATGAGACATATAGCGACGTCAGTGGAATTTTACTGGATGAATTAGGATTTTCGCCGAAGATGCATGATTCCGGTTATACCTTATGGAAAAAATAGCAAGAGAATTTTGCATCACTAGAACAGGATCGATCTGATACAATACTTGTTATTATGAAGCTCCTGAAGAATTCCGATATCTATGAAGATGCTAGAAAAGTCCTTTATCCAGCAGACTATACCGAAGAAGAATGTCTTGACGGAGTTAAAATAATAAATCTCNATAGCATTCCAGCAGAGGAGGGCGATTTCGCAGAGATTTTGCGCATTAAGAATGGGCTTCTCGAAAATATAAAAGGATTCAAACTGGCGCAAATTAATAGAACCACACTAGTTCCGGGATCGATTAAAGCGTGGCATCTTCATTATAAGCAGGACGAAATTTGGTATGTGAGCCCCATGGGTCATTTATTGGCCGGGCTTTGGGATGTTCGTAAATCATCGTCAACTTCTGGTAAGACCATGAGAATTGTTCTGGGGGGAGGCACCTCTCGAATGCTATTTATTCCCCGTGGAGTTGCCCATGGGTCGGCAATTTTTAGCAGCAGTCCCGTAGAATTATATGTGTTTGTAAATCAGCAGTTTAATCTAAAACACCATGATGAAAAAAGAATTCCTTGGGATTCACTAGGGAAGGAATTCTGGCGTCCAAAAAGAGATTAATATTTATGACATCGAAGCAAAGGGTAGAGGTCCCCTTTAGGTTCCTCCATCTTCAGGCAAAAACATATCAACGGAAAATTCTTGCGGAAACCACCAAGATAATTGAAAGTGGGATTTTTCTAAATGGAGACCATGGAAGAAAACTTGAGAAAAAACTGTCTGGCCTATTTAGTAGATCGTGTATTGCTGTTGCATCGGGACATGATGCCTTGCTACTGTCGTTACAGTCATTAAACCTGCTGCCGACTGATGAGATAATTTTCCCAGTTAACGCTTACCCAACTGCCTTTCCTGTTTTCCTGAGTGGAGCAACACCTGTGCCCTGCGATGTCGACGAAAATGGACAACTCAATCCCAGTTCTGTGAGAAAGTTGATAACAAAAAAAACCAAGGTCGTAATTATGGTCCATTTGTATGGGTTAGTTGGCCGTCTTGACGAGTTAGTGGCGATATGTCGCCGGAATGATATTATTCTTTTTGAGGACTGTGCCCAAGCATTTGGTAGTAAATTCAAGGGAAAACTGGTGGGGACGTTTGGCGATATTGCCTGCTTTTCATTTTATCCTACCAAGAATATTGGCACTCTCGGTGATGGTGGAGCGATTATAGTCAAAAACAAGCGATCGGTAAAATATTTTAAAGAAGCGCGCCAGTATGGTGAATTGACCAGATATCGTAGCAAATTTGTGTCGGGTCACAGTCGTATTCCCGAAATTCAGGCTGCGGTTATTGGCATTTATCTCAATGACTATAATAAAGTCGTAAAAAAAAAGCAAACTCTGGATAGATTGTATAGGCGGGAAATAATCGGATCTGGGATTGGCAACCAGGTCAGTCTGATGACCGCTCATCCAAAATCTTCCCCCGTAGTACACCTTTTTGTCATCAGTGCGGTAAAAAGAAACTCGCTGCAGTTGTACCTAAAAAAACATGGTGTAGAAACATTAATCCACTATCCCTTCGCGATCAACCATGTTCCAGCGTTCAAGTTGGGTAAGACTCAACACTATCCGATTGCTGAGCGGCTCTCGCAATCGATCTTGAGCCTGCCTTTTCATCAATACCTGACGAATAAGCAAATAAAATACACAGTTTCACTGATGAGGAATTTTTATGAAAAAACTCGATAGTTTAACTATTTTTTTTCCTTTTTTGAATGACGAAGGGACAGTGGAGCGTCAAATTTCGTTTGCCTATAAAATTGGAAGACAGGTGGCCAAAGATCTAGAAGTAATTGCAATTCATGGTGGTGCCTCAAATGATAATACCATGGGGAAAATTCTAGAAATGAAGCAAAAATACCCTTCGCTTATCGTTGTTGATCGATTTGATAACTCAGAAGGCTATGCGGTTATTAGGCATGGTTTTGATGAAGCCAGTAAGGAATGGGTTTTTTATACCGATGGGGATGCTCAATACCGAATTGAGAAGAGCCTGATTCCGCTAATTAGGAAACAACAAGCGACAAACGCCGATGTAATAAACGGTTACAAGAAGAATAGGAAAGACTCATTTTGGCGTGTGGTGTTGGGTGGACTATACGCCCATCTAAGCAGACTCCTTTTACAGCTCCCCGTTCGCGATGTCGATTGTGATTTCCGTCTTATTCGCCGTCGATTACTGACAAAAATCAAGCTTGAAAGTAATGGCGCCTCAATATTACCAGAGCTTGTAAAAAAACTTCACCTTTCCGGCGCCAAATTTTCTGAGATCGCGATCCCTCATTATTCCAGAATTTGGGGAGAATCCAACTATAATATATTGGATTTAGCTAAAGAGAAAGTTTTGGGTGATTTTCGTTTATACTTTAGAATGCGAAAATATTTATGACTCAAAAGCCGAAAAAGTTATCCAGGAGGCCCTGGAAAATATTACTGCTGATGATGCTCGGTTATGGGCTCATTTGCTATTTGTTTAATTTCAACCTACTTCACTATGCAATTCATAAAATTCCAGATCGAATTGTGGTTTATGGGGAATGGCCGACATATGAGTATGTTGCTGAAGTTGTATACCAAAACATTTTAGCGGCACGTAATCCATTTACCAGCGCGTCGACTCTTTATCCGTTTGGTTGGCGTTTTGCTATGGATGATGTTGCGCCTATTAATGGAGTCTATTTTCTTTTTTTGAGGCCTTTCTTTAACATCCACGATTCTTTTACTCTCATTGTTCTCGGTGGCCTGATCGCCAACAGCGTCGCCATGTATCTTTTATTAAGGATCATCGGCAGGAGTCGCGCTACTGCTTATTTGGTCAGTTTTATATACGCCTATACTCCATTCGTAATAGCCCGATTGGGTCATCCAACCTACACCGCAATTTACATATTTCCCTTATTTGCCTGGGCGTTCCTCAGGCTATATTATGCCAAGACGATCTTGAAGAAGATCGCTTCGTCTGTTCTGCTGGGAGTTATTTCGGCCGCCATCACCCTGACCAACCTTTACTATTTGATCATGGTTCTTTTAATGTCAATTGTTCTGGCGATATATACTTTCATTGGTAACCGCTCACACTTTCACGCCATTATTAAAGAAAATGCTAGGTATTTTTTTCTAACCGCAATTACGGCGCTGATTTTATTGTCTCCCTGGCTTATCAAAGTTTATCAGGCCATATTATTTGATGATTTCAGCGCTCCCGTGTACGTTGATACTGAAATTTTCTCCGCTGATCTTACCGGCCTCATCCTTCCCGGAACCTCAAGTACTATTCTTGGAAAGTTTATCGAATATGTGTCAACTCAATTGGCATTAAGTCCTCGGTTTGAGAACTTTATTTATCCAGGAATCATCATATTGTTAACACTGATATATATCTCTGTATTTAGAAGAAGAATCACTCCAAAAACCTTCACTTTACTAAAACCGCTACTGGTTTCAGGGGCATTTTTCTGGTTGTTAACCTTGGGTCCGACTCTCAAAATATTTGGTACTAAAACCGGCATTCCGCTACCATACAATATTATTAATCACCTACCGATTATTCAAATGGCCCGGGCGCCAGGTCGTTTTATCGTGGTCTTTGTTTTTTTTATCTCAATTGCGGCCTCACTAATACTCGATGAAATAAGGAACAAAAATTTGCAGACGAAGCTGGGCAAGAATTTATTATATATTGCTATTTTTATGCTTTTTCTGGTCGATCAATCTTATGTGGCCTCTTTTACTAACGTCTTGCACCCAATTCCGTCAAAGACATATGCTTATATAAAAAATCAGCCCTCAAAAGGGCCGCTTTTAGAAATACCTTTCGTGATTAGAGATGGACTTAAATCCTACGGTGACTATAATTACGTTTGGTATCCGAGAACCCAGCCCCTCCACGGAAAACCAACATTTAGTGTATACGGAGGTAGAATTAATGATGATATTTTTAAGTATTACGCTAATGATCCGCTCATCGGGAGAATTGGGAAAATTATCGATCCCTCCCAGGAATCTAAAAAGGTAGCAGTGTCCCAAGAACAGTTGTCGGCAATGATCGAGTCCGCTGACTTCCTGAATATTGGTCAGGTGCTGCTGAAAACAGATGAAACTTACAGTGCCTCAGTACAGAAAATATTACTAGCGATCGGATTCAAAATGATTCTAAGTGATACGCCCTATGCTCTATTTTCAAGGAAAGTTAATAACGTTGTTGTTGATTCTGTGGACATGTCTACGGCACAGACTGAGCGTAGTTTAGTGCAGGGTTGGGGGGAAAAGGAGCCAAATGGTCGATGGGTTGTCGGCAAAGTGGCCTCGGTTATTTTTAGAACCGCTAAAAGTAGTACTAGTCGATTAAAATTTGCTGCCGCCTCTCCGGTAGAAAATCAGAGAGCGATGGTATTTATTGATAGAGAAAAGGTAGCCACAGTAACATTAAAATCACGAAAGACTGTATTCGATATTCCTCTAGAAAACCTTGACTCTGGAATCCATATTATTGCTTTTGTTTTCTCGGAAACCTTTCAACCAGCGGCATTTGACAGGAAATCTAAGGACAATCGCGACCTATCAGTTTTTTTCACCAAAATAATGATGGATTATACTAAATAAGGTTAAACACAGACAACTGGCCAATACCCGGGATATGGATTTGCATTTTCGGGCGGCTGAAAATAAATAATATAAGTAATATAATTGGTCCATGCCTGAGATTATCTTAGTATCAGTACAAATTATTTCATTGTTATTCTTTGCTGGATATGGAGTTAGCGCCTTATTGCTTCCTGATGGTCAAAAAAAATATATTTTTTGGTTAGCCCCTTGGGTCGGCACAATTGTTATTGCCATTTTAGGCGGGTACATGAGTATGGCCTCGATGCCAATGATGCAGGGGGCACCATATCTCATCATTGTGTCAGCTCTGGCACTTTTGTTAGCGGCAAAAAATAGGAAAATTACTTTTGATCTCTCTCGGGAATTTTTTGGTTTATTGATACTTACTGCAACAATATTGGTATTTAATATATTACCGCTTGTTTTTCGGGTCGGGTTTCCAACTACTATCTCGCTCGGAAATCTTGATCCACTAGCATATATAAGTTCGGGGGAATTCCTAATAAAACATAGTGTTTTTGGAAATAAGTTTGATTATCCGCTGTACCCATTCCTTAATGGATCGGGAGATATTATCAGTTATAGTTTTCGTTGGGGCAGTGCTTTGATCCTCAGTTTTTTTAGCCAATTACTGCATTCAGGGGCTTATCGTTATTATTCGGTATTGATTACTATTTATTTTGCTCTTACCTACCCGTTAGTATATATTTTTGCCAGGAAACTTTTTCCCTCGGATAAAGTTTCCTGGCCACCAATGGCATTTTTGATTTTTTTAACTTATGGCATCAATTCTACCTTGTTATATATGCTCTACAATGTATTCTTTGGCCAGATAGTTTTCTCTGGAGCGATGCTTCTTTTGCTGATACTTTATGTAATGTATCTCGAATCACCACCTAAACCTTCTTTCCGTCTGACTAGATACGATTTTTTGATTGGCTTGACACTGTGTTCTATCACTACTCTTTATCCGGAGGGTTTTTTACTATCTTATATTCCTCTGGTGGGATTTGCCGTTTTGCATCTTATCATGAAGCGTAATTACTGGGAAGTGGTGAGATTATTCAAGATAACCGTACTGACGGTGCTTTTAAACCCGGTGACTTTTGTTACTATGGTTCGGTGGGCAACGGGGTTAGCGGGGCGAGCCGCGGTGGATACGGGCCCGATTGGCTGGGAACCGATCCGCTTTGCTCTTCCTTTTGAAGCGTTAGGGTTTTATAATCTCTATTACTCGCGGGATTTGCCCCTTATTCTTGATTTATTACTCGGAGGCGTTGTGGTATACCTCGTTGTGTTCGCCCTGACTAAAATAAAGCAAAAGCTGCTTCTTGTCAATTATCTTGTCCTATTCGGAGCCTTTTATATTTATTTTCACTTTGTCAATTCTAATTTTTTTGTTTACCATCGAGCGATTACTTATTCGATATTTATTTATTCCGCCTTATTTGCCGTCGGTCTATCAATTTTAATTAATCGATTGAGCAAAAAAATAATGCTTGCTGTCTTTCTCTCCCTGATGATTCTATCATTTCGATCCACTTATCGAACGATTTTTCAGTTTTACCATCATATGCGCATTGTTGACCGATCATTAATTTCCCTTTCAGAATTGAATAATAATAACCCCATTAAGACTCCTCTAATTACCTCAGATGTCTATTCGCCCAATTATGATGTTTGGACCCGATTATGGCGAGAATATTTTCTAAAAGACATAAAACTGGTGACTATCAGTAATTTAAACAGTGTCGAGAAATCAGTGAATAAGAATACACCGATTCTCCTAGAGAAAGATCAATCTCAAAGTTATACTCCGGCATTTCTCATGACAGGAATCATCTGGGAGAACCAATATTATAAATTGGGTCACATTTGCCTGGAGGAGGAGTGTCTTGTGGAGAGCCAGGAAAACCTATCAACGTTAGACTTTGCCAATGCTCCATACCAGGACTCCCTACTTACTGAAGGCTGGAGTATTAGAGAAGCAAACCATCGCTGGGTAGCCTCTGATGAGGCGCGATTAAAATTAGTTAGCAAAACTGTTCCGAGAGTGATTACTTTTCACGCCAGCACCTATAAGGAGCCGCAAAATATTAAAGTTTATGTTAACGATTATTATGTAGGCAACAAGGCGATTGTTTCCAAATTGGAACAATATACCTTGCCACTACTAGGGGTGGGTCAATATGGGGTTAATAATATTAGAATGGTTTTTTCCAAAGGGTACTCCCCGGCACAACTTTCCGATAGCTTGGATACTCGCGTGCTATATGCCAATTTCCTTAGTATCAGTCTAGAATAGTTATGACTGTCGGAGAGAGATTACATCAAGAAAGCGATTAACATATTTCTTCCACGTGAATTGTTCAAAATGGCGCCGATCTATTTTCATCTGGCTATCAAGGATTTTTCTTAAAACCGGGAGCTCTTGAGTCGATTTAGCGAAGGAATATTCTTCCGGAAAGGTTTCTGCTAGTGAGGAATTCCGGTAAATGAGTGACGGAGTTCCGCAAAAAGCGGCTTCTAGCGGTGGGAGGCCGAAGCCCTCATAGAGGCTAAGGTAAATGAGGGCTGAGGCTCCAGAATAGAGAGCGGGCAAATCTTCATCGAGAACAAAGCCAATAAACAAAACCTTTTTTTGCAGTCCCAGCTCTTTAACAAGACTAAATATATGCTCATTCTTCCAGCCGGCTCTACCGGCAACTAAGAAGCGATATGAAGAATATCTCTTCTCTTTAATCAAATCAGCATACACCCGGATTGCGGTGTCAAGATTTTTACGAGGTTCAATGGCACCGACATAAAGTAGATATGGCGCCGAACCTCGATTACTCTGGTTAAGGTATTTAGACAATGTCCTGGTAATAACGGATGGGTTTTTGACACGTTTAAAGCGCTCATCGACCCCGAGATGGAGGAGATGGATATTTTTCTTCTTAATATCGGAATAGGCATTAATTAAATCGCGGCGAGTATTTTCCGAATCTACGATGATGATATCTCCAAGGGCAATGGTTCTTTTCAGCTTCCGTTCATGATGACTGATAACCTCCTTAGTATGGTACTGAGGAAATAGTTTCCAGGTAAGATCGTGAATCGTGGTAATTCCCTTCGTCCCCTTAAGCAGGGGGGGGCGAAGATAATCTGAGGAGTGGAAGAAATCTACTTTTCCAATAAACCATTCGACTGGCAATATATGATTCCGATTCCATAAAAAGCGAATCACACTAGCCGGTAATGGTAACTCCGTAATAGTGGCCCCCTGCTTTTTTAGTTCCTCCAAGTAATAAAAGTTTTTTGGCCTTCTAAATGAAGAGTAAAAAAAACAATAGCTGTTTTCCTTATCATACTGCAATAGGCTACGGGCGAAATTATACGTGTAGGTAGCGACGCCAGACCCGGCATAAACCAACATGGAAAGATCGATACCTATTTTCATAACTTCTGCATAAATTCGTAGAGAGAGCGGGCGGATTTTTGCCAGCGAAACTTTTTCGCCTGGATTATCGCCTCATGAGAAAGATCGCGTGCAAGATATCTATCGTTAATTAATTGCTCGATTTTATCCTTTAAATCAAAGAAATCGTGAGGGTTAATATATAATACGGCGCTCCCGCCGACTTCAGGCATCGATGATGTATTAGAGCATATCACGGGAGCTCCTAGGGCCATACTTTCAAGTACGGGTAGTCCAAACCCTTCGTACAAGCTTGGATAAACTACCCCAGCAGAATTTTGAATGAAGTCAATAATGTGCTGATCGCTCATAAAATTAAGAACATGAACGCGACTTTTCTCCGGCGATTCATAATTTTCAGAAATATAATCAAGTATCACTTTTCTCACCTTACCCCAGCCCTCACCGCCGGTCATAATAAGCTTAAAGTCGGAGGGAATTTTACCCTCATCGGCTAAATCGCAGAAAGCGCGAACCAAGTATTGAAGATTTTTCCTCGGTTCAAAAGTACCATAGTATAACAAATACTTCCTTGGCTTTAACCTAACCTTCTTTTTGGCAATAACCCGGTTAAGTCGTTCCAGCGAACCGTCTCTGTTATCAATTCTTCTGATGAAGGCTTTGTCCAGTCCTGGGTAGCAAACAGTAATTTTTTTTTCGATAAATTCCTGCGAGTAATGAAGCAGGTCTTTCTTGGTTCTTCGACTGATACAGACAATTCCGTCGCAATATAAACGGGCAAACCGCATCTTTCTTTTCTGAAGGTCGATGGTATCTTCACGATGCATATGTGACATGGCGACAGCAGTTAAATCGTAAACGGTAACCACATGTTTGTAGCCTTTAATTGGGTGAAAGCCTGTATCTGAGTGATAAACAATTTTCACGTTATTCTTTTTGAATTGTTTAGCCAAAAAGGAGCAGTATTTTCGAAATTGTATTCGATCCGATATTTCCTTATTGATACTGGTGATAGACAAGATCTTGTTTACGGCTTTCAGGACGGTTCTCACTACGGGTACATCCATAATAATAGTATCCCGAATTGTTTCTATTAGTGATTTCTGTTGAATTACAGAGATCCGATTTATAATCACTACCTGTGGGGAATTTCGGATAATCTTTAGCACCTCAGGATTTAATGGGAATTTCATCAAATCACGATTAAAAGAAAACAGAACGACCTTGGCGCGTTTGTCGACGCTGACCATATAGCGTATATAGGCATCAAGTAGTCCGATCATATATCGATATACTCCTGATTTGTCGCCGAAGGATCCGGAGGCTGTTAGCAGCGGACTAATCTCGAATGCGACATTCATGCGATTATTGTAGCAGAAAAACGAGTATAGTGTAGAATAAACAGCATGAAACTAAGCGTAGTTATTCCCAATTACAATGGGGAGAAGTGGATGTTAAAATGTTTAAGTCATCTGGAATCCGGACTTAAAATTGTTTCGGAATCAGAGGTCTATATTATCGATAACGGATCGTCAGATGGATCTATAGAAGTAATTAGGCCGATTCTCGGTAAAAAAAACCAACATTTGATCAAAAATAAAAAAAACCTTGGTTTTGCCAGAGCGGTCAATCAAGCGGCGATACAAGCTCAAGGTGAGCTTATATTAATATTGAACAATGATTGTCTGGTGGCCAGCGATACTATTGAAAAACTGCTGGCCACAATGAAAAAATACCCAAAATATGTCGCAACACAGCCAGTGGTAAAAAAAGGTAAAGTAATTGAGAATATTGGTTATCTGGTCGATACTTGGCAAGGGAGAGCCAAGGTTATCAGCGATACTAATTTATTAAAAGAGTTAGATAAGCGATATATTTATGGTCTATCAGCAACCTGCCTATTGATAAAAAAGTCTGTATTTACCAATGTTGGCATGTTCGACGAAAAATTTCATTCCTATCTTGAGGATGTCGATTTGTTTTTGAGATTGCATAAGCAGGGATATCAATATGGGGCGACAATCGATGCCACCTGTCAGCATGAACACATGGCAACCAGCTCGAAAATGGGATCATACAAACAAAAGCGAGATCTCTTGAACTGGATTAGAATTATTTTAAAAAACTTTTCTTTAGGACATATATTGCAGCACCTTCCGATTCTTCTTGTGGAGCGGCTAAGAAATCTGAGCGGCCTTCTAAAAGCTGTTATAATAAAGGGATTATGACGGCGATTCTATTTGATCAGGTTGATAAGGAGTACTATCTTCACTATCAAAAAACTTTGAAGGAATTGGCCCAGGCGCTGATCAGTCGCAATAAAATTAGAGAGCAAATCCATGCCTTAAAGGCAGTTTCTTTTTCTGTTGCCAAAGGCGAAACTGTGGGTATCATCGGTAAGAACGGGGCGGGAAAATCCACCCTGCTAAAGCTGATTGCGGGAGTTTCCCGCCCCACCCGAGGCGAGCTAAAAATAGTGGGCCGAGTTTCTCCCCTTATCGAACTTGGCTCTGGTTTCCATCCCGAGCTTTCCGGAAAAGAAAACATTTTTCTCAACGGCGCTATCCTGGGACTAACAGAAAAGGCGATAAAGGAGCGTTATGATGAGATCGTTGCTTTCTCCGAACTAAAGGAAACCTTTATTGACATGCCAGTCAAGCAGTATTCTTCCGGAATGTTTATGCGCCTGGCTTTCTCCGTGGCGATTCACGCTAATCCAGACATTCTTCTGGTCGACGAAATTCTCGCTGTCGGCGACATGCGGTTTCAGGAAAAATGCATCAAAAAAATGACTGAGTTTAAGAAAAAGAAAATTACTATTGTTTTAGTTAGTCATAGCATTCAACAAATTAACAATTTTTGTCCCCGAACCATATATCTTAGGGATGGGGCGGTGCGTTTTGACGGTAATTCCAAGGAAGCCACTGGACTATACTCAAAAGAAAGCACCTAATGACGATGTTTACTTATTGGCCGTTAATAAAACACATTACTTCCCGGGAAATAAAAGCCCGCTATAAACAGTCCTTTCTCGGATTATTCTGGATTATTCTCAATCCCCTATTCCAGATGCTGATTCTGAGTTTTGTCTTTTCTCACGTGGTTCGATTTCAGACTCTAGGTGTCCCCTATTCAGTATTCCTGTTTGTTGGCCTGCTTCCCTGGATATTTTTTGAAACGTCAATTTCAGCATCAACAAACGCTTTAATTGAAAATGCTTCATTAATAAAGCAAGTCTATTTTCCCCGAGAAATTCTCATCTTTTCGACAGTTTTCGCTAAAATGTTCGACTTTTTGCTTTCATCAGTCATTTTGCTCGCCCTACTTCTGGTGCTGGATATTGACCTTGGAGTGATGATNTTCGCCATGATCCCGATTCTTCTGATTCAATTTTTATTTACTTTTGGATTAGCATTGTTACTATCTTCATTAAATCTATTTTATCGAGACGTGCAGTATCTATTCGGGTTGGTATTGAAACTTTGGTTTTATGTGACGCCAATTATTTATCCAATTGATGTTTTCCCCGCCAATCTGCGCTGGCTGTTTGCACTTAATCCATTAGCCTACTTTATTCAAACCTATCGGGATATTTTGTTGGAGAAACAATTGCCAGAATTTTCTTCCTTTGCCGGTAACTTTATTGGCACCATGATACTATTCATTGTCTCCTATTGGATATTTAAAAAACTCGAAGGCAGCTTCGCCGATGCAGTATAATTAAACAATGAAAAATGCCCTTCTACTCCACGGGACTGGAAATAACTCTCAAGGCAATTGGTTTCCCTGGTTAAAGGAACAATTAGAGGCAAAAGGCTGGAAAGTCTGGGTCCCTGATTTACCCAATGCGACCATGCCTGATTCTAAAATCTATAATCAATTTCTTTTTAGTAACAAAGATTGGACGTTTACTAGCGATACATACATCGTAGGGCATTCTTCCGGCGCTGTCGAAATACTTAGCCTATTGCAGCATTTGCCGGAAACGGTGATTGTCGATACCTGCATTCTAATTGGAGTATTCAGAGATAATCCTAAATGGGACGATACGAGAGGTTTATTCAAAGAAGCCTTTGACTTCGAGCAGATCAAAAAACATGCCCGCCGAATAGTCTTTATTCATTCAGACGATGATCCCTACTGCCCACTGGCGGATGCGGAATATTTCTCGGAAAAACTGGGGGGGGAGCTTATCCTTAAAAAGGGACAAGGTCATTTTAATTTGGAAAAAGGCCCGCAGTATAAGCAGTTCCCATTTTTACTAGAATTAATTGACTGATGAATACGTCAACCTTTAATTGGAAGCAGCACATAGACGAGGCCTTATCCGCAACTGATTATTGATGGCATTTTGNAAGAATCACCACAATGGGAATGTACTATTTCGATACCAGATTCTTCGGTGAAGAGCGCCAAGCGGTTCCCCTTGAGACCGTGAGAAAACATCTAAATAAATTGTGATATAATATTTTGATTATGAAAAAGAAAATTAACCCAAAAAAATATATGAATCTTCTGTCTAAATACATAAATCGGTGGGTGGCTGTAAACAGTGATGAGACTGAAGTAATAGCTTCGGGAAAATCTATTTCCGCCGTAGAGAACGTACTTGTCAGAGATAAAAAAAAGGCGTCTCATATAATGTACGTTTTACCATTTGATAAGCATTACGCTCCTTATGCCAATAAAGAAAATAAGCGCGAAAATATATCCATACTCCCCTTGGATTTACGCTGATCCGAGAACTCATAAAGCGGTTCAGGTTATTGATAGGCCAACGGTGTTCATATTGATAAACAATACCAAGGCTCACTTGATTAGTAAAACTCCAGTGAAGTGTCTTGTAGATTCAGGTGCCGATCGAAATCTGTTTCCAGCTTCTTCAGGAGAAGCAGTCGGTATAAAAATAAAAAGTGGCGAAAGAAGGGTTTTTGGCGGCATTGGAGATATCAAAATAGAAGCCTGGAGTCATAAGGTAGTCCTTCACGTTGTCAATGATTTTAAAATCTCAACACAAGTAAACTTTAGCTACAACCAGGAGGTTCCATTGTTGGGGATGGATGGCTTCTTCAACAAATTCTCAAAGATTACTTTCGATGAAGATAGAAGATGCTTAGTGATTCAAGGCAGGATTTGAGGACTGATCATCGTCTCCCCAATCAAATAATAGAAATCCTTTAGCCTTGGTTCGGTGGCCGAATAATTCTCCCGCCAGAGATCTAGCTTCGTCGCTCGTTATTCCAGGAGCCACTCGTGCTAGATCTACACTAGCCAGTGCCTGCTCCAGATCTTCATATTCCTGAATATTTCTGATCAATCTAATACAATCGGGATCGTTGTTAAATCGAATGGAGTCTCCTACCTGGACAAGACGCATGGTGACAGAATCATATCGGAGTCCGGCAGTTTTTTCTCCCAACCGAATCAGTTCCAGAAAGGCACGCCTGACAAATAGTGAATGCATTTGAGCCGGCTCTCCTTGAATTCTTTCCCCCGAAGCCATAGTGTGAGTATTATATCAAAGCTTGAAGTTGGTGGCGCGGGGGTCGGCGGACCAGGTTTTAAGAGAAATACCTTGTTTGTCTTCTTCGGATAGAACTGCGTGGTCCTTGGCCGATTCGAAGAGGGTTCGTAGTTCAGGCTTGCAGAGCGACCAATCGATGTCTTCAGATAGTGGCTGGATTCGTACCTGACAATCAGGGCTATATTCGCCGGTGCAGAAGTATTCGATTGTAGTTTCTTCGAGGAAAAGGTTGCCGTGGGCGAAGCCAACCGGCACCCAGATCCAGCAGGAAGAGTTATCGGACCATTGGGAAGGCATATCCTGAGCGACGATTTTGCCGAAGGTTGGCGAGCCCTGTCGAATATCCATGACGAAGTCGATCATATGACCCTGGACTGTTCTGACGAGCTTGCCCATATAGGGATTCCACTGAGCATGCAGACCGCGGATGATGTTTTTTTGCGAATGACTCTCGTTCGCCTGAAGAAATTCCTCACTGATTTTAACTTCTGGATGGTTAACGAAGTCACTTTTTCGGAAGATTTCCGTGAAGTATCCCCGTTCATCAGAAAATCGCTGGTAGGTAATCACTTTTACTTCGGGGATTTCTAGGGAATCTACCGCTGTTATTTTCATTATAGAAATTCTAACATATAATAGAACATATATGAAAAAGGTAATTCTGGTCGTGCTTTTCCTGATTCTGGCTTATACCCGGTTGTTTCACCTGAATTGGGGTGGTCCATTTCCATTTCACCCTGATGAAAATAACATGGTAAGAGCGATACAACAACTGGAATGTCCGAATATTTTTGACCCGACTACTTGCTTGAACCCGCACTTTTTTGCTTATGGCCAGCCGCCGCTATACGGTGCTTATTTTCTGAACCAGGTGACTGGCACCATTGATCCGCGGCTAGCCCTCAGGCTAATCTCCGCTTTGGCTAGCATACTGAATGCCTATGTACTCCTGAAAATACTAGAAGTACTGATTAGTCCCGATTGGCGGTTTAAGCTATTATGCTTCTTTATGATCATATTTTCGCCCTATTTCATCCAGTTTTCTCGCTTTGGGACGACCGAGTCATCGCTAATGCTTCTCTATTCCCTGATCGTCTATTTTTCCCTGAAACTGTTCTCAAATGAACCAGGGATTTTCCGCCGCAATTTCCTAGCCATTGCTATCACCTCGGGTCTAGCAATCGCCACTAAATTCTCCGCTCTTCCCTTTCTTGGGGCACCGCTTCTGGCCCTTTTCCTACGAGCAGCCGATAATTATAAAATAAGCCTCTGGCGCAGTTTTAGATTGTTTCTACTCTCTATTTCGTTACTCCTGATTCTAGTAGCAGTTTTCCTTGTCATTTTTTCCCCCCATAATCTCATTTCAAACGAAGACTTTTTAAGTACGATGAATTTTGAAACGTCAGTTGGTCAAGGCCTCACCAAAGTCTTTTATACTCGGCAGTTCGAATTTACGATTCCGTTTCTCTTCCAAAGCGGACACATTTTTCCTTATGTTCTGGGATGGCCCGTATTCATTTTTTCAGTATTGGGATTTATTTTCAGCTCCTGGAAAAATGAGAAGATTAATTTGTTGCGATTTGCCTTGCTTATTTACCTTGTCCCATCAGTGTTTCTTTATGCTAAATGGACGCGGTTTATCAGTCCGGTGTTTCCGATAATGACACTAATGGCTTTGATAGGAATTCATACAATGTTGGCGTTTCTACAGGACCGCTTCCATATGAAGAAGATCTGGCTCCATAACATATATGTTATATTCACAGTAATTATTATCATACCCGGTCTGGCCTACCTAGCGATTTACAGTCGAGCTGATGTTAGGCTAACCGCTTCGGAGTGGATTTATCACAACATTCCAGATGGCGCCTATGTTCTTTCCGAAACCGCTAATGTAGTTGATATTCCGGTGCCTATGATGTCGCCCAATCAGCCGATTCCAAACTATACGGTGATTTCCTTTGATTTTTACCATTTGGATGAAAATCTGTCGCTTCAAGAGGAGCTGGAATCGCATCTCGCTCAGGCGGATTACATTTTTGTACCGTCAAGAAGAATTTTCTCAGATCACACCTGCCTATGGCCCGGACTTGATATGAGCCGGCAGAACGGGCTCCTCTCCGGCTATTCGTTGGAACGATGTGCAGCGCTGGCGGGTGCCTATCCCAAAGTAAATGAATACTATCGCCAGCTATTTAATGGCGAATTAGGCTTCCAGTTGGTGGCGGAATTTTCTTCCTATCCGAGGATTGAGTGGCGGGGAAGAAAATTCCTCAAATTTCCTGATGAAATGGCGGAAGAAACCTGGACCGTCTTTGACCACCCCGTAATCCGCATCTACAAGCGCTCATAAAACTTCCAGATCATAGATTTTTTCCAAATGACCTGATACAAATTCCGACTGGAATTCTCCAAAAGAGTTTTTATTATCGATAACAAAAGCTCCGGGTGGGGCATTTTCAGTTCCGCAGGTATCTGACGGCTTACCGGAGAACTTTGCGGTGACCTTATTGCCACGAACAACCCAATTCTTGACCCCATTAACCACTAGTCCGTATCCAAAGTGATCCCCCATGAGCAAATTATCTTTTACCGTTGCTCCGTAATTGAGGATGTGGAATGCTGGAAGTGGACAATGCCAAGCGCGCGATCCCATGGCAATTCCGGTGCTAATAAATCCGTCCGCAGCCACGATAATATTATTAGCGACAATAACGTCAGTATAATTCCCCTTATAATCCTGGTAATCAACCATGCCAATTCCCAACATCATCGGATCCGATCCAGCAGTAATTCGATTATTTACGATTCTTGACCCCGAGGCTCCAAAAAGCACAATTCCTCCGTCGGTTACTCCAGTAATTAAGTTATCCTTGACCAACGTGTCGCCGCACTGCACTGAGATTCCGTCTGACCACTGGCCTTCTTCGGTCTCGCCGGAAGGGCCAATCTCATTATTAAGTACCTTAATACCCGAGCAATGAGTTCTGATACTGCCATCCCCATGAGTGTAAAAATTGCCCCAGTTAATATGGAGAGTGGTCCAACTTCGGGAATCAAATGCCTTAACATAGGAAATTTCTTGCTGATCAACGTTTCCGCCCATAATGATCAATCCATGGCTTTTCAGATGACCCAATTTCTTTCTGTTACCATCGACCTGAATATTTTTAATACTGGCTCCGTCGGCATTATAGGCATTGATCGCCAGTGAGATATCAGGGGAGCTGATTCTAATTAGGGCACGGTGATTATCGGTGGGATATCCTTCAGTGAATATTTTCTGGTTTGGTTTATTGAAACCGATTGGCTTTACGATTTCAAACTCTGCATCCTGACATAATTTGATCCTAGCATTTGGCTTCTTAAGACCCTTATAAATCTCCACCGTATGGCCGCTGGGTATACAAGGGCGGCTCAAAAAATGATTGATAATATAGACAAGAATCACCAGCTCCACGGATAAAACAAGGAACATGAGGTGAAGAGTTTTTTCTTTCATGACATGCAATTTAGGTTGATAAATTAGTCTATTCTAGCATATAATTGGATATGGAAAATATCAGGAATTTCGCTATTATTGCTCATGTGGATCATGGCAAATCGACACTGGCGGATCGGTTGCTAGAACTAACCGGGACGGTCGAGAAGGGTAAACATGATGCCCAGCTTCTCGACCGCAATCCGATATCGCGCGAGCGGGGTATCACGATAAAGCTCGCGCCGGTGCGAATGAATTACCAAGGATACATCCTCAATTTAATTGATACTCCCGGCCACGTCGACTTCTCCTACGAAGTAGAACGGACGCTGGCCTGCGTTGAGGGGGCCATCCTTCTCGTTGATGCCACTCAGGGTATCCAAGCGCAGACCATCGCCCACACCTACAAGGCGATGGAGCAAAATCTGGTCCTGATCCCAGCGATTAATAAAATCGATATGCCCAATGCCCAAGTTTCTCAGATAAAACAGGATATCGTCAAATTTTTAGGGATTCCGGAAGAAGAAATTTTTGAAATCTCCGCCAAAACGGGACAAGGAGTCAAGGAATTATTGGATCGAGTCATTGCGAAAATTCCGGCACCAAAAAAAACAGGCGATACTCCTAAAGCCCTAATCTTCGATTCCTATTACGATACTTATCAAGGCGTTATCGCCTTCATCAGAGTTTTTGAGGGCGAAATTTCTCCCTCCAGTAATTTAATTCTCCATGCCACAAAGAAAAAATTCCAGGCTGAATCAGTGGGAATTTTTTCTCCGGAACTGGAACCTCGCGACAAAATACTAGCTGGTGAAATCGGCTACGTCGTTACCAAATTAAAAGACATCCATTACGTTCGTGTCGGCGATACTATTCTCGAGGAAAAAAGCCAGGCGGATGCCATCGCCGGTTATAAAAAAGTGCGACCAATGGTTTTCAGTTCCATGTTCCCCATCGATCCGGATGACTATTTAGATCTTAAGAAAGCCCTGGAAAAACTGACCCTCAACGACTCTGCCCTCCAGTTCGAACAAATTTATAGTAAAGCTCTGGGCTCTGGCTTCCGCGTGGGATTTCTTGGATTGCTCCACGCCGATGTCGTTCGCCAACGCCTGGAACGGGAATATGAAATGAGCATTATTTTGACGGCCCCAACCGTGGAATTTAAAACTGACGCTCAAGGAGGATTCCAGGAACCAATTGCCAACGTTACCATCGTCACCCCAAATGACTACACTGGCGTGGTAATGAAGCTCTGTGAGGAGTCACGAGGCACGTTTATTACCATGGATAATCAGTCCCAAGTGATTATGACTTATGATATTCCCCTCTCGGAGCTGATTTCTCACTTTTTTGATCAACTGAAAACGGTCACTTCCGGCTATGCCAGTCTACAATGGGAATTTAAAGAATATCGGGTCGCTGATGTCGGTCGTTTGGAAATTATGTTGAATCTGGAGCCAATTGAAGAATTCTCCGAATTCGTGGTGCATGAAAGAGCTTATGAAAGAGGCCGCGAATTAGTTGATAAGCTGAAGGAACTGATTCCTCGACAGCAGTATGAAGTGAAAATCCAGGCAAAGCATAAAGGGAAAATCATTGCCAGTGCCCGAGTCGTCCCGCTGAGGAAAGACGTTACCGCCAAGCTCTATGGTGGCGATAGAACGCGGAAAGACAAGCTTCTCAAGAAACAGAAAGCGGGTAAGAAGAAGATGAAGCAAATCGGCTCGGTAGAACTACCAAAGGACGTATTCCTCAAGCTTTTCAAGCAATCGGCTAGTTAATATTGGTTTTTTTCTCCACCCTATCAACTCGATTTGATAGGCTAGAATAGCGCTTATCGAAGTAGGTAATTAGGATACTAGTTTCATCTCTTACGGACTTTCGGAGATCAATGAGGCTATTCCTGTTTGCCCGAAGCTCTCTCTTGATGATTTTAACATTCTTTTCAACACTCGTCATTCGCCCTTTGAGTTCAGCGACGTCTTGCTTCAACTCTCGAACATCCTCTTTCAGATCGGTGACATCCTGTTTTAAATCAGCCACATCCCATTTGAGCCCAGAAACGTCTTCTTTTAGTCCATTGACGTCCACTCGCAGTTGTTTGAGCTCCATCCAAATGGGTTCTAGACAGGCGGTAATCACTCCCTCAAGCATTACCGATACTTGTGACATTTCATTTTTCGTCAGCATATACGACATAATATCATATAAAGATTAAAAAAATCTAAACTACTTCCCGACAATGAGGATGCCGAAAGGAGTGGCGCGGCCGGGGCCAACCTTATATCCCCCGGCCCAAAGTGCTGTTGATCCCCCGCTATCAAGATTAAGGGCATTCTGGACGCCTAGGGAGTGGAGGACTCTGGCGACTTCTGCTACCGAAGCATTATGAACCACACCGATATAAACGGTGCTTCCACTCGTTCCAATGAAACTTCTCGATCCTTTTCCAGCTCGCTTAACCTCGCCATCGCCTCCAAAAGTGACGTTGCCACCGCTGAGAAGCATTGGTTGGGCCGCAATGACAGCATCAACTCCAGTGTCCCTTCCCCACTCAAGCGATTGTCCGACATAGCGGGCAGAATTTCCGGAGAAAATGGCCGCTGGAATCGTGCTATAAACATTATTATCGGAATTGAAATAGGTCTTGTTCTTATTCATGATCAAAGTGTCAAAGGAATTCGTTTTACCAGCGCAACTGGGATAGGCGGCCGGGCAGAAGTATGGCCCATTAACACCAGCGATTGCCCCGGAGCGGCCCGCGTAGTCACCTAAAGCTAATACGGGGCAGCCATCGCGGCAATCGCCATCCGATGCGGTATCGACGATGACACGAACGCTGTTTAGATCAGCCGTAAAGATATCAACCAGATAATTACCGATATCAATTTGCACTTGCTGTCGTCTAAATCCTGATCCCGGCGGCGCGTTATTAACCGGCACATTCTGGGGAATAGCAAATGTCGCTGCCAGTTTGCTTTGCTCATCCTTTATCTTTAGACTAAGAACATTGAGCTGGGCACTGGCGGAAGCATAATGTTTATCTGATAATAGAGTTAACACCTCGGAAAAACGGTCATCAAGATCACCAGTCTTAGTGGTGCTTTCCTTGAGTTTTACCAATGACTCGTACGTTTTAACCGCTTTATCATAAGTCGTTTGAATATTTTTTATTTCCGTTTCCAAAGCCTTGTTTTTGACGAATTGGTCCTCGGCCTTCAGTTTCTCTAACTCTTTCTTTGCCGCAGCTAGCTGCTTTTTTGCGGTGGCAAGTTTAGTATCCAGTGAACTATTGGTCGAAGCTAGGCTGGTAAGACTTTGTTGCGAACGAACGTACTGGTAGGAAAGGGCCATACCGGCAACGATAAGCACGGAAATTACTACAGAAAGCAGTGGAGTCTTATTTATTTTGGGGATAAAAGACATGCTCCCTTCAGTATAACACTATAAGATTTTACTTCTCAAGTAGATCGTGCTGAAGCTTCCAGGCTTTCACCAAATTACTCATCAGATAAGCCACGTTCAGCGGTCCGATTCCTCCCGGGGTCGGAGTGTAGGCTAGAGCTTTATTCTTAATTTTATCCTCATCAAAGTCCCCTTTCCATAGACCATTTTCTTTATGCATCCCGACACTAATCAATACGACACCGTCCTTAATTGAATCGTGGGGAATGACATTTTTTCCTACTGCCGCGATGATAATATCAGCCTGATTGAGAAATGATTCCGTCGCCGAGGTTTCACTATTGATATTGATATAATTTATTTTCACCTTGCTAAGAATTTCCCCGATCGGTCTACCACCGGTTTTTCCTCGTCCTAGTAGGACCACTTTCTTACGTTTAAATACCTGCTTAAAAAAAGCGGAATCTTTTTTAAGATCGACAAAAACATTTTTAGTACTTTGTTGGGAGGTGGGACTGTATATTTGCTTCAAAACAGTCAAAACGGCCAGGCCAATGGGCTCGTCAAAAAGGGACTTTTTCTTGAAACCCTCAATCTCTTTTTCGAGACTGATGAAATCGAAGAGGGTGACCGTATCTAGGGAAGCGGGCAGCGGATACTGGATAATTATTGCCGAGACATTTTTATCTTGAGCCACTGAGGTGACTCGGTTGGCAAACTCTTCAAAGCGCAGTGACTTATTATATTGAATCAATTCGAAGCCGGCCCCAATCTTTTGGGCGGCCTTTTTCTTATTGAGCATGAAAGATTGAGTTGCCGAGCTAGGATTTACTGAGAAAATGACCAGTTTGGGCGCCGCCAATTTATGCTTCCTTCTTAAGACGGCGACGTCCTTCTTTAATGTGGCCAGAATTATCTGAGACAGTTTTTTCCCATCGATTTTCATAAAAAGGTGGCGCTAACTACNGCATCGTCTTTCTTATTAAATCTCATTAGAATCACTCCTTTGGCCACTCGAGACANTGCTGGGATACTTTTTAGAGGTATCTTTACTACTTGCCCTTTCTTGGAAGTGATTACCAGGGTTTCCTTGTCCTCCTCTACAATACTGGAAAAAGCAATTGGTCCGGTTCGTTTATCCAGATTAGCAATTTTTACCCCTTTACCGCCTCTTTTTTGAACCGGAAAAAGGCCGATTCGGGTTTTCTTTCCAATACCATTTTCTGATAGAACGATAAGACTGATTTTTTTGTCGGCCGGATCAAAAACGTCCATCGAGCTCACCGCATCGGCTTTTTCGAGACGGATTCCCAGTACTCCTTGGCTGGAGCGGCCGGTATCACGGACATTTTTTTCCGGGAAAACGATTGATTTGCCGAGATGAGTGGAAAGCATGACATTACTGCTATTGCCAGTCATTCGCGACCAAAGCAGTTGGTCATCTTTTGTTAGTTTGATGGCGATAATGCCGCTGGCGCGGATATTCTTGAAAGCCGCCAGCGGCGTCTTTTTTACTGTTCCCAGCTTGGTGCACATGAAAATGAAATGACTCTGCTGCTTGGTTAGATCATCTTCACTGTACGTCAGAATGGAAGTCACTTGTTCGTTCTGCTCCAAGGCAAGAACATTAACGATCGCTTTACCTTTAGAAATTCTTGACCCCTCAGGAATTTCCCAGACTCGAGTTTGATAAACTTTCCCTTTATCGGAGAAAAACAGGATGTAATCATGGGTTTGGGAAGCAGTAATGAGATAAACGTTATCCTCATCCTGGGTTTCAAAGCCGGAAACACCTTTGCCGCCCCGTTTCTGGACTTTAAAGGTATTCCTCGGAACAGTTTTAATATATCCTCCCTGAGTCAGCGTGACGATCACTTCCTTGTTTTCGATTAATTGTTCGTCGGTGAAGGAGCCGGGACGTTGCTTAAATATTTTGGTTCGTCGTTCATCGCCGTATTTGGCTTTAATGTCAACGAGTTCCTTCTTGATGACATCGAGAATCTTAAAAACATCTAAAAGCAGTGTTTCCAGTTTTTTAATCTGCTCTTGGAGGGCCTTGAGCTCCTCCTCGATTTTAGCTCGCTCCAGGCCCGTCAGGCGCTTAAGCTGCATATCGAGAATGGCTTGGGCTTGCAGATCGCTAAAGGAGAATTTTTGCATTAACTTCTCTTTCGCTTCTGGCTCATTCTTAGATTTTTTAATAATAGTAATTATCTCGTCTATGTGGTCCAAAGCGATCAGTAATCCTTCCAAAATGTGGGCTCTGGCCTTGGCCTTATTAAGATCGTAAAGAGAGCGCTTGGCAACGATCCGAATTCGATGCTTTAAGTATTGCTCCAGAATAGTACGGAGAGAAACAGTTTGTGGCGTGTTGTCGACTAATGCGACCATGTTGACGGGATAACTGGTTTGCAGATCGGTGTGTTTATAGAGATTATTAAGGATTTTCTTATAAACCGCATCTCGTTTTAATTCAATAACGACACGAATCCCATCTCGATCTGATTCATCTCGCAAATCAGAAATACCGATGACTTTTTTATCCTTGACTAAATCGGCAATCTTCTTGACCAAATTGGCTTTATTAACTTGGTAAGGTAGCTGGTCGATAATAATTTTATCCTTGCCACCCTTGGTATCTTCGTGGCGGACAGTCGCGCGCACCATAATCTTACCTTTACCAGTGGCATAAGCTTTCTGAATTTCGTCGACGCCGTAAATATTAGCGGCAGTGGGAAAATCTGGTCCTAAAATGTGTTCCATAAGCGAGGCTACGGGAGTAGTAAAAAGAATTTTCTGCGATTTTTTTTCATCAATCAGAGAGGTGTAAACAAAGATGCCACCGGAATCAGCCGCCTCCGCTACTTTAGTCTCCTTTTCCTTCACTTCTTTAATATCGGTCATCATTCGGATAATGCCGTCAATGACTTCGGAAAGATTATGTGGGGGAATTTTCGTTGCCATACCGACCGCGATACCTTCGGCGCCCATGAGTAACAGATTTGGTAGTTTGGCGGGCAAATAAGTCGGTTCCTGGAGTGTGCCATCGAAATTATCCCTCCAGCCCACCGTATCCCGTTCAATGTCAAACAGCATTTCCTCGGCGATCGCCGTCATCTTGACTTCGGTATACCGCATCGCCGCCGGTGGGTCGCCATCAATGGAACCAAAGTTTCCCTGGCCGAGAATTAACGGATAGCGCATGGAGAAAAGCTGTCCCATTCTTACTAAGGCGTCGTATACGGCCGAGTCACCATGTGGGTGATATTTACCAAGTACTTCTCCGACTACTTTGGCTGATTTGGAGAATCGGGCGCCTCGAGTCAGTCCTAACTTGTGCATCGCATACAAAATGCGGCGATGCACCGGCTTCAACCCATCCTTCACGTCAGGAAGCGCCCGTGATACGATCACAGACATAGCATAATTGAGGTAGGAGCGCTTCATCTCCTCAACGATCGGGGTTATGTTTTTGGAATCATTATCCAGCATAAGCGTTACTTTTTACTGACGACAAGGGCTTTGCTGATCGCTTCTTCAGCTTGTTTACGAGNCAGGAAATCCTTCGTTTTGACCCATTTCCCTGCTTCCAGATCCTTATAGCGGTCGAAGAAATTTTTAATTTTGGCTTTAGTTGTTTCCGAAAGATCGGTGATTTCTTTAATTTCTTTGTAGAAAGGGTCAATTTTATCCAACGGTACGGCGAGAATCTTGGTGTCGATGCCGGCTTCATCCTCCATCTCAAGCATACCGATAGGACGAGCTGGAATCACTGTCCCCGGATTCACCGGAAATGTTGAAATAACTAGAACATCTAGCGCATCACCGTCTTCGGCATGGGTTCCCGGAACAAAACCATAATTGAAGGGGTAAAACATCGCCCCATGCATAAAACGATCGACAAACATCACTTCCGAATCTTTGTCGAGCTCATATTTAACTGTCCCGCCTTGGGGGATTTCCACAAAAACATTAATCTCCTGCGGCGGATTTTTGCCGGCGGTAAGATTGTCAATATTCATATTAATTAATAATTAATGGGTAATGGCAACTTATATGTCTAGTTCGGCGTATTGAGCATGCGACTGAATAAATTTACGTCGCGGCGGAACTTCGTCTCCCATTAAAATTGAGAAAATCTGGTCCGCTTCTTCCGCATCCTCGATTATTACCTGTCGCATCACTCTCGTTTCTGGATTCATGGTCGTATTATAGAGCTGATCCGGGTTCATTTCTCCTAGACCCTTGTATCGCTGTAAATCATACTTGGCATCACTGCCAGCAGACTTTTTAATAATGTCATTTTTTTCTTCTTCACTGTAGGCGTAGTGTTTTTCTTTGCCTAATGTCATCCGATAAAGTGGTGGCTGGGCAATGTACAAATGGCCCATTTCAATAATCTTTTTCATGTGACGGAAAAAGAAAGTGAGAATTAGGGTGCGGATATGCTCGCCATCGACGTCCGCGTCAGTCATGATGATAATTTTATGGTAGCGTAGCTTGGGGTAATCCATGCTATCACTGATGCCCATGCCGAGGGCAATGACGAGGTCTTTAATTTCTCTAAAGTTGAGTACTTTGTCGAGGTAAGCCTTCTCGCTATTAAGAATTTTTCCGCGTAGCGGCAAAATGGCCTGGAAGCGGCGGTTCCGCCCCTGTTTGGCGGAACCGCCCGCCGAATCTCCTTCAACGATAAAGATTTCCGATTTTGCCGGGTCTTTTTCTTGGCAATCGGCCAACTTACCCGGCAGTGACGCCCCATCCAATGCACCCTTGCGCAAAACGGCATCTTTGGCCGCCTTAGCGGCCAGTCTCGCCTTTTGCGCCAGCAATACTTTCCCGGCAATTTCCCGACCAGTGCGGGGATCTTCTTCAAAAGTCTTGTCAAAGAAACGATTCAATTCCTGCTGGACAATGCCCTGAATTTCCGGATTACCCAATTTTGTCTTCGTTTGGCCCTCAAACTGCAAGTCCGCGGACGGCATTTTTAGGTAGACAATGGCGGTCAGTCCTTCGCGAGTATCATCGCCGCTCAGTGCATCGCCGTCTTTAGTGAAACCCTCTTTCTTGGCATAAGCATTGATAGAACGGGTTAACGCCGATTTAAAACCGGTCAGATGAGTGCCGCCTTCTTTAGTATTAATCACGTTTACAAACGACATCACGTTCTCCGAAACGCCGTCGTTGTATTGCAGGGCGAGCTCAATTTCAGTAGTGTCACTTTGGCCTTTGAAATATAACGGCTCATGAAGCGTTTTCTTATTTTTGTTGAGATCCCTCAATAGAGATAGGATACCGCCGTCAAAATAATATCCAGTAAGTCGATCGTCCCTTTTATCATGAATGATGAAATAGACTGAAGGAATAAGGTAAGCGCGATCCTTAATCTTTTTTTGTACCCCTTTAAATTCGAGATTAGTGTCTTGGGTAAAAATTGATTTATCCGGCAGAAACGAAATTGCCGTTCCGGAAGCGGCGGTTATATTCAGAACGGATTCCTTGACTTGCTTGATTGGACCCTGGGGAGCGCCTTTATTGTATTCCTGACGGTAGATTTTGCCATCACGTTTAACTTCCGCGATGAGGTGATCGGATAACGCGTTGACCACGCTGGCGCCAACTCCGTGCAATCCGCCGGAAATTTTATAGGTTTGCCCATCAAATTTTCCTCCCGCATGTAGTTTCGTCATTACCAGCTCCAGAGCCGAGACGTTATATTTGGGCACCTTATCGACGGGAATGCCGCGGCCATCATCGATAACAGTAATATAGCCATTCGCCTCCAGGGCGATGAAGATGTTTTTCGCGTAACCAGCCAAGGCTTCATCGATGCCGTTATCGACAATTTCGGCGAGACAGTGATAGACACCGTCGATGGAGGTCGAGCCGATATACATTGCCGGGCGCTTTCTGACCGGTTCTAATCCTTCGAGGACTTTGATTGATTTTCCTGAATAGTCATCTGAGTTTGAAGCGGAAACCATAGGGCTTTAGTATACCTAAGATGAGGCTAGAAAGCAAGATCTTATAGCAATTTGGAGGGAGGAAATAAGCTTGTTGCAATAGGCTCTAACTAAGACGTTCTACTATTCTCCGGTAGGCTGATCAGCGTATTGCATTGCAGTATTAATTTCGTTTTCGCAGACAATGCCCAAAAAGTTAGGGAGAATCTTTACTCCTTCTGCAACTTTTGTTCGAACAGAGGCGACATATTGCTCAAAAGCTTGATGTACTCTAGGATCACTAGGATCAAACTGGATTGATGACCGTCTGAGAAATTCCTCTCGGTGAATTACTAATACTACTGGGTCATCTACTAGCCAAAATTTTATGTCTGTTAATGGAGGGATGGATCTTGCAATTTCCCCGGAAACAATATTGCGTGAACAAGTGAGTTGTAGGGTTTCACTCATATTAATATATGATTTTAGTTGCCCATTAATAGATCGCGGAGTGATTTTGGCTGACCTTGCTGTTTTTCGTTCTTTTTGTCTTTTTTGCTAGAAAATTGCTTTTTATATTCTTCAGCAATCTTTTGTTTCTTCTGGAACCGGTCGACTTGACCCATGGTATCAACATATCTCTTTTCTCCAGTGTACAAGGGATGGCATTGATGACAGACTTCGACACGAATGGTTTCCCGGGTGGATCCGGTATTAAAAGTGTTGCCACAGGAGCAAGTCACGACGGCCTCGGCGAAATATGTCGGATGAATATCGGCTTTCATGATGGGATATTATAACAGAATTTTCTCCCATTTGCCCTGGTCAATCACTTGACTCAGGTTATGGAAGCTTTTGCCGGTGCGGTGATCGGTAATTCTATTTTGGGGGAAATTATAGGTGCGGATTTTCTCGGCTCTTTCACCAGAGCCAGCCCCTTCGACGTAGGAAAAACGCAGTCCCTGGCGTTTTTCCTCATCCCGCTGATGGAGTTTTGCCGCCAGCAATTGGAGGGCGATTTGCCGATTCGCCAGTTGAGTTCGTTCCTGGGAACAAGTGACGACCATCCCCGTTGGTTTATGGCGGAGGCGGACAGCGGTGGAAACCTTGTTGACGTTCTGTCCGCCGTGTCCTCCAGCGCGATAGAAGTCCCATTCCAGTTGACTTTGGTCGATATTAAGATCCTGCTGATTAATTTGTGGCAAGACGACGACCACGGCCGTCGAGGTGTGAATTCTACCTCGTCTTTCCGTTGCCGGAATACGCTGGACGCGATGAACTCCGGTTTCGCTTTTAAAGAGGTTGAAGGCGTTTTCCGCCCTGATTTTAATCATGTTATGATCAATTTGGGAAGTCTGAAAGCCATTTCTCTGTCCAAATTTAATATAAGAATTAAGGAGATCTTTCATCCAGATTTTCGATTCATCGCCACCCACTCCTGGGTTGATCTCGATGATAGCAACGTTCGGATTAGTGTTCATGGAGTAATTTTGCGGATATGGCTTCGATGGTTAATGATTCCTGATCACCGGATTGCATATTTTTTAGCAACACGCGATTGTTCTTTAGCTCCTCAGGACTGACTATTATCACATAGGGAATTCCCTTCCTATCGGCGTATTTAAGCTGCTTTTCCAGGGGAAGATTACCTTCCGTAATAGTTTCAGCGGCAATGCCGGATTGACGCAGCTGCTGAGTAATTCTCAGGGAGTCATCAAGTATCTCAGGTGAAGCCATCGTAATCAGGACAGTGGAATTGGACTTCATGGCGGGAACTTTTCCTAATTGGACGGCCACTTCAAGAGTCCGGTCAAAGCCTAGTCCAAAGCCGACTGCCGGATAATCAGCGCCAACGAGCTTGTTAATCAACTCGTCATAGCGACCGCCACCGCCAACCGCGCCCACTTCATATTCGGGAATAACGCCCTCGAAAATCATCCCGGTGTAATAGTCAAGACCACGGGCTAAATTGGGGTTGAACTGCAAGACACCATCGGGAACTCCCAGTTTGGTGGCGAGTTCGATGATTCTCTTCAGGTTATCAGTGGGCTGGCTTTTTCCCAGGTTGTCGAGAACAGATTTGGCGATATCGGCAGATAATCCCTTTTCGGTTAGTTCCTGGATGACGGCCTCGGCGCCCTTTTTGTCCAGTTTATCAACGGTTTGAATTACGGGGAAAATCATCGCTTCGGTAACTCCGGAATTTTGGATACTCTGGATAAGCTGGGCACGGTCATTGAGGTTAATTTTTAGGGAAGTGAGGCCGATATTTTGGTAAATGGCGGAATAGACGCCCAAAATATCGGCATCCGCAATCGGTGAGGAACTACCGATGATATCGGCATCACATTGCAAAAACTCGCGATAACGGCCTTTTTGCGGTTTATCAGCGCGCCAAGCGAGCTGAATCTGGTATTTACGATACGGAAACGTCAATTGTCCTTGATACTGTGCGATTATTCGGGCCGCCGGGACAGTCTGATCGTAGCGCATCGCCACCCGGCGTCCCCCCCGATCTTCAAACCGATACATTAGCTTATCCGCTTCCGCCCCGTATTTCCCCGCTAACAGCGCCTCGTATTCAAGTACCGGGCTTTCCAGCGGTTCAAAACCAAAGCGCTCAAACGTCTGTCTAATCTCACCAATCAACCAGAGACGTTGGCGCATTTCAGCCCCTAAAAAATCCCGAAACCCCTTTAATGTCTGAATATCCTGCTTATTCGCCATATAAAGCAATTATAACACGATATTGTGTTCAATTTTGGGCGTCGCGATGTTGTTGAGAGATGGGGATTGTAGTCGATTATTTATCCTATGATATCTATTCGGGAATTATAAGTTCCAGTAAAGTTGTCAACTTGGTCTTCCCTTCTCCACCCCAGTCCTCCTTTGGAATGAGGTGCTGTAATCACTTCAAAGAGAGCTGACTCGTCATCAATGCCGTCAATACTTCTAGTATGTCTCAGGAGAACCATATCTTGAAGGGCATGAAGAATATCATCTTTTCGCCAGACGTGATCCGGGTCGGCAATATCCTTTGCTATCTTCCTTAGTCGTGTAAAAAGAGCGCGTTCAATTATGTGACTTGCAATACCTACGACAAGGGCGTGATCGCTAGTGGGAAATAAAGGCGTTGATATCGTATCCGGAGCATTAACTCCATCAGGTAATCCACCACCTGTAAGTGATTGATGACTCAACCTCATTAGTCGAGTTGCTTCGCGAGTGCCTAACAGGAGTTCACGATCGGATAGACTACTAGGTCTAGGTAGTGGTACCTCTCCCAAGATGTTCTTAAGGTGCTGATAACCCTTCATTATATGTAGTACTTCGCCTTCTAGATCGCTCCAGTCAGTGGTATTAAAATCATCAACTAGCTGGTTAAATCCTCCAAAAACTGTAGCAGTAAGTTCATCCCTATTCTCAAATGCATAGGCAGCTAATTGACCTCTCCTCGGAAGACCCTCAAGATGTCTGGAAACGTAACCAATGCCTCCTTCTGAGATCATATCGGAGAATTATACCATATTGTTATAGGGCTATCATTGTTAAGAGAAATTTAATAATTGTTTTGTAAAATCACTAAATGACAACTCAAGTTTTAAATGATGAACAAACCCGCTTGTTAGCAGAAAGTCTTTCAAACATAGGCCTGGCATTTTTTGCTACAATGATAATGCCAGAGCTATTTATTAAACGTGACTTAGATTTTAGCAGATTGCTCGGTGGGACGATTTTAGCTCTATTAGCATATATTATCAGTTTACTTTTGCTCCGATATGAAAATAGTGATTGATCCTCTTGATGCCTTTTACATATATGGGGGAATAATTTTACTCATATTGCTTTTAATAGCCTATCCCACAATTCTGAGGGGTCCGCGGAAGAAAAAGTAATAACCTATTTGAGAAGGAGTTCGATTGCTTTATCGAGCTGGAGATCATCGGTGCGACCCGGAGTGTTTCCCTCCTTGATGGTATTAGTGATGACGACATCGGGCTCAATACCCTTCTCATTGATCCACTTTCCGAGGGGTAAGATCCATTTTGATACAGTGACATGAACTCCCGCCCCTTCGGAAAGATCAATTGCCTGCTGGACGCTACCCTTGCCAAAAGACCTTTCGCCGACAATTTGGGCGCGTTTATAGTCTTGTAACGCCCCGGCGACGATTTCCGACGCTGAGGCAGAGCCCTGATTAACCAGCACTACCACCGGTATTTTCAACAGCTTTCCTTCCCGCTCAACAGTAAAATCATCATGAGAATTATCGGCAAATTCCTGCTTAACAACGACTGAGCCTCTGGGAAGAAACTCTGAAGCAACGTAAACGGCGCCATCAAGAAATCCGCCTGGATTACCGCGCATGTCAAGGACGATACCCTTAACTGTACCCAGCTGAATGTTCCGGACGATGCTGTCGACAGACTGGTCCCACAATCGGTTGGTATTTTCACCAAAGCGGGTCAGTTCAATAACGGCAACGCCTTTTTCAAATCTCAATTCCACAAAGGGGACATTGATTGCTTCCCTCTTTAAGGTGATGGTCAGTTCTTCACTAACTCTAAATAGCGTTAGTGCGACCGGCTTACCTTTTGGTCCTCGGATCTTGGAAACGGCTTGGTTGATAGTCCAGCCCTGAACTGATTTGCCGTCCACCTCAAGAATGATGTCACCGGCTCTTATCCCGGCTTTTTCCGCTGGAGAGTTTTTTAGGGGGGCGACGATCACAATTTCATTATTTTTTAATCCTAATTCGGCGCCAATGCCTTCAAAGGTACCTTCCAGATCGTCCTTACTTTGCTTATTTTCCTCGGGAGTGAGAAAGAACGTGTAGGCATCTCCGACGGAAGCGACCATGCCCTTGATCGCCCCGTAGTAAAGGGTCTTAGTTTTCAGTTTTTCTTTATCAACATAGTGTTGTTCGAGCGCGTTCCAGGTTTCCCAAAAAAGAGAGAAATCGATGTTGTGAACGTTTTTTTCTTCAAGGTTGGTAACGGAGAAGTTTTGGGCCGGCCCCGCCTGGAGACTTTTGCCCGCATTATACTGGCCGGCCCGATAGCCGAATCCAAAAATAACAACCGCAACCGACACGATTAATAATTTATGAGTTAGAATAGCCAGCTTCATGGGTTTAATTATACGCAATTGCTTTCTTTTCTGATGAGGAAAAAATGACGTAGGTATAGTTTCCTGTTGCTAGTTTCTTGAAATCGTCAATCAGTTTCACTTTTCCTACCGGCAGATCAGTCTGCGCCTCTCCCTTCAAGGTAAGAATGCCCGTAGCACCTAGCGCCTCTAGTTTGGCAGTCATGTGGTTTTGTAATTCATCAATTAATATTATTTTTCCCTGAAGGGCTTCTTCAGTTAAGGAAAAATAGTTCGCGGTGATATCAATATGAACTATTTTTCCGCCACCATTTTCAGACACCTCTTTCAATTCAAAAGCATCACCCTTGTTAATAGCAATCGTAACGAGATATTTCTGCTTATCGTAGTCAACGATTTCCCCATTAAAAAATGCGGTCACAACCCCAGAGGTGCTTTGTCCTCCTGAGATAGTGACTTCACCAGTTTCATGATCGACTTTGGTGATGGTCCCCTTGTTTTCTGACGTCACTGATTTTCTTCCTAAAAAAGTTTTTTTTGAAGCCAGGAGCGTGCCTTTTTCCACTTCCTGACCGACAGTAACATCAAGATGTTGAAAAATGCGCCCCGGATTAATTTTAAGTGGACTGCTGATGGGGACCGCCAAATCTTTTTGCGAACTGAGGGAATAAAATTTATCGCCAATAGCAACAGCGGTACCTTTTTTAAGGAGAAGCTTAGAATTTTCAGGGAGCTGGATATGGATGTCCATACCTCATTATACTTTATGCTGAAGAAGACTGTCCCAGTTTCTCTACTTGATAGGAATTGTAGGGAAGTAACGCGAGATAGCGGGCATATTTGATATGTCTTGCCAATTTGCGCTGATTTTTTGCGGTTAAGCCGCTTTTTTCCGGGGCAACGATTTTACCTCGTGAGGTAACGAATCTTTTCAGTGTCACTGGATCCTTGTATGTTGGCTCCACGCGATATGTTTCAAAGTAATCTTTCTTTTTAGGCATATTTAATTAAAATGGGATATCATCCGGGTCAACTTTATCTTCCACGGTTTCTTCTGTTGCGGCGGCTTTCTTAGTTTTGCCGGCCGCCGCCTTTTCCGGTTTTTTTGCTTCTGGTTCAGGACCGGTCATCTCGTCAGGCATGGTCTCATTTACTTCTCCACCACCGTCTTCCATTTTTCTTCGGTCATCAAATAAAATGAAGTCTTCCATAATAATTTCGGTGATATTTCTTTGTACCCCATCTTTACCATCGTATGATCGATAAATAATTCTGCCTTCAAGATAGATTTTTCTTCCTTTGGTCAACAGATTAGCACATAGTTCGGCTAATTTTTGCCAGGCAACGATGCGATGAAATTGCACGTCTTCTTTGGTTTCCCCGGTTTTAGTGGTCCAGGAACGGTTGGTAGCGACGCCGAAAGAACAGACGGCAGTGCCCTGCGGAGTGTATTTTAGCTCCGGATCGCGGGTTAAATTTCCAATTAAAGTGATTTTATTGAGGGAACGGGAAGCCATAAGATTAGTCTTGATTCAGAATCAGATAACGAATAACCCCTTTTTCTAAATTGAGTTTATTTTTAAATTCCAACATATCTGATGGGCTCATATCGACCGCCCAAACGTGATAGTGGCCCTCTTTAAGGCCAGCAATTTTGTAGGCAAACGGCTTTCTGCCCCAGTCATCCTTGGCAGAGACTTTGCCCTTGAAGTCAGTAATAAGCTTTTCGGCACCGTCGAGGACCGTCTTGCTTCCGTCTTTAGTAATAAAGGTAAATTCGTATCCGTTCATATTTAAGTTCAGGTTAATACTTTATCAAAATAAGCTCAAAAAATCAAGCAGCGGATTTCTTTTTCAACCGATATGAGCCTGAATCATCATCGATGAGATAGCCTTTTGCGTCAATCTCGGTGCGGATTTTGTCGCCAGCGACAAAATCCGCCGCATTGCGAGCTTGCTGTCTTTTTTCGGCTAGAGCAATGATCTCTTGCGGGATTACCTCTTCCTGATAGTCACGGAGGTTGAAGCCGAGGACTGCATCGAATTCATAGAGGAGATCCAGCTTGTCTTCAGAGGGGATGTTTGACTTGATCACTTCCCAGACTACGGCTAGGGCTTGGGGTAGTTGCAGATCGTTGGAAACAGCAGTTTTGAATTTAGCGGAGAAATCTTGGACTGAAGCCAGTTTTTCTTCGGAAAGCTGGGCGCGCTGGGTTTGAGCGCGCAGTTGGATGATGGCGGCCCGGAGACGATCTAGAGCGGTCTGGGCCGCCTGCAGCGCTTCCCAGGTAAAGTTCATCACTTGGCGGTAGTGGGTCTGGAAATAGAGATATCTGAGAGCTAACGGATCGAAACCCTTAGCTTTGACGTCGTCAAGAGTGAACAGATTACCTAGAGACTTACTCATTTTGATACCATCGATCATAAGGAATTCGTTGTGGACCCAGAAACGAACGAATTCCTTGCCAGTTGCCGCTTCTGATTGAGCGATTTCATTTTCGTGATGAACGGGAATATGATCGATGCCGCCCGAGTGAATATCAATTGTCTCGCCAAGATATTTCATACTCATGGCAGAACATTCAATATGCCAGCCGGGGAAGCCGTCGCCCCAAGGCGACGGCCAGGACATCGNGTGGTCTGCAAAGCGGCCGACTTTTTTAAACCAAAGCGAAAAGTCGGCCGTCTGTTTCTTCCCTGAATCGAGATGAACTTCCTCCCTTGACCCCACTGTTTTCTCTTCAAGCTTTTGCCCGGAGAGTTTTCCATAATTCTTGAATTGGCTGATGTCAAAATAAACTGCTTCATCCGTCTGATAGGCAAATCCCTTCTCCTCGAGCCTCTTTATCAACTCGATCATGTCGCCAATATGATCCGTCGCCTTCACCAAATGTGTCGGCCGCTTAATATTCAGGGCATCATTGGAAGCTAAAAAGAAATTCGTAAAAAACTCCGCCACCTCCGTAACATTTTTTCCGAATTTCCGCGCCCCTTTTTCCAATTTATCCTCCCCAGAATCATCGTCCCCGGTTAGATGTCCGACATCAGTAATATTCATCACACAATCAACTTTATAGTCGTTATATTCCAGCGCCCGCCTTAATATATCGTCAAGGGTATAAGTTCTTAGATGTCCTATGTGAGTGTAGTCGTACACCGTGGGACCACAAGCATAAAAAGTTACTTGCGGTGGATTAAGGGGCTCAAACTGTTGAATTTGGCGGGTTTTGCTGTTGTGGAGCTTCATAAGAAGATTGTACCACAGGCCGTTTTTTGTTTCTTCGGATCGCGATTTCCAAAATAATACGTAGCACGATAACAAAAAGTGCAAAAATAAAAAGGGGCAAGCCAAGCGGTGGGAGAAGGTCCTCGCGTTCCTGAATCCACGAGATCCAGCCTTTGTATTTAAGTGCGATGAGATGAATGATAATCAAGATATACGCAACATAGCCAAACCGGAGAATTCTACGCCACCATACTCCCCCAAGTTCCTGTGCGGCATATTTATTTGATATTAGTGTCATTATGATAAAGATGAATACTGCCGTAAGTGCGGCAAAAAAAGAAATCCGGTGAGGATTATCTGAGAGGAAATATGTGGGGAATTGAAAACGGTCAGAAAGAAAAAAGAGAGAAAATACCGTATGCATTAACCCATAGCCAAAACCGATAATTCCTAAATGCTTGCGGTAGATAATTTTGCTGTCAAACCGGTTCCAGAAATAGCAAATGCCGGAAAGTGCCATAGAGAGGCCGATTATTGTTAGAGAAGTTCCGGCGACTGCTTTGTTTGCAATGTAAAGATCGTACTCGCCTCTTCGGCTAAAAAGGTACAACGAGAAGACGCAAAACACAAGAAAACTTGAAAAGAAAGCATTAAGCCACAGATGGTGCTTAGGAGGTAAGGGTGTTTTTTGAATAATTTCCTTAAACCGCTTTTCGAATGACATACTGTATTGTATGCCTCAGGAGCATACGAAGTCAAGACTGGACTTCTCCTTCTTTTTTATCCCGCGGGCTAGAGATTTATTCATCATTTGCTCCTCCTCTTCCATTATGAAATCCCAGTTTATTTGCGACTCGGACATGGATATTTTCTTTTTTCATGGCGATTTTACGTGTGTTGCAAATGTGTTGACAAAATGGGTATAAAGTACGTACATTGTCCCAACGAAGTGCTGACAATAGTAACACGCGAACTTTCGCATAATTTGTATATTATATGATCACCCCTAAGAGTCCACTTATCTCATTCTATGTTCTGATATTCACTAGTATATCTTCTGTCCATCGTGGCGAAGAAGCATTGAAAATGATAAGTCCATTTCCTGCTGAATCAGCTTGGTAACCATGAATGCAGCCGGGTTCCCACAGACTACCAGAATCTTCCTCACCCAGAATTTTGCCATCTTCGATGCGCAGTCTTTCACCATTCTCCATCAGAATCCAACCGTTTCCTGATATGGGGACTTCATATTCTGTTGCCGGATCGTGCATATGGAGAGGAATTGATTCACCGGGATCGACGTGTAAAAGACAGAAATCGAACGTTCCTGGATCAGATGCCAATATCAAATCAGTCACAATGCCCCAAGGTCTTTCATAATTCTTTCGCTCAGGAGTTTCTCTAATTACTTCCATGTTTCTATTATATCACTTCAGCCGCTCGCCACAAGGCCTATAGTTTGAATTTCAGCCTGTTTTTTGCTATAATTGTTCCCTTATGACTGAGCCCAGGCCCATTGGCATAGACCCAGCTGAACTTGCAAGGCCATTTCCTTCGACGGAGGTGCTTACTGGGAAAACTGAGGCACTAGTTGCTTCTTTAGATTCTGCAATGCGAGAAGGAAATCTTGATCCCAAGCTTGTAAGAAGTCTCAAATCAGGTGCTCCCCGAATTCATGACGATATAATTCTCACTTATTTGGGCTTAAAACCGGCGACAGCACTTGTCTGGTATGAACTAGATCTACACAATGAAGAGTTTTATGCGCAAGGCTATTTGGCTCAGACGTACGTAAAACATTTCCCAACAGCGGCACAGGGGGGGACGGACATAGTCATTGATCTAGTTCCCGATGACAGAGCTGATATTGCCTCCTTATGGAATCAAGAGGCAATAGAAGCGGTTGTTGCTTCACATCCGGATGTTTTTATTGGGGAAGTAGATTATACAGACCCCTCTTTCTTAGCTGAAGAGCTGGCCTATTTTCAATGTAATAATACCAGTCCAGAAGAAGATCTTATTTTTGGGCTTCTACTGGGTTTTCCCAGATCAGCGGTTGAACCTTTTGCGGAGCATTGTCCTCAGATTATTGCAATTTGTGAAGTAAGACAGAGCAAAGATACACGATTCTTTAACAGAGAGTCAACGCGCTCACCTTTGGGGCAAATCAAATATAACGAAAATGGTGCTCGGGATAGACTTACCGCTTTTCTTGAGGCCAGTGAATTTAGGGTTGACCCAGCGCTATTAAACTATATCAGCAGAATGCGTCCGGCTGAGGTTCCCGGGTTTAGGTTTGCCACCACCGGTCCAATATCGGAATACGAGAAACAGCTGACGGCGACTTGGGAAGCTTCGGGTGTTAATGCAAAATTAGAAAGACTACTGGTGTCTCACGGAGTTTAAAAGCTACTTTTCCACGATCTTAACTGAATTGACTATTACTGGATTAACTGGTTTTGATTGTTCGCCGCCGTTACCAGTTTCAACTGCGGCCGTAGCGATTTTGTCAACCACACCCATTCCCTTAGTAACCTGTCCAAAAATAACGTAATTTTTCGGTAAGTCGGTAGTTTGGTGCATGATGAAGAATTGGCTTCCATTAGTATTCGGTCCGGAATTAGCCATGGCGACAGTTCCTCGATCATAATCGCCCTCAAATGGCTCATCAGCAAAGGTGTAACCCGGTCCGCCGGAGCCGGTGCCTTTAGGGTCCCCTCCCTGGATCATAAATCCCTTGATAACGCGGTGAAAAATAGTGTTATCATAAAAGCCCTTTTTAGCGAGGGTGACAAAATTTTTCACCGTATTGGGTGTTTGATCAGCATTAAGCTCAATAGTAATCTCTCCTTCGCCAGTTTTAAGAACGGCGACGGTGGTTTTAGTTTTGGCGACTTTTGACGTTGGCTCTGGCATTGGAGTATTTTGCTTGATAGGCGTGCTTTTTGCAACCAGCAACCCGATAATCACGAGAACGGCAAGCACAAGACCAACAATTAATCCAGTCTTCATAAGTCGGGGTGCCGGGAATTGAACCCGGTGCCTCTCGGTCCCGAACCGAGCGTTCTACCGATGAACTACACCCCGT
>C687J35174_10001162_pt1 | contig 38554 bp, 43 predicted proteins | sample RifCSPhighO2_01_FD_35174 | JGI IMG/M metagenome (IMG submission 35174) | reverse complement strand
AGGGGTGTCTCCGTGCGTCCTACACGAGGCACGTAGGGCAAAGAAAACTCACAGCTCTTATAAACGGGATGACAAGCGCTCACCACAAATTATAAATACCAACTTTGCGCGGGAACCTCAGCACCGGAGGTGTCATGCATGGTCGCATTTGAAGGAACGGAAGGAATTATCGTGTATATCATCCTGGGAACTCTCGCAGCGATTATCTACAGCTTGCGGATTCTCGTCCTTCTGGAGCGCAGGATTTCCAGAATTGACATCAACATTGACAAGATTGCACGCCGAATCCTTGAGGAAGAACTCAAGATAGAAAAGGAAGAGCAGAAGATAGAAGCCATCATCAGCAAGGTGGGCAAGGGCGCCCGATCGAGGACCTCTGCTGCAAAGTAGGGATGTTTCCTCGGGCAGTCTCGCGCATCATCTCTGACATAGCGTCCCTGAAGATACAGGGTGCCACCCGTGTCGCTGAGGCGGGACTGCACGCTGCAGAGATTCTGATTTCATCCGGAGGCGCTGCTCGGCTGACCGCTCTCCGCAGGAGCCTGATTGCCACGAGGCCAACTGAGCCTTGCCTCTGGAACGCGCTGAGCGCGGTCATCGCCGCGCGCGATAAAGCTGAGGCCATAAGGACGGCAAGAGACCATTTTACCATCTCAAGACAACGTATCCCAGGCGTTGCCGTCAGGGCCATTGGCAAGGCGAGATGCGTGTTCACCCACTGCCATTCCAGCGCAGTCGTCTCCTCCATCGCAGCCCTTCATCGCAGGAGCAAGCTGCAAGCGCACTGCACGGAGACGAGGCCGAGGTTCCAGGGACGACTGACAGCGTCGGAGCTGGCTCGTCATCGGGTCCCCGTGACCTTGTCAGTGGACAGCGCCATGCCCGAAAGCATCGCGTGCGCGGATGCCGTCCTTCTGGGCGCAGATGCCCTGCTCGCAGACGGCTCCGTGTACAACAAGGTGGGGAGTTCCCTTGTGGCCATACTGGCCGAGAGGCACCGCAGACCTGTGTACATCTTGTCCGATTCATGGAAACTCATCGGGCCGGGCTACGCCCTCAAGGTGGAGGAACGGGACAGCTCCGAGGTATGGGGCAGGGCGCCGAGGGGGGTGAGAATCCGCAATCCTGCATTCGACCGGGTTGACGCCAGCTTCATAAAGAGCATCATCACCGAGATAGGCTCGTTTCCACCCGCCCGCGCTGCGACAAGTATCGCGAGAGCGTATCCCTTCCTCGCTACCGGGCAGTGGCCTTCAGGGCGGCAATCTGCCTCTTGAGCACTTGTATCCTGTCCTTGTCGGCTTCCCTGAGGTGCATGAGCTCTCCGCACTCCGGGCAGCGGAACTCGATGCTGTAGGCATCCTCGAACTCCAGCCTGGCGCAGTTCTTCTCGCAGGCATAGAATGTGGTCGAGCTCTCCCTCTGGAGCTTCTTTTCAAGCTCTGCGAGACTTTTCTTCGAGAGCCGGGTGAACAGATTCTGCAAGCCCTTAGGCTGGAAGCCCCACCAGTACACGTACCATCCGTTGCTCTCGTCACGCCGCCGCTCAGAGAATACAAGATTGTGCTGGTGCATCCTGTACAGCTGGTTGCGCACGGTGTTCACGTCCGCTTCCATGATCTCGGCCAGTTCGAGTTCAGAGACCTCTTTCTTCCTCTTGAGTTTCCGTAGGAGGGGAAGGACATCGCTCCCCACTGACTCCGAGACCATGTGCTCGACAATCCCGTTGTCAAAGTCGAGCATGAGCTTGGTGACCATGAGTTTCAGGCGGGTCACCCCCTGCGCTAATAAAGATTTCGTTGGAGTATTAAAGCAACGCCCGGCCTCGCATGCCGGAGAACCCCGGCCGCGCTCACCTGATGATTTCGTCAATGAGGAGTCCGCGGTGCCTCGCCTCGGTGACGTCCACCGAAAAGCTTCCAGGAGCCTCCTTGAGTTCGCTCACCGGCAGGAAGTGCCAGCGCATGCGGTCGAAACGCATCCCTATCCATGCCTCGGCTCCGAAGGCCTCGGCGAACTGCACGAGCTCAAGGACCTGCTGCCGGGTGAGATACCGGCGTCCCTCGGCGGAAGATTTGCACTCAATGGCGAGCCTCCGCACCCCATTGCCCACAAGAAGGTCCGGAGCGGGGTGCCTCGTGCTGCCCGAGCCCGCGACTCGGACCGCGGCCCATCCCCTCTCCCAGAAGAGGTGCACAAGCTCCCGTTCGGCGTTGCTCCCCTTCGCCTTCTGCTTCACATCCGTAAAATGTTTATATGGCTTAAAGAATCTTTCCCGCGGATGGCACGCACATTTCCGGAAGCCGCGCTGGAAAAACTGCTCAAGAGGGGNGGGGCTCCACGGGTCTCCCTGGGGGCGAAGGAGGCCCTGCGGAAGGAGCTGGAGACCCTTGGCGGGAGAGTGGCAGCGGAGGCCACGCGCCTCGCGGCACATGCGGGAAGACGCACGGTGGACGAGAGCGATATCCGGCTTGCTTTCCGGTTCATAGCTCAATCCGCATGAAGTCCTCTGCGCCCTCGACGCTGGGGAAAAGGTCGCGCGCCTCCGCCACAAGAGGGCCCGTGTCCGGAAATCTCTGGGAGAAGTGCGTGAGGACCAGCCTCTTCACGTTTGCCTGCTTCGCGACCGAGGCCGCCTGCTTTGCGGTGAGATGGTGGTACTCATCGGCTTTTCCCTCAAGTTCACTGGAGAACGTGGCCTCGCTGATGAGCAGGTCCGCGTCCTCGGCAAGTCGCACAGCATTGTTGCAGTAGCCGGTGTCGCTGAGGTACACCACTTTCTTCCCCGGCACGAGCACGGTGGCCTCCTTCGGCGTCACCGTTCTCCCGTTGAACTCTACCGGGAGATTGCGCTGCAGCTTGCCCATGAGCGGGCCGGGTTTCATGCCAAGTTTACGCAGGTGCTCGAGGTTCATCCTCCTGCTTTCGGGAGTTGAAAGGGCATAGCCCAAGCAGGGAATGTCATGTTCCAGCGGCTCAGCGGAGAGCGAGACGAACCGCCCGGTGCTGAACGTTCCAGAGGAGACGTCCTGAACCTCAAGCTTCAGGCCGAGCCCGAAAAGCCGGAACATGGCCTGGAGATGCTCTCGGGTGCCCGTGGGTCCGAAGATGCGGAGCACTCCCTGGTATTCGGACGCGGCGAGGCTCTGCAGCAGGCCAGGAAGGCCGTACACATGGTCGCCGTGCCAGTGGCTGATGAGGATGTGTGTCACCTTGGTAAGAGCGATGCCTGCTATGCGCATCTGCCTCTGCGTTCCCTCCCCGCAGTCGAAAAGGATGCCCTCGCTCCCTGCCTGCACAAGGACGCCGGCAGTATTCCTCTCTCGCGTGGGAGCCATCGCAGCAGTGCCAAGGAACGTGACGGTGAGCATCCTGGCACGGAAGCCGTCGTCCGTTATATGTGTTGTGCCGGAGCACCTGCTCAAGAACCCTCGGCCGCAGTGCCGGTCTCACTGCTGGAGATTCTCCGCAATGCCACCAATCCGCCCCCCCTTTTTCTTCAGGGCCGCGAAACATTTAAATAGCGTCTGCGTGCAGAGAGGTCCAATGGTCTTCCCAAAGGGGCTGATTGCGCTTGCGGCGGTCGCCGCCCTCCTGCTTGCCGGCTGCGGCAGCGGCGGAGGGGGCGGAGCCAGCCAGGACTACTCCACAGGAACCCAGGGTCTCACCATGGAGTTCATGCAAAGCAGTCCTCCGGCATGCCCACGCGTCATCTATGAGGGGGAGCAGACCGAAGTGGAGATGCGCGTCAGGAACCGCGGAGCGTTCGCGACCGGAGGGAGGATATACCTCTCCGGCTACGACCCGGCGATTGTCACCGGGCTCAATGGCGCCGGCAGTCCCTACACTGTCCCCTCGCTGGAGGGGAAGAGTCAGGCGCTCCCCGAGGGTGGCATGGGCGACGTCACGGACACTCTGAGCCTCAGCCTCCCTTCGGGGGTAGAGCAGTACGACGCCAATATCCTGGCCGATTTATGCTACAACTACAAGACGACCGCTTCGCTCCAGGTGTGCGTGGACCCGACTCCCTCTGATCCTGAAGGCGACGCCTGCAAGGCAGGGGTGCTTGCCGGGGTGAGCGGGGGCCAGGGCGCACCTGTGGGGATTACGAATGTGGGAATGGAATCCTCGAGCTCCAGGACGACGTTCCTCATCACCATCGCGAACAAGGACGGGGGGAAGGTGTACTCGGGAAGCGAGTGCAGGGACATCGCCCCTGAGAACGAGGACATGGTGGCCATCAGCACCGCGCGTATCTCCCAGGGAACCGCGCTCGACTGCACACCCGCCGGCTCTGTGCGCCTGTACGAAGGTGGAAGCGCGAACATCGAGTGCAAGTTCAATCACCAGGGCACGACAGCCTATGCGACCACGCTCACATTGGAGTTGAATTATGGATACAAGAAGTCGCAGAGCGTGAAGATCTGCGGCCGAGAGTAGGAGGTTCGAGAGTATGACAACAAAGCCCATGTTGGTGCTGATGACGCTCACCGCGCTGCTGCTTGCCGGCTGCCAGGGAACTGGCAGGAGCGGTTCGCTGCTCAACCCGTTCCTGGGAGGCAGCACCGGAGTCCTCATGGAGTATGAGATAGGTGCCCCCCCCGAGTCGGTCTTCGATGGCGGCACCTTCCCCTTTGACGTCGTTGTCAAGCTCAAGAACGACGGGGAGTGGGATATCCCCGCCGGAGGAGCGACGCTCTCCCTCAGCGGCATCAACCCGACCGAGTTCGGCGCCTCTCCCTCTGCTCTTGTGCAGGCGGTGCCCGAACTGCTGGAGGCAACCAGGAAGGACTCCGAGGGAAATGTCATCCCCGGAGCCCTGTACTTCGCGACCTTCTCCAACCTCAATTATGGAGGAGACCTCGTCGGGAACAGGCCCTTCCCGGTCCGCGCGGACCTNTGCTATGAATACGGGACCCGCGCGACCAGCTCCCTCTGCGTGCGGAAGAATCTCCGCGACAGCGGTCAGGAGACGGTGTGTGAGGTGAACGAGGACAAGGAGGTCTACAGCTCCGGCGCACCCATCAAAGTGACGAGCTTCCAGCAGGCCGCAGCGGGAAGCGACAAGGTGAGTTTCACCTTCACCATCGCCCACAAGGGTAACGGCAATATCTTCAAGCCGGCCAGCAGCTGCGACAGCGCGGTCTACGCCAACCGCAACAAGGTCCACGTTGTCGTTGACAGCGGGCTGCCGGGACTCAACTGCCGCGGGCTGCAGGAGGGCTCTGCGACCGAGGGCGATGTGCTCCTCTCCGGCGAAGGGAAGAGCCTTGGTGAGCGGGCCATCACCTGCACCCAGCCGCTCGACGCGCAGACTGACTTTGAGCAGGTGGTTGATATCACCCTGACCTACGACTACAGGGATGATGTCTCGACCACCTTGCTGGTGAAAGACAGCCAGTAATCATCTGAAGGTCGCTCTCGGAGAGGGCATCCTCGGCACGATACAACATAGCCGAGGGCATGCGCAATCTCATGTGAGCATGAGCGTCTGCTCACTTGCGCAGCAGCGCCACGAAGGCGAGCAGGGCTTCGAGCTGGACAAACTCGTCAGCACCTTCCGACAGGCGGAACTCCGCCTCACCGCAGTGCTCGATGAGGCGGAGCCTTCCCCTGTCGTCGAGGCTCTTGAGCGAGAGGGCCTGTTGCTGGATCTGCTTGATGGCGTCGAGGCCGGAGAAGCCGTAGGACAGCATGGTGTCCAGGAGCAGTTTCCTCGCAGCGGTGAAATCTCCCTTCAGCGCGAGCTCGAGCACGGTGTCTATCTCCTGCGGCCTGGCCATGGACGCGAGCTCATAGACCAGCCGCTCGGTGATGGTCCGCGAGACGACCGCGCAGCTCTGCAGCAGGTTGTGGAGCCTGCGCGCGTCTCCCTCAGCCACCGCGACAAGCGCATCGGCGGCGCCACCGGAAAGTTCTAGGCCCTCCTTTTCGGCCACGTTGCGGGCGATAGTCAGCATGACGGAGGTCTCGACCGGCCGGAAACGGAAGACTGCGCATCTGCTCTGGATGGGGTCAATGATCTTGCTGCTGTAGTTGCAGCTCAGGATGAACCTGCAGGTCCTCGCGTTGTCCTCGATAGTGCGACGAAGGGCGTGCTGGGCATCTCTCGTGAGAGCGTCCGACTCGTCGAGGTAAATCACCTTGAAAGGGACCTTGGAGTCCAAGGCGTGGGTGCGCGCGAAGTCCTTCACCCTGGTCCTGACAACATCTATGCCGCGCTCGTCGCTGGCGTTGAGCTCGAGAAGATTCCCGTGCCAGCTCTCCCCGAAGAGCTCACGGCAGATGACGAGGGCGAGGCTGGTCTTGCCCGTGCCAGCTGGCCCGGAGAAGAGGAGGTGGGGCATATTCTTCTTCTCCACAAAGGCGCGGATGCGCTTGACGATGTCGTCCTGGCCAAGCACCTCGTCGAAGCCTTTCGGGCGGTACTTCTCGGTCCAGATGTCCAGTTCCACGTCCTCGCAAGACCGGCTCGCGGCTTTAAATCTGACGGTCGGCCCTCGTAAAAATACNAGTCGGACGGACCGGCCGCGTTGTTGAGGATGCACGGCATTCCGACGAGGTAACCCTGATATCCTCAGGCAGAGCGGCCGAAGTCGACGTTCTCAAGGCCGGTCGTGTGGTATCAGTCTATGAGTTTCATGGGTTGGTCCCCCGTGATGCTGAGCACGGCGTCCTCTCCGGCGAGACCATAGACTTGGTGGGGCGTGAGGTCTGCAACAATGGCCCGAACGTGGTACAGCGCCCGATGCGGGACCCCCTGCACATCAAGGTAATCGGTGAGGGGCTGCAGGGCCTCGGTATTTTTTCTCACCATGATGCGTCGGCGCTCGGCTCTGCTCGCACCCTGCAGGAGACCTTCCAGGTCCGGGTGCTGCTTTGCCATCACGATGACGGTGAGCGTCGCGTCGGGCTCCATCCCGTCCAGATGATTCTTGAAATCTTCAGTTACTTCGACCATTTTTCTGCCCCCCTGGTGGGTGAATTGTGGAACCTAAAAAACATGCATCATCATTTATATGGAGGGGCTGGCCTCTTCCCGCATGGAAGGAAAGACCCTCGATATGGCGGTGCTCCTCTTCTCCGGAGAGCAGCGGGAGCAGCTCCTCCAGGGAATGACTAGCAACACGCTGGACGCAAGCCAGAATGCCTTCCTCGACAGGATGGGCAAGATTGTCGCGTTCTTCTTCCAGAAGCGCTCCCCTGAGGGGGTGTACGCCGCGGTCGCGCGGCCTGTGGTCCAACGGCTGGAGAGCCACCTCGCGCCGTACCTCCGTCTGTCGAAGGCCCAGATGCGCAACACCGGGCTGAAGGCCATCCATGTCCTTGAGGAGCCCCCGGGCCTCTCTATTCCCCTCCGTGTCGGCTGGCTCGCGCTCACCGCCGAGATGCCGGGCCTCGAGGAGCTTTCCGACGAAGTATACGACGCGCTCCGCATCGAGCATGGCATCTCCCTGCAGGGCAGGGACTTCGACGACGAGATGCTGCTGGAGACCAACTGGGACGACGCGGTGTCTTACACCAAGGGCTGCTACCTCGGGCAAGAAATTATCTGCAGGGTGCATTCCCTCGGAGCGCCTGCGAAGAAGCTCGTCCGAGCAGCCTTTTCCACTCTTCCGGAGGGGGTGACCTACCAGGGCAGGCCGGCTGGCGAGCTCCGCTCAAGCGCGTTCTCTCCCCGCCTCAAGAAGTATGTGGCGTTCATCGCGCTCCAGCGCGGCGCTACGGGTGTTGATGGCGGAGAACTTCTTGATGTTGCACCAGGAAGTGGTGGCAAGCTCCGCATGCTCTAGACAGAGAAACTCTCACCGCATCCGCACCCGGACTTGGCGTTCGGGTTGTTCACTTTGAATCCGGCGCCGGAGAGCGATTCTGAATAGTCCAGAGTGGAGCCCTGCACCAGGCCCGCGCTCGCGGGGTCCACGAGCACCGTGAGGCCATGCGCCTTCAGTACGGTATCATCCTCTTTCGGCTTGTCGAACTCGAAGCGGTAGGAAAAGCCTGAGCAGCCGCCCGGGACCACTTTCACCCGGAGGGCGAAGTCGGATTTCCCCTCCTTCTTGAGCATCTCAGCCGCTTTGCGGGCGGCCTTCTCGGTGATTGCCAGGGGTGGCGCATCCTCTCGCGCGTTGAGTTCCTTCAGGAGTTCCGCCTGTCGGTCACGGCTGAGCTTCGTGCTTGCTTCGTCCAGCGTTTCCCAGAGCGGCGCTCTGGCGTCGTGAGCTATCCCAAATCTGCTGAGAACCGTGTCTGCTTTCGGGCTGGCCTCGAGCACCTCGCCCAGCGTCATGCTGATGGAGATTGTCTTNTGCATAGATTTCACCATCGTGAAGTCACCTNTGTCTGTTTATAAAGATTCCTGCCAGGTGGGCCTTACAGAAAGTTTCCATCGGCCGCCGCGCGCTTTCCATTTTTCACATCGAGTGCGAACCTTGCGTCGCGATGCACGTCCACGCTGACCGGCAGCTATTTAAGCATCGTTTTCCGGGCCAAAATCATGCTTGAGATTCTCAGGCCCACCACGCGCGGGCTACACCATCTTGAAAAACCGGAAAAGGGCAGTTGGGTGAACATCATCAGGCCCAGCACGGAGGAGCTGGCACAGCTGCGTGAAAGCCTGGATATCCCTGAAGAGTTCCTCACGACTCTCCAGGACATGGAGGAGATTCCCACCGTCGAACTCCATGAGAAGTTCATCTTCCTCATCATCCGCACTCCCCACAACAACCTCAAAGTGGACCTTGAATACTACACGGTGCCTATCGGGGTGTTCGTGGCAAAAGACGTGGTGGTGACAATCTGCTACCACGAGAATGATGTGGTCGAGCGGCTCAAGAGCAAGCGATTCGATTTTTCCACCACGCAGTTCATCTTCAGGCTTCTCCTCTCCTCCGCGAGGCTGTACCTCAGCTACCTGAACGAGATCAGCAAGAAGATGTACAGCATCGAGTCCGCGCTGGAGAAAAGCCAGAAGAACGAGGTGATACTCCAGCTGCTAGAACTCCAGAAAGCGTTGGTCTATTTCAATACCTCGCTCAAGGGAAACGATATCCTCGTGGAGCGGATGACCCGCGACCGCATCCTTCTTAAATCAAAAGAGGACCGCGAACTGGTGGCGAAACTTCTGGACGAGCAGCGGCAGGGCTTGGAGCTGACCAGCATCTACTCAAACATCCTGAGCAACACGCTTGATGCGTTCGCCTCCATCATCTCCAACAACCTGAACATCGTCATGAAAGTGCTCGCGAGCATCACTCTGATGCTCATGTTCCCCACCCTGGTGGCGAGCGTCTACGGGATGAACGTGCCCCTTCCCTTCCAGCACTCCCCGCACGCCTTTGCCATCGTGATGTCCATCTCCCTTGCCTTCTCCGCGGGGGGAGCATACTTCCTCTGGCGGCGCAAGATGGTGTGAGCGTCTCAACATCGTTCTCTCGGCCGCAATGCCGCAGCGCTTTTAAAGCGTGACTTCTTCACCATGGCGTGATTGTCACCATCTCCGGCATCCCCGGAAGCGGCAAGAGCACCATCGGACGCAAGCTTGCGGAGGCCATGGGGTATACGTTTTATGCCATGGGAGACCTCCGCCGGAAGATGGCTGAGAGGATGGGTATCACTCTGGAGCAGCTGAACGAGCTTGGCGAGAAGGACCCATCCACCGACGCGAAGGTGGACGAGTACCAGAAGCAGCTCGGCCAGCGGGAGGACAACTTTGTCATAGACGGAAGGACGTCCTTCCACTTCATCCCCCACTCGCTCAAGCTCTACATCAAGGCGGACCTCAAAGTCTGCGCGAGGCGCATCCTCGGCGACAAGCGCAGCGTTGAACGCTTCTCGACGGAAAAAGAGACTGTGCTGGCCCTGAAGAAGCGCATGCACAGCGATACCATCCGGTACAGGAAATACTACGGCATCGACTGCTACGACGAGAGCAATTACGATGAGGTCATCGATACCACCTCTCTGACCGAGGAGGGGGCTATCGCGAGAGTCATCGGTCTGGTCCGGAAGAGGGCGGGATGAGCCTGCCCCGGGCGTACCTCCAGGAGTTCTACGCTGCGCTGACTCCCGGAGAGACGAAACAGGCAATCGCGACGCTGAAGACCCGCCTTGCGGAGAAGCACGGGCTGTCCCGCGTCCCGACCGACCACGAGCTTCTCCTCGCCGCTCCCGAGGAGCTCCGGCCGGGACTCATGAGCAAGCCGGTGCGGACGCAGTCAGGTGTCGCGGTCGTAGCCGTGATGACAGCGCCCCGTGCGTGCAGCCACGGGACGTGCATCATGTGCCCAGGCGGCCCCGGCAGCGTGTTCGGCGATGTCCCCCAGAGCTACACCGGGCGCGAGCCGGCAAGCATGCGCGCGGGCCGGAACGCGTATGACGCGTACCTCCAGGTCTTCAACCGGCTGGAGCAGTACCTCGTTCTCGGGCACGAGCCGGGCAAGGTGGAGCTCATTGTCATGGGCGGAACCTTTCCGAGCTATCCGTTTGAGTACCAGGACAGCTTCGTCGCTGATGCCCTCGCGGCGATGAACGACTTCTCGGCCCTCTTCTTCCCTGATGGGGCCCTTGACCGCGGGGGATACCGGGAATTCTTTGAGCTTCCCGCCGAGGTGCGGGATGCCGAACGCGCGCGGCGCATCCGGGAGCGCTGCCTGCTTCTGAAGGCAGGTCCATGCGTCCTCGCGGCGGAGCAGATGCGGAACGAATCCGCGAGAATCCGGTGCGTCGCGCTCTGCATCGAGACGAAGCCGGACTGGTCCCTCTCCCCGCACGTGGACCGGATGCTTTCCCAGGGCACGACAAGGGTCGAGCTGGGAGTGCAGAGCCTGAAGGACGAGGTGCTGTCGGGCATCAATCGCGGGCATACCCTCGCAGAGAGCGTCGAGGCGACGAGGGTGCTGAAGGATGCGTTCCTCAAGGTGGGGCACCATATCATGCCCGGCCTTCCCGGCAGCAGTTCCGAGGAGGACATCGCGATGTTCCGCGAGCTGTTCGAGAATCCTGAGTACCGTCCGGATTCTCTGAAGATATATCCCTGCCTGGTCATGCCGGGAACGCCCCTGGAACACCTTTACCGCAGAGACGAGTACACTCCCCTTTCCACTGACGAAGCGGCTCGCATCGTCGCCGAGGGAAAGCGGTTCGTGCCAGAATACTGCCGTATCATGCGGGTGCAGCGCGACATACCCAGCACGAGAGTGCTTGCCGGGCCAAAATTCACCAATCTCCGGCAGAAGGTCACTTCCATTATGGACCGGGAAGGACGGACGTGCCGCTGCCTCAGATGCAGAGAGCCCCGCTCGCGCCAGCCCGCAAGCGAGGTCCTGAAGACCGTGCGCTATGCGGCGAGCGGTGGAGAGGAACTGTTCATCTCCATCGAGGACCCTGAGCTGGATGCGGTGCTCGGCTACTGCAGGCTTCGCCGGCCAGGCAGTCTTTCCCGTCCGGAGATTGGGGCGAGGACTGCAGGCATCCGCGAGCTGCACGTCTTTGGCACTGCCACTGCCCTGGGAGAACAAGGGGGAGTGCAGCACCGCGGCCACGGCAAGCGCCTGCTGCAGGAGGCCGAGCGGCTCGCGACCGAAGAACTCGGCGCGGATGAGCTCCTGGTCATCTCCGGCATAGGGGTACGGGAATACTACCTGCGAACGGGCTATCGGCGCAAGGGCCCCTACATGGCAAAAGCGCTCAACGTCTAAGTGAAGGACAGGACACATCGGCCGAAATGCCGTACGAGTTCCGGATTGTTTCGCAATCCGGGCACTCTCAGCAGCGCGGCCGACCTGATTGGCCCCCAGTTCTCAACGCCGCCCCGCAATCTTTATAACTCGCATCATCCGCCCCCCGACCGTGGAGCAGCAGCCCTGTTTTTTCTGCCAGATTGCCTCCGGCCAGGTCCCGGCACGAAAGGTGTACGAAGACGCCAACGTCATAGGCATTCTCGACATCAAGCCTGCGGCTCCCGGACATATTCTCCTGCTTCCCAAGCAGCATGTGGCGGTGCTCCCTCAACTTCCCGCCGAAGGGATTGCCTCGCTCGCCCTGGCTTCCCAGAAGCTCTCGAAGGCCATGCTGCAAGTCCTGGGATGCGACGGCACCAGTATTTTCCTGGCCAATGGTGCAGCTGCCGGCCAACGCGCTCCCCACCTTATCATGCATGTCATCCCGCGCAAGACCGAGGATGGCATCTCCCTGCTCATTGCGGAACGGGACGTCTCCCCCGGATATCTTGCCGAGCTGAAAGCGAAGCTCACCGAGACACCCAAGGAAGAGATCCCAGAGGATGCTCCGGACGAGACGGCGACCGAGGAGCCAGACGCTGAAGAGCCGGAGGCTCCGGACAGCCCGGACCTCGATTTCGACGAGCTCAACCGCATCTTCGGAGGGTCGCAATGACCTGCGAGTTCTGCTCCCTGGTGGCAAGGAAGGACCTCATCCTCTTCGAGGACGAGCTCTGCGCGGCAGTCCTTGCGCCCCGTCCGGCTGCGCTGGGCCATATCCTCATCCTTCCCAGGGAGCATGTGACTATCATCGAGCAGGCCCCTCCTCCGCTGGTTTCGAGGCTCTTCGAGGTCGCGAGCCGGATGTCACTCCTTCTCTTCAACAAGCTTGGGACGAGGGGTACCAATATCCTGCTGCCGAATGGGGTTGCCGCGGGCCAGCAGGTGGCTCATCTCGCGGTGAGCGTCCTGGCCAGGGTGCCGGACGATGGGCTGCAGTTCCAGTGGGAGGCCAAGGAACTGCCCGAGGAAGAGTTGGCAGGTCTAGAGCAGCGTCTTTCAGCCGCCCTTTCCGGCCCTAAGGACCCGGCATCTCCCGCCAGTGCTCCAAAGGCTGCAGAGCTGGCTGACGACCCGGAAAACTACCTCCTGAGGCACCTGCACCGCCGTCCCTAGCGCTCACCGGACGCCTGGCAATCCGAAGTCTCGAAAGTTTTTTAAAGGGTATCCGGCCTCCCTACCCAATATACTCACGTTCCATCGAGACGCCCAACACGAGAGTTACCCGGTCGAGCGCACGAGCAATCGAGCGATGAAATCCGGGGGTTAGTGTTGGGCGACAATCTCACCGGAGGAGTCATGTTCACTCATCCAGTGCGGCAAGACAGCAGCTAGATTTCTCGGTACTCGTGAGTGGAGCATCACTATGGGAAAAATCAGTCCAGTTTCATCGAAGTACATCGTACACGCGAACATCGACATCGAGGGCGTTGTCGACAAGCCTGATGTCATAGGGGCAATCTTTGGCCAGACCGAGGGGCTCCTGGGAAGCGACCTTGAGCTCCGCGAGCTCCAGAGGAGCGGACGCATAGGCCGCATCGAGGTCAATGTCGACACCCGCAACGGCAAGACCCAGGGGGCGATTGTCATCCCCAGCTCCCTGGATAAGGCCGAGACGGCCATCATCGGCGCTGCCCTGGAGATCATCCAGCGCATCGGCCCGTGCAATGCCGCCATCAAGGTGGGGCAGATTGAGGACGTGCGCATCTCCAAGAGGAGGTTCGTCATCCAGCGGGCCAAGGAGCTGCTGAAGGAGATGATGGATACCGTGCTTCCGGATTCCGCCGAGCTCTCGGAGGAGGTCTCCGCGTCGGTTCGCGTCATGGAAATCACGGAATGGGGCAAGGAGCGCCTTCCTGCCGGCCCGGGCGTGGACGAATCCGACGAGATCATTATCGTCGAGGGCCGCGCGGACGTCATCAGCCTCCTGAAGAACGGCTTCAAGAATGTCATCGCCATCAACGGGACGTCAGTGCCGGAGACGGTGAAGGAGCTGTGCAAGCAGAAGGTCTGCACCGCTTTCATGGACGGTGACCGCGGAGGAGACCTCATCATCAAGGAACTCGCGTCGGTGACGGAAATCGACTTCGTGACCAGGGCGCCGGACGGAAAGGAGGTGGAGGAGCTCACCACAAAGGAGATACACAAGGCTATCCGGTCCCGCGTCACGCTCGAGCAGGCTATGTCCGAGATTGAGCGTGGCGGGAGCAGGCCAAACAGGCGCGACAGGCCGGAAAGAGGCCCTGAACGCATCCAAGAGCGAGTCCCGGAGCGGGCACCCGAGCGTGTGGAGCGCGTCGAGCGCCCGCAGCAGCGAAGGCCCTCGGCCCCCCCGAAGGACCTGACTACTGATGAGAAAAAGAAGTTCTCGGAGATGCTCGACGACCTCATCGGCACTCGCGGCGCGTACATCCTGGATGAGAAGCTCAACATCCTCGGAAAGGTCCCGACCACCGAGCTGCAGATTACCATCAAGAGCCTCAAGTCGGGAGTGTTCGCCATCATCCTCGACGGGGCGGTGGACCGCAACCTGGTGAAGACCGCGGAGGACGCCAGCGTCCATTATCTCGTGGCGATGGATGCGAAGTCCGCAGGGCCGAGCAACGTGCAGATACTGACCGGCGACAATCTATGAAGTGTGTTGTCACTGGTGGAGCAGGCTTCATCGGCAGCCACCTGGTGGATGCCCTTGTAGCCCGCGGCGACGAGGTCACAGTCATCGATGACCTCAGTGAAGGCAAAAGGGAGCAGGTGCACCCCCAGGCGGGATTCGTCAAGGGGAGCATCCTGGATAGCGCAGCGCTCCAGTCCCTCTTCCGCGGGGTGGACATCGTGTTTCACCAGGCTGCGCTCAGGTCGGTTCCCCAGAGCCTGGAGAGGCCCCTGGACTATCACCGCACCAACGTGGATGGGACCTACGGGGTGCTTGAGGCGGCCCGGCAGAGCGGGGTCTCGCGGGTGGTGTTCGCCAGCTCCTCTTCTGCCTACGGGGACGGGCATCCGCTGCCCCTGAAGGAGGAATACCTGCCCCGGCCGAAGAGCCCCTACGCACTGAGCAAGGTCGCAGGGGAGCACTACATGAGGCTATTTTTTGAGCTCTACGGCCTCAAGACAATAAGCCTGAGGTACTTCAACGTATTCGGGCCGAGACAGGACCCCTCCTCGGAGTATTCGACGGTCATCCCGCTCTTCATCAAGGCGGTGAATGACGGGACGTTGCCTGTCATCTACGGCAACGGGAAGCAGTCCAGGGACTTCACCTATGTGGGCAACGTCGTCGACGCGAACCTGCTTGCCTCTGGGGTGAAAAGGGGTTTCGGGGAGGCGTACAACATCGCCGAGGGGAAAGCGGTGACTGTGAATGACCTCGCTGCCAAGGTGGGCGCCCTGGCAGGGAAGGCCGTGAAGCCAAAGCATCTCCCGGTGCGCGCCGGAGACGTGCTGCACACCCTTGCGGACCTCAGCCAGGCGAAGAAGGTGCTCTCGTATCGGCCCAAGCGCACCTTTGACGATGGGCTTGCCCTGACCTACAATTGGTTCGGCCCGCGATAACCGTTCCGCTCCCGTCTGGAAACCTTTTTAAACGCGGCATGACCTTTACAGTCTCTACTCAGGGGGTGCATCATGGCACGGGGCAGGGGAGAGGACGCCGTCAAGGTTATGGTCGTCAGTGAATTCCCGGTAGATAGTGTCATCGGGACGAGCCCAGTCTCGCAACTGGCTCGCAAGGGGATTCTAGAGTACGCTTCACTTGAGAAACCGGATGTCATTTTTGTGGATGGCCTCATCACCAGCCAGCGGGATCCTGAGGTGCTTGTCAAGGAGGTCCGTGAGCGGGAAACACTCGAGGGCCGCATCGCGGGCTCCATGGAGCTTGCCGCTGAGTTCCTGAAGGAACTCAGGGCCGCAAGTCCCAGTTCGCAGATTTACCTCGCAAAGACAGATGGGGACGAGTACAACTGCAACCAGCTGGACAAGCTCCTCGCAAAAGAGAAGCGTGTCGAGAGCGAGGGCAAGGGCTCAGTACTCGAGGCGGAACTGAAGGCCCTGGACGCCGCTATTCACGAGGCGCGGGAGAAGGGCCAGCGCAAGAAGCTCATGACGCTGGCTGGGCAGAAGGGGGCCGTGTCCAGGAGACTCCGGAAGATGGAAGGCACCGGACAATACAGGCAACCCATCCGTGGCTCAGCAGAGCGTGTGGAGACCAAAAAGGAAGCATTTGATAGGTACTACGGCGGGCTGGAGAGGCTTGTGCCGGGCGTCATCGTGAGCCACGAGGACCGCATCCACCTGAAGGTGCGAGGCAGCACCATCGAGTATGTGCATAATGCCCACTCTGGCCCCTCGGTCCTGTCCAACAGGGGATCTTCCGCTCTCCGACAGGTCAAGGAGCGGCTCAGCGCTGGAGAGGAAGTGCCTGATATCATCATTGAGGGCGGTCATCACGCGGAGAGCTACGTCCAACCCATCCGGCGCAAGGACAAGCTCAACAACCCCGTGGACGAGTACACCCTGCTGGTGAGTTCTATGGTCATGGAGGACCAGGAGCGCGTCGCCGCAATCGCGACAGGAACCTTTGAGCGCGAGCTGTTTCATGGCTATGCATCAAAGCTTGAATCCGTGAAGCGGGCGGCAGCGAAGAGCCCCCCGGCTGGCATCATCATGGTGGGGAGAGATAGCGAGGGTTTCTTCAAGTGGAGCTATCCTTTGAACCACCTTGCCGCGGTTGGTAGGGGGAAAGAGATTCCGGATGAGGGCGAGTACGGAAGCATCTATGTCATCTCGGACATGCATTTCGGCAAGGGCACCACCCGCTATGACCTTCTTCGGAATCTGATGGACCGCATCGACGATGAGATTGACGAGCGACGCGAGGCGGGGGCGAGCATCCCGGCGCTTTTTTTCCTCAACGAGGCCCTCCAGGGGTACAACTACGNCACCCTGCCCGTGGAATTGCCCATCGCGACTCCATCGCAGAAGAGGAAGAGNCTGGAGGCCCGCGTCCGCCAGCTATCCAAAGAGGGGCTCAGTCAGGAGCAGCTCACGCAGGCCATCATCGCCGAGGCGGTGCGCGAGCATGAGGGCATCACCATGCCGCGTATCGAGGACCAGTGGAAGATGTACAATGAAGTCATGAACAGGGTCATCTTCAAGGCTTTGCTCTTTGCCACCACCGACCCGGCAATGATATTCGTTGAGGGAAATCACGTCACCAAAAGTGTTGGCGAGAAGGGCATCACCGAGACAGGGATGCAGACGGTGCCGCTTCGGGAGGTTGACCGTGCGATATCCCTCTTGAAGGACCTTGGCCTCGCGAACAAGGACATCGGCACGTTTCACGACAAGGTCCGCGTCCTTGAGGATGGTATGATTTCCAGCTACGGTGCCTTCGCCTTCAAGACCGGAGACCAGACCTACTGGATGATTGCCGAGCACAAGCCCGGAAGCGGGACTCCCAAGACGAACGCCGTCCAGAAGCAGATGGAGCGCGCCCATCACCGCGCGGACAGCTTCGACTTCTATTTTGCCGGCCACCAGCACTATGCGGCCGTGGCGGACGAGGGCATGCAGGGAAGCAATGACTGCCGCTACATCGTCAAGGGGGGCACCTTCTCAGAGCATGATTCGTACGGAAAAGAGGGAGACTGGGCTCCGCCGACTGTCGGCGCAGTGGTGGTGGACATTCCAGAGAACGGCGACACCAAGGGNCCGGTGAAGTTCCGATTCCAGTTGAGCGATATCCTCACGCGGAAGTGAGCCCGTAACCAGCCGTCGGCCGACGCACAGCTTGCGCAGGTCTTGCCAGTCCGCCGGGCCAATGCGGCCGGCTCTTACGGGGACAGTTCAGCGTAGATGTCCGGCAGTTGCTTGATGTTGCCCAGCACGAAGACCTTCCTGCCATTCTCCAGACGGAGCAGCTCCCCGCGCTCATCAAGCGCGCAGCGATCAGCGATGGGCACGCTATAGTGGTCTGATTCCTCATGCACCCAGGTGTAGAACGGGATATAGATGGCGTTCGCTCCGGCTTCAAGCGCGGGATTTATGTCGGACTTCTGGGAGTTTCCGACCATGTAGACAGAAGCAAGGTCCATGCCCGCAGAACAGTCCCGGAAGATTTTCCTGTCTTTGTCGCTCACGATGTGCCACCGCGCCTCCGGAATCCAGCGTTCCATCCTGCAGGTGACGAGCTTGTGCCGCTGCACCACCTCGTCCCCCTTGGTGAGCACATGGAGCTCGTCCCCGTGCCCCTTGAGATAGTCCAGCACGCCAGCTGCGCCCCACATCAGGCCGGGCTTGATATCCCAGAACGAGGCCGCGGTATCGTAGACGTGCCGTGCGACCTCGTCGTCAGGAAATCGGCGTTGCTCCTTGCAAAAATATAGATAGGTCTCCTGCCAGCTTGTGGGGAAACGCTCTCGGTGGTACGGCTCACCTTTCGCCTTGTAATGAGGTATCATCTCCAGCTCAATTTCCTGGTTTTTCCTCAGGATTGCCTCCAGGAGGGAAGTGTCCCCCTCCACCTCTTCGATGAGGTTAAGGAGAGGCGGAACCCGATAGCCGCGCTCGACGGTCTCCGCGATAAGCTGGCGCGCTGCCCGTTTTACCCTGCGGTTCTCCGGGTAGAGCTGCTCGACGACAAGCCGGAGGGCCTTCGCGCCCTGTATCTTGTAGTAATGCTGGTTTGGCAGCAGGGTGTCGTCGAGGTCGATGAAGAAAGTAAGTGACATCATTCCTCCGGGGTCCATCGTTTCAGCTGGTCGAGCGTCGTGAACACGTCCTTGCCGAGCGTCCTGGCGAGACGCTCCTCGTTGTCCGTGCCGAAGGAGGGCGCAATCCTGAAGAAGCACTCGCATCTCGCGACTGCTGCCTTCTCTGCCATCACCACCGCGCCTTCGTTCAGCCCGGGCAGGCGCTCCCAGCCGTCGAAGAGCGAATGAGGCACGATGGGCAGATAGCCCAGCTGCATGATGTCCTTGCCATGATGGATGGCCTGCATGATATTCCCCCTGCGCTCTTTTTCCCACTCAGGGGTTCCGGGACCGGCCTTCTTTGGGGTGTACGGCCCTGCCACATAGACCAGATAGCGCATGAACCACAGGGCATAGACCGGCTTCTGCTCATTGGTCCTGCCGAGGATGCCACGATAGTTCCCGAGCTGCAGACAGAGCTGCTCGGCCTCGTCGAGCGAAGCGGCCTCGGGGAACGCATTGGTGAAGCCAGTTTCCTGGAGCGCCTCACGGACCGTTCCAAACGCCTTTATCTTGCTGAGATAGAGCCTGAGGACCGCACCGCCTGTATCCGCAAAATGGAGCACATCGCCAGGCTTGAAGCAGGAGTACACCTTCACCTTGTCGTCCGGGTCCTGCACCCGGATATCCACCACCTTCTCGTTCGAGTCCATCCTGCGCATGGACTCCAGATAGGAAGGCTTCATCTTGTGGAACACCCAGACGCGGTGTCCGGTAGCCGGCTCCCCCATGGCGGCGGGGGAAGCGCCTTTTCCTTATAAATGAATCCCTGGAGGAATGGAAAACTGGATGAATACAGAATGCCCCCACGCCGCATGCTCCGCGAGAATATCCGGGCAGTGCGCAGTTTCATTCCGCCAGGAGTTGTGCTCCTCGCAGTCACCAAGGGGCAGCCGCATGAGCGCATCCGGGAGGCGGCTTCGTTGGGCCTCCGTGATTTCGGGGAGAATCGCGTCCAAGAGGCCGAGCGGAAAATCCCCCTCCTTGACATCCCCGGACTTCGCTGGCACATGCTGGGTCCGGTGCAGCGCAACAAGGCAAGGAACATAGCAGAGCTCTTCGACATGGTGCAATCCATCGACTCCGCACGCGCGGCCGAGGNGCTGGGGAGAAGATGCGCGGCGCTCGGGAAGCGGATGGACATCCTGNTGGAGGTGAACATCACCCGGGAAGTGCAGCGGCAGGGAGTCGCCCCGGAAGAGGTCCTTGCCCTGGCGAAGGAACTTTCCGGAATCCCTCATCTCCGGCTGAGGGGGCTCATGGCCATCGCCCCGAACACTCCTGCAGAGGAGACTCGGCCGTATTTTCGCAGGATGCGCATGCTGTTTGAGGAGTGTCATAAGGCCATTCCCTCCATGGACGTCCTTTCCATGGGGATGTCCAACGATTACAGAATCGCCATCGAAGAGGGCAGCACCATGGTGCGCCTCGGCCGCGCGCTCTTCTCAGGTTGAGATGCCCAGAGCGGCCTTGACGTCCGCGGAGATTTTCTCAGGAGTCCACATGGGGTCGAAGGTAATCTCAATCTTCACATCCTTCACGCCCTTGACGGAGGAGAGCCGGTTCTTCGCGTCCGAGAGTATCTGCGGGCCCACGGGGCACATCGGGCTCGTGAAGGTCATCAGCACCTCTACGGTCTCACCCTGTACCTTCACGTCATAGACGAGACCGAGGCTCCAGATATCGACGCCCAACTCGGGGTCGTTCACCTTCTTGAGCTGGGCGATGACGTCGTCTTTCGTAGCCATGCGGTGCCGAGCGTGGGCGAGGGATTAAAGCTTTTCGCATCAGGGCCATGCAACAGCCTCCGGCCGCGAGAACGCGCACCCTCCGAGCTGTCTGGCCGGAATACCGTAGATTCTCAGCAGCCGCTCACGCAGCGTCTGCGGCCGGCAAAGTGTTTATATACAAAGCCCTCCCCGTCAGGACTGTGCGCGAATTCCACGGCAAGACCCTCGACCCTTTCCAGGAGCAGTCCATCACCTTCCTGGAGCAGGGCTTCTCTGTCGTCGTGAGCGCCCCCACTGGCAGCGGGAAGACCCTCATCGCAGAGTATGCCATAGAGGAGTCGCTCAACAAGGGGTGGATTTCCGTCTACACCGCGCCCATCAAGGCCCTGAGCAACCAGAAGTACAGTGAATTCTGCGCGCTGTACGGCGATGACAAGATTGGCATCCTCACCGGCGACGTGGTCATCAACCCGAGGGCGAGCATCCTCATCATGACCACGGAGGTGTACCGCAACATGGTCCTCTCGCGCGACCCTCTCGTGCAGGACGTGAAGTATCTCATCATTGATGAGGTGCATTTCATCAGCGACCCTGAGCGGGGCACGGTGTGGGAGGAGAGTCTCATCTTCTCTCCCGAACACATCCGCTATCTCTGCCTCTCCGCGACGATACCCAACGCTCGGGAGTTCGCTGACTGGATAGAGAGCATCAAGGGCCACGAGGTCAAGGTGGTGACCCACCATCACCGGCCAGTTCCGCTGAAGCACATGTTCTACGACACCGAAGTGGGGGTCGTCGATTTTCCCGCGCTACGGAAGGCGTTGGAGCACACCCAGTACCCCACCTACGAGAAGGCCTTTCACAAGCGCCAGCGCCATCGCTCCCGGCAGCAGGACGAGGGGCCAAGGCACGAGGACCTCGTGCGGGAGCTTGTCCAGGGACGAGAGGTGCCATGCCTCTACTTTGTGTTCTCCAGGCACCGCACGCAGATGATGGCGAAGCAGCTCTCACGGAAGATGAACCTTCTGACGCCGCAGGAGCAGGCGGCCAGCGCCACTCTCGTGCGGGAGGTCTTCCAAAAGGAGGGCCCCCAGATAAATGAACTGATCAGCACTCAGTTGCTGAAGCAGGCGCTCAGCAGGGGAATCGGCTTCCATCATGCAGGCCTGCTTCCGCGCCAGAAGGAAGTGGTAGAGAAGCTCTTCGCCAAGGGGCTCATCAAGGTACTCTACGCCACGGAGACATTCGCTGTGGGCATCAACATGCCCGCGAAGGTGGTGTGCTTCGACTCCCTCTGGAAATACGACGGCCGCTCTCACCGCTTCCTCCGCACGAAGGAATACTACCAGCTTGCCGGTCGCGCGGGCCGCAGGGGGATGGACCTTGTGGGGCTTGCGATAGCGGTCATCGACCGGCGTCAGGTGGACCTTGGCAGGGTCGCTCACCTCATCGAAGGGGATGATGAACCCCTGGAATCGCAGTTCTACCTCGGCTACAACACCGTCCTCAATCTCATCCTGCATCACAAGCCGCAGGAGATAGAGCTGCTGCTCGAGTGCAGCTTCGCGCACTTCCAGAAGTATGAGTCGGGGACGCGCTCGCAGGGAGTTCTCACCAAGCGAGAATTTGAGCGTAAGAAGACCGAGCTGCTCCACTTGGGTTTCCTCAAGGGTGAGGAGCTGACAGAGAAGGGCTGGTTCGCCGCGCATATTTATGCCCATGAGCTGCTCGTTGCAGAGCTGTTCACCGGCAACTTCCACGAGCGGCTGAGCCCCTTCCAGCTTGCGCTCCTCACTGCTGCAATCATCTACGAGGAGGACCGCAGGGACGTCTTCAAGGGGCTGAAGAACCGCGAGGTGGGGCAGCTCATCCAGGAAGTGCGGAGCCATCCCACGGCTTCGCGCTGGCTCCGGCCCCAGCCCATCATCAGCCTTGCCGGCATCCTCAGGATGTGGTACCGGGGCTGCCAGTTCACCGAGCTTCTCGANGCGACTAACCTCCTNGAGGGTGACCTTATCCGTATCTTCCGGCAGACGATTGACATGATGATGCAGGTGAGCAAGGCCACCAATGACCAGGTGCTCAAGGACAAGCTTGCCGAGGCGACCAAGGCCATCGACCGCGAGTTCGTCGCGGTGAGCTTCAGCTGACTGTTGCCGAGGGTTTCATGCCTCAGCCTTTAGGCCAAAATGCCCACGGGCATTTGTTGACTATTTCCACTTCACCGAACATCCGGCGGGCTGGGTGCTCGTCGTGCGCGGCATCCTACCTGCGAGGGTGGCATCCACCGCATCCCTGAGGTAGCGGACTTTTACCGCGTCGGGGTTCTGCCAGTTGTCGTCCAGGGCTCCCTGGTACATCAGTTCCCGCTTCGCGTTGAAGGCGAAGACGTGCGGGGTGCACACCGCGCCATACGCCCTGGCGACATCCTGCGTGTCATCCCGGAGATAGTGGAAAGGAAAACTTTTTTCCTTCGCGCGCCTCTTCATCTCGGGAAAGCTGTCCTCCGGGTACTTGTCGTCCCGGTTGGAGTTTATTGCCACCATGTCAACTCCCTTCGCCGCGTAGTCCAGGGCGAAGGCGGCCATCCTTTCCTCATAGGCCTTCACATACGGGCAGTGATTGCAGCTGAACAGCACCACGAGGACTTTTCCCGTGTAGTCCTGGAGCGCATGCACCTTGTCATCGGTACCTTTCAGGCTGAAGTTTGGAGCCTTCGCGCCGAGAGCGAGGGGAGCCGCGACCGCGTATTGCACCATGGGAACACCTCCGGTGACGCCAAGTCGCGGTGACTTAAATAACCTCTTAAAAAGCTGCGACGGCCTCCAGTCGGCCGCATGAGATGCCCGCTATTCCTGTGAGACAACCCGCGCACCGCAATCATGGCAGAGGGGGGGAATTCAGAAAAATCGCGTGAGCACCCAGAGGCTGAATCCCGCGTTGACGAAGACGAACAGCAGGTACCTCGGTCCGAGAGCGCCCATCTTTGCCACTATCGCCGCGCTCACCGCATGATACACCGCCAGTCCGCCCAGGGCCGCTGCAGGGAGCGGGCCCGCACGGAGAATCCCGACCGCAACAGCAGTCACGCATCCCGCCACCAGTCCGGCAGGGGCAAGGTGGAGCCTTGCGGGCACGCTGCCGAAGTGCGCGAGGGTCATGAGCAATGCAGCCACCAGGCCCGTCAGGACACCTGCCTCATGGCTCACGAGTATCACCGTGGGAACAACAAAATCTATGCCAAAGGGGACAAGCCTCCCTCGGGTGAGCACGTTCACCGTTATGTTCGCCGCGAGAAAGGCAACAAGAAGCAGCCAGGCCATTCCCGCCGGAGTGGCCAGTGCGGATTTAAAGGTGGCGCAGCCAGTCATCAATAGGTGTACATTTCGCAAAGAAATATATACATCTCTGCAGCCCTCTGGCCATGAATCACCGGAAGCTCATTGCACACGGCCCGAGTTCCCTGACTATCTCACTGCCGAGCAAATGGCTGAAGAAGCATCATCTGAAAAAAGGGAGCGCGGTCTTCGTCGAGGAAGACGAGAACGGCAACCTTGAGGTGAGGGCCTCACCGCGGGACGGCATCCGTTCCATGGCAATTGACATCTCCGGGTATGACGCGAGGGAGATTTTCACCGTCCTGACCACCATCTACCGTAGGGGCTATGACGAGCTCCGGGTCCGGTACGCGTCGTCATCGGAATACGAGGCGCTCACCGCAGGAACCAGACAATGTCTCGGCTATGCTGTCGTGGAGCACAAGTCCGGCAGCTGCGTCATCCGTCTCCTCGCGGAGAGCGAGTTTTCGGATTTTCACACGCTCTTCCGCAAGGTGTTCTATGTCCTCCTTCAGGAGCTGGACGACCTTGCGGCCATCGTCTCGAACCCCAAGGAGCTCGCGAACTTCAGCAGACGGGATGCCGATGTGAACATACTGGTCAACCTGGCGCTCAGGCTCATCAACAAGGGCTATGTGCCGAGCAGATTCCACGAGCTTCACCTTTATTACGCCCTGCTCATGCTGGAGGAGATGGGAGACGACCTCCTGCGCTGTTCCCTGGAGTGGAGGGACGGCTCATTCGACGCGAAGGAGGTCCAGGAGTCCCTGCGCGCGTGCAAGGAGATGCTTTCGCTGCTCAGCGAGCAGTTCTTTGAGGAGAAGGGCAACATCGGCGAGTTCTACCGCAGATACTACCTGTACGATACCACTCATCCGCACTACGAGAGCGGAAAGGTCCCGGTTCCCCAGTGGTACGTCTGGTTCCGGAAGCGGGGTCCGGCACTGTTCTATCCGAGATGCTTCATCGAGAAGATTGTCGCCCTCGCGGAGACCCTGCTGCTTCCCGCAATCAAGGAGCTCTAGTCGCAAAGCTCCCAGAGCTGGCCGTACTCACGCTCCCCTATCGAGCTTCCATACGCCCCAGTGCCCCTGGTGAGTGCGAGATAGCCCGCCAAGGTGGAGACGTCGTAGTGCACATTGACCCGTTTCGCGAGGTCCTCTGGAAGGTCCTCGAGCCAGAGCTCGCAGCGGTCGTCCTGGTCCTTGCCCCGCAGCCGGGCGAGATAGAGTTGGTCAACATCGCCCTCTTCGCCCATGAACGCGTAGTCGCGGATGCTGACCAGGTCGAATTCGAACGGCTCCTTCTGCGTCCTGCTGAGCATCACGATGAGCGTGTTCCTGGCAGGCGCGCCGGCTTCCCTTCCCTGGTAGCCCGCGGAAGTCATGCCCGCCTTGTCGAAGAATGGATTATATCCCATGGTGAGCATCCTGTCGTCCAGCGCGCGCTCCAAGTAGGCGATGCGCTCCGGGTGCGAGGGGATGCTCAGCGCGTACGCTGCGGCGAGTCCTACCGCGCTTGCGGCGATGATTGCCTTTCTCATTGTCCCACCTCTCTGCAGACATCCAGCAGTGTCTCGAAATCGGACTGGCCCAGGAGGCCACGGACAGTCTCTCCGTCATCCTGAAGAGCGCGATACCATGTCCTTGTGGAGAACTCATAATGCCGCTGCACGCGCTCCTGGAGGTCCTCGGGAAGCCTTGGTACCCTGGCCAGGCATTTCCCCCACTGAGAGCCGTCGCGGAGGATGACCACATCTGCCTCGCCGTCAGACTTCATGGCATCTGCAATCGTGAAACCCTCGATTCCGTCTCTCGTGCGGCTGTACGATGCGACGGAGACCAGCTGGCGGTTGGAGTACAGGATGGTCTTCTCAAAATAGGGAGTGTAGTCCGCCAGCCGCACCCCCGGATGCTCCATGAAATACTGCACGCGCCCCTCGTGGGGGGGAGTGCGGGAGCAGATGATTGAGGCTCCTGCAAGCGCGAGCCCTGCGAGCATCACCTTTCCCACCCCCACAAGGGACGGGGACGGGATAACGTATAAAAACCTTTACCACCGCAGAACGTATCGAAATACCTTGACACATGGTCGGCCGTGCTGGGGGGAATCACTGGCATGCCAGCGAGACCACACGGATATCCTACGGGCATTGCGGCCGAGGAATCTGAGGGTTTCTATGGGACTCCACCGCAAACCATATATCCGCAGGGGGTTGTATAAAGGCGATGTTCCACGTCAGGAGCTCCCCCTTCGGGCCACTGGAGCGCACGGAGCTGACCAATCCAGAGACCGGCGCCCTTACCGCAGTGCTACCTGGCCGGGGCGGTGCGGTCCATGAGCTGCGCTTGACGAGAGGCGGCGCGGTGCACGCCGTACTCGCAGCGGAGAAGGACCCGGAGACGTTCCTCTCCGCAGGAGGCTCTGCCGGGGCGAAACTCGTGCCGTGGCCGAACAGGATTCGGAACGGCGAGTACACCTTCCGGGGCAGGAAGTACCAGCTGGAACTCAATGAGGGGTCGCGCAGGAATGCCCTGCATGGCCTGCTCGTGACGCAGGAGATGTCCGTGATGGGCCATCGCTCTGACGAGGATGGCTGTTCCGTCATCCTGGTGTGCCGCCTGGGGAAGGACCCCGGCTATCCCTTCCCCCTGCTGGTGGAGCTGACCTATTCGCTCACGTCGGCGGGCTTCTCCTGCGAGACGGTCGCGAGGAATGCGGGGGATGAGCCTCTGCCATTCGCGGATGGCTGGCATCCTTACTTCACCCTAGAGAAGCCCATAGACGCGCTCACTCTTGACATCTCAGCGTCCCGGATGGCGGTCTTTGACAGGCAGATGATTCCGATGGGGGAGCGAGGCTTTGAATTCGACGGGCTGCTCAAAGGCAAGACATTCGATGACTGCCTCACGCTTACCCGCGGGGAGACCTCGCTTATTGACCAGGAAACCGGGCTGAGGCTAGTGCTGTGGCAGGACAGGAACTATCCCTACCTGCAGGTGTACACCCCGCCGGAACGGAAGAGTATCGCACTGGAGCCCATGAGCGCCCTTCCGGACGCATTCCGGAGCGGCCAGGGGCTCCGCATCCTGAAACCAGGCGAAGAGTTCCGCGGACGCTACGGCGTGCGGCTGGAGTGACGCTTAAAAACTGCGCGCCACCCCCTCACGGCATGCGCTGGATGCTCCGCTCGAAGATACACAAGGCCACCGTCACTGAGGCGGATGTGCGGTATGTGGGAAGTATCACCATAGACCGCGCGCTCATGGACCGCGTGGGCATCTGGCCGGGCGAGAAAGTCCTGGTGGTGAGCAACACCAACGGCGTGCGGCTGGAGACCTATGTGATTCCCGGCGAGCGGAACTCCGGCACCATCCAGATGAACGGCGCTGCGGCGAAGCTCGTCAGGAAAGGCCATGAGGTCATTATCCTCGGCTTCGAGCTCACGGACAAGCGCATCAGGGCGAAGAACGTCCTTGTGGACAAGAAGAACAGGTTCGTGCGGTTCCTATAGCTCCAGCAGCACCTGCTCGAGCACGTCAATCGCCTTGAGGTATTCCTCGATGACTATGTGCTCCTGCGGGGTGTGGTCCAGGCTGCTGTCCCCCGGACCGTACGCGACAATGGGCACGTTGAAGTGCGGTCCCACGACGTTCATGTCCGAGGTGCCGGACTTGAAGGTGAAGCGCGGCTCCATCCCGTTCTGTCGCATGACACGCAGGAACGCGCGGACCAGGGGGGTGTTCTTCTCTCCCTGGAACGGCACCTCAGCACTCAGCACCTGCAATCTGCCGTCCGCGATGTCTTTGAGCGCGTCGGCAAGGGACTGCGGCTGTGTCCCCAGCGGAAGACGGAATCCGAGATGGAGAGCGATGTGTTCTTCAAAGGGGGACTGCTCAGCGTGGAGCTTCCTGACGCGCAGGTCGATGCGTTGCATGGCCGCCTTTCCCTCGTTCAGCCGGTCCACATACGCCTTCGCTGCGGCATAAAAGGAGAGCGCGTCGTCGTATGCACCGCTTCCGGCCGCAGAATGCGTCATGCTGCTCACGGCCTCGTACCGGAGCTGCAGCGTCCCTTTGTAGCCGAGCGTAAGGGTGGAGAGGCCTGATGGTTCGCCGATGACAATCAGGCCGGGCTTCATCGTCTCGCAGAGGTGCCGCGCTCCCTTTGAGGTGTGGTGCTCCTCCTCGACTGCACCGACGACCGTGACGCACTTGTCTCCCAGTCTCTCTTTTACCCTGGAGAGCGCGCAGAGGAACGCGGCGAGCGGCCCCTTGGCGTCAACGGCGCCTCGGCCGTAGAGCTTCCCCCCCTCCAGTCGCACAGGTATCTCACCGTCCACAGTGTCCATGTGGCCGAGGAGCAGGACCTCTCGCGGGCCTGAACCGGCCTGAGCGACGATATTTCCAGCATCATCCACGTGGGCATGCAGCCCCAACTTCCCGGCCGCACTCGTGAGAAACACCGCGAGGTCATGCTCCCGTGTGCTCACGCTGGGGATGCGGAGCATCTCGGTGAGGAGCTCAACCTCATTCATAGGACTCTCTGCAATGCCGCGCCCACATGTTCAAGCTGTTCCGTAGAGGTGACGAGCGGCGGGAGCAGCCGGAGCACGAGTGGTCCTGCAGGAAGGCAGAGCACCCCTTCCTGCATAAGGGCCTCGATGAATGGCTGTGACTTCTCCTTCAGCTCGATACCGAGCATGAGTCCGAGGCCGCGCACCTCACGGATGCGTTCTGACTTCAGGGCATCAAGCGCTCCACGGAACACGGCTGCCTTCTCCCTCACCTCGCGAAGGATGTCCGTCTTCTCAAAGATGTCCAGGACTGCCAGAGCGGCGGCGCAGCTAAGAGGATTGCCTCCAAAGGTGGTGCCGTGGCTCCCCTTCGGCAGCGTGACCTTGGAAGAGCAGAGGGTCGCCCCGATGGGGACGCCTCCGGCGAGGCTCTTCGCGATGCACAGGATGTCCGGCTTCACTCCGAACTGCTCGTGGGCGAACAGCGTTCCCGTGCGGCCGATTCCGGTCTGCACCTCATCGATGATGAGCAGCGCGCCAGTCTCGTCGCAGCGCTCTCTCAGCGCGGCGATGAAGTCCATCTGGCCGGCTCGTACTCCCCCCTCGCCCTGCACCACTTCCACAATGACCGCGGAAGTCTCCTCCGTGATGCCGCTCAGCCCTTCGGTCTTGTTGTAGGGAAGGTGCGAGAACCCGGGGATGAGTGGGAGGAAAGGCTCCCGATATTCCTTTTTCCAGGTTGCGGAGAGCGCCCCCATCGAACGGCCGTGGAAGCCCTGCATGAACGCGACGATATCCTTCCGCCCCGTGGTGGCCCTGGCGAACTTGAAGGCCGCCTCGACGCTTTCGGTGCCGGAATTGCTCAGGAAGGTACGGGGGAGGCCGCTTAGTGCCGAGAGACGCTGGAGCAGCTTTGCCCGCATGTCATTGTGGAAAATTTCCGGGCAGGTGATGAGCCGTTCCGACTGCTCCCTGATGGCCTGTATGACCGCAGGATGGCAGTGCCCGAGATTCGCGCTGCCGTGCCCAGCGACACAGTCGATGTACTCCTTTCCCTGGTCATCCCAGACAAGGGCGCCCTTCCCGCGGACAAGCGTGACGCTGCGTTTTGGATAGACCGGCACCTCAAACCTGTCCTCGACCTCATCCCATCTCTGCAGTATTTCCATGCTCACCACACAATATGCGTCCCGCCACCTGCGAGAGCCTTGGATACCGGCTTCTGCACCCTCGCATCAGCGAGAATCACGCGCTTGACACCACCGCTGAGCGCCTCCTTTGCGGCAAGGAGCTTGATTTTCATCCTCCCCTGGGCGTGGTGCTCCACACGTTCCATCCCCGAGACCGAGAGCTCGGCGACGAGGGAGCCCTCATCTTTGAGGTCTTTCAGCAGGCCAGGGACGCTTGACAGGATAATAAGGGCATCGGCGCCGAGTTCAGCAGCGATGAGCGCGGCAACACGGTCGCCGTCCACATTGATAGCCATGTTGTCCTCGCTGAGCGCCGGTGGGGAGATGACAGGAAGGTATCCTTTCTCCATGAGCAAGGTGAGCAGGTCAGAGTCCACATCGACCACGTTCCCGCTGCGGTCATCCCGGACCACCTTCCGCTTTCCCTCTTCGAGGACGACGAGTTCCTTCTTGCGCTCACCCTTGAGAAGGCCGCCGTCCAGTCCGCTCAGCCCGAAGGCGTTCTTCCCGAGCTTGTGGAGCTTCTCCACCAGCAAGGAGTTGATTTTTCCGCAGTACACCATCTCAAAGAGCTCCATGGTCTCCTGGTCGGTGTAGCGGCTGACGTTGCCAGAGGCAAAATGGAGCATCTTCGGCTCCTTGCCGAGCCTGCGGGATAGGGAGGTNAGCTCGGAGTTCCCTCCGTGCACGATGACGGTCTCCTCATCCAGGGCAGCGACATCTGAGAGTATCGCATCGTAGTTAATCCCTTCTCCCCCCCCTATCTTGACTACAATCATCTTCACACCGGATGCAGGCCAGGGAAATCGAGCCCCGTCGTCTCTGGGAAGCCGCACATGAGATTCATGGCCTGCACCGCCTGGCCGGCTGCGCCTTTGACGAGGTTGTCAATCGCACCCATGACCACGAGTCTCCTGGAATCCGCATCAATCTCGAAGCCGACGTCGCAGTAGTTCGTCCCGATGAGCAGCTTTGGCTCCGGATAGCGGTACACTCCTGCGTTCTCCTTGATGATGCGCATGAACGGCTCCTCGCCATAGGCCTTGCGGTACAGCTTCCATATATCCTTCTCTTCCATGTCCTGCCGGAGGGTGAGGTAGCTTGTGGTGAGGATGCCGCGCACCAGCTCGATGGCATGGGGGGCGAGGGCGACCTGAGGAGTCTCCCCAAAGGAAAGCTCCTGAAGGATCTCGCCGGTGTGACGGTGCCCGGTAGGCTGGAAGCTCCGCACGGTGTGGCTGCGCTCCGGATGGTGCGTTGCGAGGGAGAAGGAAGCGCCGGCAGCGCTGCTGCCCACCTTGGCGTCGATGATTACGTGAGGCTCCACGACCCCTTCCCGGAAGAGTGGCGCAAGGGAAAGGATGGCGCATGTTGCGATGCAGCCTGCTCCCGAGACGAGCGAGGCATTTCGTATATCTTCGCGATGAAGCTCGGAAATCCCGTATACAAACCGACCGAGATACTCGGGAGCCTCGTGCTCCGCGTGATACCAGCGCTGGTACTCCTCGGCGCTCTTCAGGCGGAAGTCCGCGCTGAGGTCGATGACCTTTGTCGCGCTATGCTCCAGCACCCTGATTTGTTTCATGCTTTCTCCGTGGTGCATGCAGAGGAAGAGCACGTCGCAGGGCTTCAGGGTGTCTGGCGAGGTGAACTGGAGCGCGGTGCGCTTCCGCAGGTTGGGATGGGCGCTGTGCACGAACTTGCCGGCGTTGCTTGCCGAGGTCACCTGCTGAACCTGCGCGTTGGGGTGCGAGAGGAGCAGGCGGAGGAGCTCTCCTCCGGTGTAGCCGCTGCCTCCGATGATGCTCGCGGTGGTCATCTTCTGGCCTCCGCGAGGGCGTACTCCACTATCTTTGCCGGGATGTCCACGTCCGTGGTGGCGATGCTGTTCCTGAACTCCATCGAATGGTTGACCTCGTTGACTGCGAGGCCGCGTGCCGTCTCAAAGATGTCTATCGCGACGACCCCCCCGCCCACCGCGGAGGCCGCCTTGAGGGAGAGCTCCCGTATCTCCGGGGTGAGGGGGCAGTTGCTCGCGATACCCCCGCGCGCGGTGTTCGTCACCCAGTGCGCGCTCGTGCGGTAGATGGCGCAGATGTTCTCCTCTCCGACGACGAAGGAGCGGATGTCCCTGCCACGCTTCTCCACGTACTCCTGGATGTAGAATATGCTATGCTGGGCGTTGCCGAGGGTGGTCTTGTGCTCCAGGAGCGCCTCCGCGGCGTCCATGTCGTTGACCTTCGCGAGCAGCCTCCCCCATGAGCCCACGGTCGGCTTGACGACGCACGGAAAGCCCATGCGCTTCATCTCATCGAGCGCGGACGGGATGTCGAAGGCGAGCGCCACTCTCGGGTGCGGGACTTTCGCGCGGGCCAGGGCGACGTCCGTGCTGAACTTGTCGCCGCAGGTGGATGCGACCTGGTAGGTGTTGATGCAGCGGAGGCCTGCGCGCTCCAGGGCGCGGAGCGCATACAGCGTCCGGGAGAGCGAGAGGCTGCGCTCCAGCACGAGGTCCATGCCTCCCAGGTCAAGTGGCTTGCCATCAAGGGATGCGCTGACGTCTTCCCCCACATCAAAGGTGAGCCTGTCATCGTCAATGAGCAAGGCATCGGAATTCCGTTTACGGAGCTCCTGGATGAGGAGTTTCTCCTCGGGGCGTAGCCTCGAGTAGATGAGCCCTATCACGCGATGGCCTCCTTGCTGAGCAGCGAGAGGACGGCATCCGTTGCCTGCTCCGTGCCGAGCCTTCCCCCAAGGTCGGGCGTTGTTTTTCCCCTACGGAGCGCCATTTCAATCGCATGCTGCACTGCGCTTGCCTCGTGGGGGTAGCCAAGGTGGGAGAGCATCATCGCCGCGGAGAGTATCGATGCGAAGGGATTCGCCACTCCCGTTCCGGCGATGTCCGGGGCGCTGCCGTGCACCGGCTCGAAGAGAGCATGGCGCTCGCCAATGTTGGCGCTCGCGGCGAGGCCGAGCCCGCCGCCGAGCATGCTCGCCTCGTCGGAAAGGATGTCCCCGAAGAGGTTGGTGGTGAGGAGGACATCAACACGCTGGGGCTCCCTGATGAGCCGCATCGCCATGGAGTCCACCAGGCAGTCGTCCGTCGTGATGCCCGGGTACCTCTTCGCGACCTCGAGACACGTCCTCCGGAACATGCCGCAGCTCTCCCGGAGGACATTCGCCTTGTGCACNATGGTGACCTTCCTGCGTTGTTCTCTCGTAGCGAGCTCGAAGGCGAACCTTGCGATGCGTTCGGACGCCGAGGCGGTGATGATCCGTTCCGTGATTGCGGTGCGCCCCCCGTCTTCAAGGCGTTCCTTGCCGGCGTAGAGGCCTTCGGTGTTCTCGCGCACGATGAGCATGTCCACTCCCTCCGGGCTGCCAGGCAGCGGCACGCTCCGCACCGGCCGCAGATTTGCGTAGAGATTCAGGGACTTCCGCAGCCCGAGGATTGCGCTGTGGTAGTCCTTGATGTCAGGTGGAGTGGTCACTGCGCCGAAGAGCACAGCGTCCGCGCGCTGGGCCTTGCGGAGTGTCTCTTCAGGAAGGGAGGTGCCGAATCGCTCATAGGCGGCGAGCCCAGCATCGCCAGCGACGAACTTGACCGAAACGTCTAGCGACTGGATGACACGCACGGCCTGGGAGATGACCTCCGGACCNATGCCGTCTCCCCCGACGACAAGAACCTCCTTCATNAGTGCAGCGAGTCCCCGGGCGATTTAATAACTTAGCGTTCCTGTTGGAACAAATTAAGCGCTGGGCGTTAGGCGTTACTCGGCGCTGTAGAAAAAGCGATAATCGGCCGCGCTGCTCAGAATCATCGGAATAACTGCGCCACAACGCGGAAAGCGCGCGGCAGTGCGGCCGAGGCTTCTGCCGGAGTGAAGGTACTTTTTTATAGAGCACCCGACAACCGCACGGGATGAAGGTCCACTTCGCCACCACCAACCGGGGCAAGGTCCGCTCACTCTCGGACGCCCTCAGGCCGTACGGCATCGAAGTCGTCCATCTGGACCTCGAGCTTCCGGAGCAGAGGAGCGAGAGCCTGAGGGACATAGCGCGGGAAAAGGTCCTCTTTGCCTATGGGCACGTCCAAAAGACGTGCATCGCGCAGGACGCAGGGTTCTACATCGCAGCCCTGAACGGATTCCCGCGCACTTTTGTCAACCATGCCCTGGATACCATCGGCCTCGAAGGCATCCTCACCCTGCTGGACGGAAAGTCACGAGAGTGCAAGTTCCGCAACTGTCTCGCGTATCATGACGGCATGACGACGAGATTCTTCGAGTCATCCGTGCCAGGCACCGTCGCCGAGGAGCCGCGCGGCAATGGAAACGAGTACGCCTGGTCCGCGCTGTCCCGCATCTTCATTCCCGCCGGAGAGGAGAAGACCCTTGCGGAGATGTCCAGAGAGGAGTATGACCGCTGGCGGGAGAGCCGGGCGCCGGATTCCTTCACGACGAGATTCGTCGAGTGGTTCGTCGGGCACTGGGGCCTGAACCATAACAAACCCTGACTAAGGTGTTATTCTGCTGACGATAGGTTATTAAGTTTGGCGGACTATTGCGCGTACATCCCGAGGTGGGAGTGAACATGCAAGGATGCCCTGAGTGCGATGGTGCCGTGAGTTTCTCGACCGGCACCGAGATTGGGGAGATTCTCCCGTGCCCAGACTGCGGAGTCGAGCTTGAGGTCCGCTCTCTCGAGCCTGTGACGCTCCAGCTCGCCCCTAAGGTCGAAGAGGACTGGGGCGAATGAAGTTTTCTGAGCTGGCGTATGATTGCACCCTACGCGAGGGCATGCAATCGGTCTACGGTGCGCTATTCTCCCATGAGCTGCGTCTCGAGCTTGCGCAGCGCCTCTACGACATAGGCGTACGGAAGATAGAGCTTGGCAGTCCTGCCGCGGGGAAGAAACTCTCCCGCTCCATCCGGGAGATCGCTGCCTCGCTTCCCGGCGATGCAGAGCGCTGGGTGCACATCCGCTGCCATCCGGCGGACTTCGAGACCGTTCCGGACAACGTGGACGCGGTTGGGCTGTACTTCGGCACTTCGGACCTCCAGATGGCCTATTCCCATGGCAAAGCGGAGGAGGACATCATCAGGCGAGCAGCTTCCGTTGCATCTGCCGCCCTGCAACGCGGACTGAAAGTCCGCTTCACCGCAGAGGACGCCACGCGCACCCCGGTGGACCGGCTCAAGCGCATCTACTGCGGCGTCGTGCGTGATGCGGAGGAGCAGTGCGGAAGGCATCCCCAGGTCATAGGAATCGCAGACACCACCGGCGCAGCAGTCCCGGAGGAACTCTCCCGCGCCATCCGGGAGATACGGAGCGTGCTTCCGCAGGACATCACGATCGAATTCCACGGCCACAACGACCGGGGATTCGCCGCTGCGAACGCCCTTGCCGCAATCCGCGCCGGAGCCAGTTCGGTGCAGGTCTGCATGCTTGGTCTCGGGGAGCGGAACGGCATCACCTCGCTCTGCGATCTCGTGACCAATCTGGAGCTGGACATGCCTGCGGTCCTGGGCGACCTGAACCGACGACAACTCCTCGACAGCGCGCGATGGCTTGCCAGCGAACTCCGGTTCGCGGGTTCCTACCGGGAGAGCCTCAGCGGACACGGCTACTTCGCGGATTTCGCGGGAGTGCACTCCAATGGCAGCGCCAACAACGCCAGGGTCTACCACATCATCGACCCCGCTCCGTACGGACGGGGACTTGATTTCCCCATCAACCACCCCCTGGTGGGCAGGCACGCGGTGCTTCACGCAGCCAGGATGCTCGGCCTTCCCGCGAGCGGGCCGGACGATGAGCGAGTCCTCGCGGCGACCGCGCGCATCAAGGAGGACAGTTTCCGCTGGTACAATGACGAAGAACTCATGACCGAAGAGGCTGCCCACGGCTTGCTTCGCGAGGCATTCGCCGTCGCACCCATTCCTCAAGCCCGCCGGCGAGCAGCAACTCCTGGCCTACGCGACCGAGAGGATTCATAGGGAATCTCGTGCCGAGAGCCCGCACCACCCCTTCACAGAAGTCGAGTTCCGCCTGGATTCCAGTCCGCACTGTCGGCCCATCGGGCCAGCGCTCCCTCAGGGCCCGGAAGAGTTCCGGCGATTCCATCACAAGAAGCCCGTTATTCAGCGCGTTCCGTGCGTAGGTCTCGTTGAGGGACGCGGCCACCACGGCGCAGATGCCCGCGTGCTTCAGGCAGGTCGCCGCCTGCTCCCGCGAGGAGCCCATGCCGAACTGCCTCCCGCTCACCAGGATGTCTCCCCTGCGCGCCTTCCTCGCAAACTGCGGGTCGTAGTTCTCCATCGCGACCGCGGCCTGCTCCTCGGACGATAGGGACCTGTAGGTGTACTTTCCCGGATAGATGGCATCGGTGTTCACGCGGTCCGCGGGAAGGAGCAAGACCTCTCCGCTGACTCTCAGAGGGAATCCCGGAATCATCTCCACTGCCGCCGCGGGAATCAAGTTTCGCGATATCACGCGACCAAGAGGCGTGCCAGCAGTTGCCTGAGGGACGGCAATCCAGCCGAGTGCCGCGGAATGCGCCACCACAGCCGGAGATGCAAGGTAGCACTGCGAGTCCGGGGAGCCCATTCTCCCGCGGAAATTCCTGTTGGTCGAGGAGATGCCAACCTCTCCTGCTTTCAGCAGTCCGGCACCGAGGCCTATGCAAGGCCCGCATCCGGGGGGCAGGGGCTTCGCTCCGGCATCGAGCAGGGTCTTCCAGTACCCTGCGCTCTCTGCGTCCTGCTGGACCTCGCTACTGGCTGCGGAGAGGTACAGCTCAACTCCCTGAGCGACCTTTCGTCCGGATAGGGCCTCCGCTGCCTCTCGCAGGTCGGACAGCCGAGAGTTCACGCACGAGACAAGATACGCCTTCTGGATGGAGATACGCTTGCCTGCAAGCTCGGCGACCGACGTGATGGCTTGCACGCTGTTCGGCCCGGCAACATGAGGCTGGACTGAGGAGAGGTCCAGCTCAAGTTCAATGGCATAACGTGCATCGGCATCAGCACAGACCGGCCGCAATGCCGCGATGCGCTCCGCAGTGACGCGAGGGTGCGTACCACCGGCCGAGAGACGTTGAGCCCTGCCGAGCAGCCATGCTGTTGTCACCTCATCCCCGGGGAAGATGCCCGCGAGCCCCCCCCACTCCGTGGTCATGTTGGCGATAGCGAGCCGTTCATCAATGGAAAGCGCCGAGACTCCGCTTCCCGTGAACTCAACAGTATGATTGAGGATTTCGTCCGGAAAGAGGCCGCAGAGCGCGATGATGATGTCCTTGCCGCACGCTCCTCTAGGTAATCTTCCGTTCAGTACGACCTTCGCCACAGGAGGGACCTGCCACCACGTGCTGCCGGTCGCCCACAGCGCCGCAGCGTCCGTGCGAGTCACAGGAGTGCCCAGGCAGCCTATACCGCCGTACATGTTGGCGTGGCTGTCCGACGCAACTACCATGGTTCCTGGCCATGCATAACCNTCCTCGACCATCACCTGATGGCCAATCCCCCTTCCTGCAGGATAGAAGTCGATTCCCTGCTCTCTTGCGAATGCCTCGATTGCGGAGTACTTGGAGATATTCTCCACGCTGACGTTCTGGATGTCGTGGTCCAGTACGATAACAGGCTGGCGCGCATCACTTACTTGTAATGCGATGCTCCTGAATTTTGGGATGACTGCTGCCGTGTTGTCGTGCGTGAGCACGTGCGCAGGCCGGATGGTGACATAGTCGCCGCTCAGCGCTCTTCCCTCCTCGCAGAACGTGCCGGCGATGCGCTCAGTAATGGTAAGTCCCACGGATGAGGGGAAAGGAGTGGCCTATATAAAATTCATGGCTGCCTCCGTAGAAAGTCTCCAACTCTTGGCCGCATCTTCGCATGCTTTCTGCGTTGTCTCGCAGCTATTCCGATGATTCTGAGCAGCGCGGCCGATTGTCGCCACACAATGCTCTTCACCCCAGTCCGAGCAGCGCGACCATCACTCCGACTCCGAGGAGGAAGAAGAGCAGCTGCAGCAGGGAACGCGAGGGACGAACCTCCTTGTGCAGCTCGGGGATGAGGTCAGAGCCGGCGATGTAGATGAACCCGCCCGCGGCGAACGGGACGAGATAGAGCGAGAGATTCTCCAGCAGCTCCTGCGCGAGAAGTACGACGACCGCTCCGAGCACGGCGGCGAGCGCAGTGAGGAAATTCAGGGCGAGTGCCTTGCGCCTGGAGAAGCCGCCGTGGAGCAGCACCCCGAAGTCTCCGACCTCCTGGGGGAGCTCGTGCAGGACAACGGCCACGGTGGTGGCGAACCCCGCGGTGAACGACGCGAGGTAGCTGGCAGCGATGACCATGCCGTCGATGAGGTTGTGCACCGCGTCGCCGAAGAGGTTCATCAGGGCGAAGGGGTGCACGTGCTCCTCGCTGCTGGGGAGATGGCAGTGTCTCCAGTGGATGAGCTTCTCCATGGCGAAGGAGGAGACGACGCCAAGCAGGACTGAGAGCCCCACGCCGAGCGGCATGCCGCCCGCCGTCTCTATCGCCTCTGGAAGGAGATGGATGAACGCATCGCCGAGGAGCGCACCTGCGGAGAAGCTCACCATATAGATGAGCACGCTCTTCAGCGTCTCTGTCCGGAGGGAGAGGGCGAGGATGCCGATGAGCGAGATGGCGCTCACCGCGAGCACGCTCGCAAGCGTCCAAAGCCAGACCATAGCCCTGGGAGACGGATACATTTTAAAAGTCTTGTTGATTCTGATTATCAATAATGGCACGCTCGCGTCAGACCCGCCAGAAGGAGGCTCTCTGCGCTGCGCTGCCTGGGATGCATCCCTTCTTCACCGCTGAAGAGCTCTCGTACAAGGCCCTGGTACCACTTCCTACGGTGTACCGGTTCCTCCGGGGGCAGGATCTGCATTCCTTCCGGTGCGACCGGCGCACGGTCTACGCGCGCGAGCAGGAGAGCCACTGCCACTTCACCTGCCAGCGCTGCGGCACGGTGACGCACTTCCAGCTGCGTGACATCAGCCAGCTCAAGCCATTCGGAGAGGTGTGCCACTTCCTCCTGGATGTGCACGGGGTGTGCGAACGCTGCCGGCGGCCAAACAATGGTAGCGGAGTATAATCGGTCGTGTTGCTGAGAATATCCGGCATTCCGGCGAAACAATCCCGATATTGAGTGGCATTGCGGCCAAGTAATACTCCCTTTTTTTCTGCGTCGGCCCGAAAAGCATAAATGGCGCAGAGGCTGCGAAG
>C687J35174_10001142_pt1 | contig 38810 bp, 35 predicted proteins | sample RifCSPhighO2_01_FD_35174 | JGI IMG/M metagenome (IMG submission 35174) | reverse complement strand
GGTGTTGTATTTGATGGTAAAGATTTTCGAACCGCTAAAATAGGGCTTGCTTATGAGCTAACCAATACACTTACTACTACCCCTGTCCCGCTTGGTGAGCCGTACAGGATTCGAACCTGTGACCAATTGCTTAAAAGGCAACTGCTCTACCGCTGAGCTAACGGCCCTAGGAATAATTATATCAATCTAATTATGACTTGACAAGATAATCTGAATTATATAATCTAATCTTAGATCTAGGGAAAGGAGGTGAGAAATGACTAGTATTGGGGAAACATTAGTTGCATCTATAAATGCAAGTCTTGTTGCTCTTGCTGTATTCATCCCTAAATTTGTTCTCGGACTCATAATTCTTCTGGTAGGTATCATTATTGCTTCAATTCTAAAACAAGTAGTGCTTGGGCTTTTTAAAGCATTAAAAATTGAAGCTTTTCTTAAAAAATACGGAGTTCCTGAAGCAAAAGACGAATTTTCTTGGTCTGACATCTTAGCAGAAATTGTAAGATGGTTTGTTATAATAGTTTTTCTGCTTCCTACGGCAGACGTTTGGGGATTACCGAGAGTTGACGTTGTCTTAAATCAAGTCCTTCTTTACTTGCCGAATGTTTTTGTTGCGGTAATAATTACCCTAGTTGGATTTGTTTTTGCAAGACTTGCTCATGATGTAATCTTAGCATCAACCAAAGGTTTGTCTTCGGAGACAGCCAGAACAGTTGCATCGATTACTCGTTGGGCAATCAGTATTTTTGTGATTCTGGCAGCATTAAATCAGTTAGGCGTTGCGTCGGATCTTATAAGAATTCTCTTTACGGGTTTTGTTGCAATGCTTGCTATAGCAGGAGGAATTGCCTTTGGTCTAGGGGGCCAGAATAGCGCAAAAGACGTTGTTGAGGGAATAAGAAACAAGCTTAAATAATAATTGTATTAAAGCTTGTGCTAAGATATAATATCGGCATAAAACGCTATTGTGACGTGGCGACTTAAGATTTCGGTTTTAAGCGATTGAATTGGGAGTTAGAATAGTATACAGCTCACGCTTCGGCAGGATCAATGTAAACAAAATGATATTTGTTTTTTTGTAAACCTTTAGCCTCAGTCCTGATTATAAATTTTTAATCAAAAAAGCAAGTCTTGCCTGCTTGAGGGATCAACTAGGATATCCAATATAGGTATTCTATCGCCCACTTCATAGCCACATCCACTATCATCAAAAGAAAGTGATAAATGTATGCTCTTATCAGAATAGATCGTCGCCTCACCCTCATAAAATCTTCTATCAGGTGTGAGTACCAGTGCGTGATATTTTATTTCTGTTTCTTTTCCGTTCATTTTGTATTAATTACGGAATAATACAACTAAAAATAATATAAGTCAATTAACAAAAACTGCATAGAGAAGTTGTTTCGCTTTTTAGATTACGAGCTGATGTCGAACCACCTTTTACACAACTGCCTTAAAACTACACAAACAACTTCAGAAAATAATAAGATTCGCAAACTAAAGGATTGCCCAGATCGGGATTTTCCTCTATAATAGAAGATCGATTTATATGGATAAAATAATCATAAAAGGTGCGAGAGAGCACAATCTAAAATCTATAAATGTAGAAATTCCTAAAAATAAACTGGTTGTTTTTACGGGTCTTTCCGGTTCGGGAAAATCCTCTTTGGCTTTTGACACTATTTACGCAGAAGGGCAGAGAAGATATGTAGAAAGTCTTTCGTCTTATGCGCGGCAATTTTTGGGAATTATGAAAAAGCCCGATGTAGATTTAATAGAAGGCTTATCTCCTGCAATATCAATCGACCAAAAATCTACCTCCCATAATCCGCGCTCAACAGTCGGAACAGTCACTGAAATTTACGATTATTTAAGACTTCTTTTTGCCCGAATTGGTCATCCTCATTGTCCAAATTGCGGACGGGAAATAACTCACCAGACACCCGAGCAAATAGGAAGTGCACTTTTTGATCTTTTAAAAAGGGAGAATACTAATATAAAACTTGCAAAGTTTAAAATTTTAATATTGGCCCCCATTGTTAAAGACAGAAAAGGAGAATATAGAGAGCTTTTCTTGGATCTTAAAAAAAGAGGATATAAAAAAGTAAGAGTTGATGGGGAAATATTCCGAGTCGATGAAAATTTTGTCCTCATAAAAACAAATAAACATACCATAGATGTCGTAGTTGATGAAATGATTTTAACAAGAGATACTGACAGATTAAGAGTAGGGGAGGCTGTTGAACAAGGGCTTAAACTGGGTAACGGAGAACTTATTGTTTCGAAAATTTTAGACCCCGGATTTTCAATTCCTCAAAAACCTAAAAAAATGGAGGATGAGCTGTTTTCCGAAAAATTTGCCTGTCCAACTTGTAATATTTCAATTCCAGAGGTCGAACCACGAATTTTCTCTTTTAACACTCCTCATGGAGCCTGCCCAGAGTGCAATGGCTTGGGAACAATCCTCACGGTAGATAAGAATTTAATATTTAATAACAACTTATCAATTTCGGAAGGCGGCATCTCACCCTTTCCAAATATTTATTATCAGGATACATGGTTTTCCAAAACATTTATAACTTTCTGTGAGAAAAATAATATTCCTTTAACTAAGAGATTTTCGGAAATTCCGGATGATAAAAAAAACCTTTTGGTTGAGGGAACAGGGGATAGGGAATACGAAGTTAAAGGCAAAAATAGATGGGGCAGGGCAACTGTGATACACGAGCCATTTAAAGGCATTTTAAATGAAATAAAAGAAAGATATCATAGAACGCAGTCTTCGTTTATAAAAAACCAGATAGAAAGATTTATGAGATATGAAATTTGTCCAACGTGTAAGGGTGGCAGGCTTAAGAAGGAAGCGCTTTCGGTAAGCGTAGGCGGAAAATCCATAGTTGATGTTTCTAACCTTTCTATTTCTCTTTGCTTTGAATTTATAGAGAATCTTGCGAATAAAATTTCACAAAGAGAGGGGGAAATAGGAAAAATGATAATTAAAGAAATTAAACAAAGGCTATCTTTTTTACTGGATGTTGGTCTTAATTATTTAACACTTGCCCGAGGAGCACAAACATTAGCAGGCGGAGAGGCTCAAAGAATAAGACTCGCTTCCCAAATAGGATCAGGACTAACAGGAGTTTTATATGTACTGGATGAACCATCTATCGGACTTCATCCAAAAGATAACGGAAAGCTTATTAAAACGCTTAAAAAATTAAGAGATTTAGGCAACACTGTTATTGTGGTTGAGCATGATCAGGAAACCATGGAAGAATCGGATTTTATACTTGATTTCGGACCGGGAGCAGGATTGGGGGGCGGAGAAATAATTGCTCAGGGACCAGTTTCGGAAATTAAAAAGAATGAAAAATCTTTAACAGGAAAATATCTCTCAAATAAGAGAAGAATACAAATCTTGAGCAATAAGACTGAAATCCTATCTGATAAAAACTTAAAAATAATTGGTGCAAGTCAGCACAATTTAAAAAATATTGATGTTGCTTTCCCGCTAGGCAAATTTATTGTAGTTACGGGAGTTTCCGGATCAGGCAAGTCAACTTTAATTAATGACATTCTTTATCACGCGCTGATGCAAAGACAAAATCCTTATCACCGGGAAAAACCGGGCAGTTTTGAAAAACTTGAAGGATTTGAAAACATAAAGCACGTATTTTTAATCGACCAATCGCCCATCGGAAGAACTCCAAGAAGTAACCCCGTAACCTATACAGGCTGTTTTACTTATATAAGAGATCTATTTGCGCAAACGAAAGGAGCAAGGCTTAGAGGATATAAATCGGGCAGATTTTCTTTTAATGTAAAGGGCGGAAGATGCGAGACTTGCCAAGGCGGAGGACAAATAAAAATCGAGATGCAATTCTTGCCGGACATTTATATAAAATGCGAGCAGTGCGATGGTCTTCAATATAATAAAGAAGCTTTGGAAGTATTGTTTAACGGCAAAAACATTGCGCAAGTTCTGGCAATGAGTGTTTCAGAAGCTCTGTCTTTTTTTTCCTTTGTGCCCGGTCTTTCACATAAGCTTCAAACTTTAAACGATGTTGGATTATCCTACATAAGGCTCGGCCAATCTGCTCCAACGCTATCCGGCGGAGAAGCGCAAAGAGTAAAGCTTGCAACAGAGCTCTCTAAAAAAGGCGGTCAATCCCTATATTTATTGGATGAACCTACAACAGGCCTTCATTTTGCGGACTTGGAAAAACTTTTGATTGTCTTAAGGAAACTTGTCGAGCTTGGTAATACGGTTATAATCATAGAACATAATTTGGACGTTATAAAAAATGCGGATTATATTATAGATTTGGGACCTGAGGGAGGGGAGATGGGCGGAGAAATTGTTGCATCCGGAATACCATTGGAAATATCTAAAAATCCAAAATCCTATACGGGAGAATTTTTGAGGAAAATATTGTAAAAAGGTAAAAAATAAATATATACTGGATTTAATGAAGAAAATTATTTCCTTACTTTCTATTTTTTTTCTATTTGTTTTACTTTTTTCTTCCAAAACTTCTGCGGCTTCAAATTTTTCTACAGATTACGATATAAAATATAGGGTTTTTGAAAACGAAAACACACATGTTGAAATAAATATCGCCCTCACGAATCAAACTCCGACATTCTACGCATCCTCGTATAAAATTCGCGTCGGATTTGAGCAAATAGAAAATATCAAAGCCTTTGATCCCGACGGAAACATACTTGGCAACGTATCTAAGGATAACGAAGAGCAAACAATTGAAGTAAATTTCAACAAAAGAGTAACAGGCGTTGGAAACAAGCTTAATTTTACTATATCCTTTGATACCAAGGAAGTTGCGCAAAAATTAGGAAATATTTGGGAGGTAAATATTCCCGGCTTTTCTACTGAGTCCGATTATTCAACCTCAAGCGTGCAGGTTTCTGTTCCCCAAAGTTTTGGCAAACCCTCTTACATCAAGCCCCAGATTAAAAATTTGTCACAAAAAGGTGATACTTATACTTTTACCAAGGAAGAGTTAGAAAAGTCCGGAATTTCTATGGCATTCGGAGATAACCAAATCTATAAATTTAATCTTACATACCATCTCCAAAATAAAAATTTATTCCCGATAAGAACAGAGATAGCTTTACCTCCAAATACGAACTACCAGGACGTGCAAATAGAAAATATTTATCCAAAACCAACAAACGTAAGGGTAGATAATGACGGGAATTGGCTGGCTGAATATACACTGTCTTCTGGTAAAAAAATGGACGTAGAAGCTAAGGGTAAAATAAAAATATTTCTGTCTCCAAAAAAAGAAACCGAAGCAGACAGCGAATTGTCAAAATATTTAAAGCCTAAAAAATATTGGGAAGCGAACAATGACAAGATAAAAAAGCTCGCCCAGTCTTTAAAAACGCCCAGAGCAATTTATGATTATGTTTCGGACTATCTTAAATATGATTACTCAAGAGTATCTTCTAACAAACCAAGGATCGGGGCTCTAAATTTAATGGATGATCCTTCATCTGCGGTATGTCTTGAATTTACAGATCTTTTCATAGCACTATCAAGAGCAGCAGGAATACCTGCAAGAGAGATAGACGGATACGCCTATACACAAAATTCTAGACAAAGACCTCTCTCTTTAGTAAAAGATGTTCTGCATGCGTGGCCGCAGTACTACGATAGCAATCTTAAAACTTGGGTAATGGTAGATCCTACATGGGCAAATACAACGGGCGGTATCGATTATTTTAATGTTTTAGATTTTGACCACATAACTTTTGTGATTAAAGGAGAAGACAGCGGTTACCCAGTTCCTGCCGGAGGATATAAAATTCCGGGAAATGAAGCTTTAAAAGATGTTGACATTAGCTTTGCTAAAAATTTTGAAAAAGAAGACTCAACTCTTCAGGTCGTTCAAAACTTTCCTAATGATCTATTATCCGGTTTTCCATCAAAGGGAACTCTTCTTGTCAAAAATACTGGAAAAACACTATCTCCCGCACAAAGTGTAATTATTTACACTTCTATTCTTACCCCTTACTATCAAAAATTAAATCTTGAGGAAATTCCACCCTATGGGAGTAAAGTTCTTCCGGTTTCATTTTCAAAAACCTCATTTTTGACAAATAAACAAGATCTAATTAGAATATCACTTGGAGGAAACATACTTTTCCATAAAGTTAAAATTACCCCAATCTTTTTTTCCAAGTGGGTTCTTTTGGGAGGTGGTGTAATTGTTGCAGGAATATTCATCATATCAATCATTACCTTCAAACCATGGAATCTACCTTTTTTTAGATCAAAAGGGTAATGTTCTATATGTTGGAAAAGCAAATAATTTAAAAAAAAGAGTCGCAAGTTATTTTATTAATAATTCCTCGCTACTTGAAAAAACAAAGATTCTTATATCCAAGACCTCAGAGATTAAAACAATCGACACCCGCTCCGAGATAGAAGCCCTGCTTCTTGAAGCAAATTATATAAAGAAATATAAACCTCAATTTAATTCAAAACTTGTCAACGGAAAAGCTTACCCGCTGATCAAAATAACTATGAAAGATAATTACCCCAAAATTCTTGTGTCAAGAAGAATAGAAAAGGGGAAAAACAACTTATATTTTGGGCCCTATCCTAATGCGGGAGCAATGAGGCTGGTTTTAAAAACAATAAGAAAAATTTTTCCATATCAATCGGTTAAACATCACGCAAAAAAGATTTGCTTATATTACCACCTGGGGTTATGTCCATGCCCACCGGTATTCGATTCGCCGCAAGGAAAGAAGGAATATAAAAAAAATATAAAAAGAATCGTAATGTTTTTAAAAGGGGACACAAAAAAAGTATTAAAAGATTTAAAGAAAGAAAGAGATGCGGCAAGTAAAAATGAAGAATATGAAAAAGCAAATATGTATCAAAAAAAAATAAACTCTATTCTAATTGTTACAAGCCCTTCCTATCCCTCTTTTGATCCTCAAGTTAATCCCAATCTAAAAACAGATATAAAAAATGCAGAACTATTGGCATTGAAGAAAGAACTTAAAAACACGCAGTCACAAGTTTCCTCTCTTGGGAGAATCGAATCTTTCGACATATCGAATATTTCAGGAAAGTTTGCCGTGGGAGTCATGGTTGTTTTTCTTGATGGAGAAAAAGAAACGTCTTTTTATAGAAGGTTTAAAATAAGATTTGCAAAAGAAAAACCAAATGACTTTGCGATGATTTCAGAAGTTATAGAAAGAAGATTAAACCATAACGAATGGCCTCTCCCTGATTTAATAATAGTGGATGGAGGTAAAGGGCAAGTTTCATCTGTAGCTAAGGTCTTAAAAAGAAAAAATCTTAAAATAGCACTAATCGGAATTGCAAAAAGAGAAGAGACAATAATTTCTCCTGATCTTTCGGAAATTAAACTGCCAAAAAATTCAAAAGCTTTACTTTTAGTAATGAGAATCCGGGACGAAGCTCACAGATTTGCAATTACCTATCATCGAAAACTCCGCTCAAAATCCCTCACAGCTTAGGTAATTGAATTAAAAATACGAAAGAAAACGTTAAAGTTGGAATTGATTAAATTTAAAGCTCTCGATTATTAACTCATAGGTCTGCTTGTATTTCTCAAGAGTAATCGGATTATCCGTAAACAATATTACTGAGAGATAGCGTTTCTCTCCCGCACATGAAGTAGAATAGAGATATTTATAATTACCTTCGTTAAGGTAAAATTGCGGAGCCAAGCATGTATCCAGATAAATGTTCTTTATTTTTACTGCTTGGGTTCCTTGTAGATTTGCGGATTCGGAAGCTGCAAGATTAAGATACTTTTCAAAGTCGGCTTTAGTTCCCGTAAAGGCTGTATCTTCAAATGATAATGTTAGAATTTGCAGCTCAGCTTCATATACCCCATTTTCATCAGAAGAGTTGCCTGCGTTAGTGTACTCCCTAAATCTTTTTTGTTCGTTATCACTATCAGATACTTCCTTGAGCTCCGGCGGTATCTTTAGGGAATATTTAAACTCCGGATTTATATATGTTTTCCAGGAGGCGGTGGGATCGGGGGCTGGAGTAGGAAAAAAAGTCGGAGTTGATTTTGAAACTACAGGTGCTTGTTTGGGTTTGAAATTTAGAGTAAGGTACGTTCCGCCGCCGACTATCAAAATAAGGAAAGCTACAATTAACAATATTATTTTAGTTGGTAGAAAAGATTTAGCGGGCGGAGTTGTAGATGTAGCGGATTGAACGGGGGAAGTTTCAGTTGGTGGATTTGTTACTGGCGGGGTTTGATTATCCATAGCTTAAGTATTCATGGAAAATTAAGAAATGTCAATAAAAAACCCAGCTTTTTACTACAGGTATACTGGTATACCTGTGATGCTATTTCTGAATTAGTTTCTTGAAATTTCGTATACATAGGGGAGATACAAGAAAGAGGCCGGAGGATCGTCCAAGATATATTTCTCAAAATCCAAATATATCCCCTTGCGCTCATTTATATCAACAGTTTTTCTTCCATCTTCTAAAAGCTTATCTATTCTTAAATTTTTATATCTAGATATATTATTATCTTGGCTTGAGTGCCATAGAACATATTGATCGGGATCTTTAGCAAGATTAATGTCCCCTAAGAACATTTGAAAGCTGGAAGGAATTGTCTTTACAACTTCTATATTAACGTCGATACCTATTTTTTTAAAATTATCTTCAAGTATTTTTGCCGTTTGCCCATATTGAGACAGTGTTTTTATGACAAACTTTAAATTCGAAGATCCCGTTGCGCTTTCCGAAGCATCGAGAAGGTCTTTAGCATGCTTTATATCTTGAAAACGTATATTTATTTCTTGATTTGCCCAAGAACTGGAAGAGAACGGACCCGGATTTCTCTCTCCAAGCGAGAAGGCGTCGGGTATAGCATAGGATAAGGCGTCTCTAACCTTTTTCTCAGATAGAACTTTATCTTGGGTATTATAAAAAAGCGTTATTAGCTGTTGATCATTTAAAACTCTATTTACGGTTACAGATTTAAAAGAATTTAAATTCGTTTTTTTAAAAGCTGCATCATGAATACCAATAATCTTTGAAACTTCTCCCATAACAAATGCTGTTTTTACAGCATCTTCTGTTGGAAAAAATTGATACCTAATTGCTCTTGTATCTTCTCTTTTAGAAACTAAGCTTATGGACGTTACAAAATCACCATTAAGTTTTATAGATTTGATGCTATATTCTCCTAACCCTACAAATCCCTTTTTGAAAATCGGCCGGGAAACTGTAACCAAAAAAGGGGAGTAGGCATCTTTTAATCTAAATTTTATCGTGTAATCATCCGGCCTTGTAATTAAAGCGTCTGAGAAGTTGTAAGTCACGTTTTTAGAAGTAAGGTGCGTGCCATCTGAAAAGTAGATATCTCTTCTTAAGAAAAATGTATATTCCCTGCCGTTATCCCCGATTTTCCATGCCCCTGCTAAATCCGGTTTAACCGTACCGTCCCGAGAAACCGAAGTTAAACCTCTGGACACCATTTTTAAAATTGGATTGGGCAGATCGTTAATCGTAAATGTACCTGCAATGCCAATCGTTTCTCTTTGAGTAAATGGGAAGACAGGCGGAATAATTCGAATTATAATTCTTAAGGCAAAAAACGCCAAGAGCCCAATAACAAAGAACGTCAATATTAAGCGCCCCCATTTTTTAAAATAAGCTTTAACAAGCCAGAATATCAGGCGGCGTCTAAATATAATCATAAATTCAAATTATTTTATCGGGGAGACAAAAAGCAGAGAAATTAATCCAAAAACGGCGGCGAGTATTACGGTTGCCCATATTAAAATTTTTTCTATGCTTTGTTTACTTCTGTAAAATTCTCCGCCTCCGCCTCCGAAGGTTTTAGAAAGACCTGACCCCTGCATCTGAAGAAGAATAGCTCCGATTAGAAGAACAGGAACTAAGATTTGAATAACCGTTATAAAAATCATGATCTTTCGATTATATATTTTCTGCTATAACCTTTGCAAGCTTTACCGAGTCATGGTATAAAGGAAATTCTTCGTTTACCAAATCTTCCCGCACAATTTTAAAAGGGGGCTTGGTCTGTCCGTTTTGAATCGGTACATATTTGTACTGATATCTCCATCTTTGAGGAATTTGGGGATTTTGGTTGCTATTTAGAAAAAAAACGTCAAAAAGTGTATTACCACAATGTTTTCTTATTGCTTTAGCAAAATCTTCTATTGTGTACCTTGGTGTTTCAAACGGTTTATTTGCGACATTAACAACAAAAAATTTTTCAGCTTTAGATTCTTTTATTGCCGAAAGTATGTCTGGCACCATAATTACAGGGAGTACTGTTGTATAAAGATCACCGGGTCCTGCAATAATTACATCAGCCTGCGTGATCGCGTGTACAACTTTTTTATCTACCGATGGATTTTTCGGCCTTATGAATAGTTTTTCGATCTGCCCTTTGAATCTTCCCAAATCAATATTTTCTTCCCGGGTTACAATATGTCCAGTTGACGTTTTTGCCCAAATAGAAATAGGGGTCATGGTGGAAGGGTAAATCTTACCTCTGGTTTTAAATATTTTCTGAAGTTCTATTAACCCTTTGTTGAAATCATTTTTTACATAGCTTAGGGCAAGAAGTATTAAGTTTCCGAGTTTTTGCCCCGGAAGCAGATTATCCGGTCCATATCTTTGTCCTTTAAATCTGAATTTAAGAAGATCAACTAATATCGGATCGGCATCGGATAATGCGATCATGCAATTTATGATATCTCCTGTTGGAAATGTTTTATAATACCTTCTAAGTCTTCCTGCCGATCCGCCGTCATCTGCCATGGAAACCACAACAGCAATGTCTGAAAAATACTCTTTAATACCTCTTAATAAATTTGCTGTGCCGACTCCGCCGCCAAGGCAGACTATTTTTTTATCAGCCATGATAAGAAGGTAATTATAGCAGATAATGCAAGTCCGGATACTATAAATGCAAGGATTTGATTTACATCTGTTCGCGGAATCGTAAAGCCGGAATAAGAAATACCTTGAAAAATAAAAGAGGAAACTTTAATTTTTGGAACAAAAAGTGTAAGAAGGTAAAGTATAATGACATTCGTAAAGAAAGAAAAGGTTCCTAAAGTTACTATATTAAAAGGCAGGGTAAGTATATTTAATATTGGTTTTATAAGTAAAAACATCAAGGAAAGAGCTACTCCTCCCAAAAGATAAGTTTCTACCCCACCAGTTATTTTTACACCCGACAAGATTTGAGTCAGGGCAAATAAAGAAAAGGAATAAAAAACTATATTTCTTATGACAGCTCTCATAATCTATGACTTACAATTATAATGGTGAGCGAAGTCGAGCCATATTAAAATTGTATAATAAACTTATGAAAAAGCCAAGTTTTAAAGAAGAAAAAAAGATTTGGAAGAGGGGATGCGAATTCGTAATAGGAGTCGATGAAGTAGGAAGAGGCTCTTTTGCAGGTCCTGTTGTTGCGGGAGCGGTAGTTTTCGGCAAGGATACTCCTTGTATGAGGCTGACAAGGAGTATTCTTGCAGGAATAAATGATTCCAAACTGCTAAGTGTCAAAAAGAGAGAAATTCTCTCAAAATCAATAAAAAAAGAGGCGATGTTTTATTCAATCGCAGCCATTGGAGTATCAGTTATTAACAAATTAGGAATTAAAAAAGCCTCAGAAAAAGCCTTTCGTAAGGCGGTATCTAGTATTATTTCTAAAACGTCAAAGAAATCTGAATACTCAATACAAAATACTAAATACTACTTACTAGCAGACGGATTTCACATAAAGCATGTTGGGGGAATTGGGCTAATAAACCAAAAGGCAATTATAAAAGGGGACAGAAAAAGCATCTCGATTGCCGCAGCATCTATAATTGCTAAAGTTTATAGGGATAAATTAATGAAAAAACTTAATATAAAATATCCCGGTTACGGATTTGCAAAAAACAAGGGATACGGGACAAAATTTCATCAAATCGCACTTAAAAAACACGGATTGACAGAAATCCACCGTACATCTTATAATCTGAGTAAATTTCTATGAAAGCATTTGGAACCGATTACGACGGGGTAATTATTAATATCGAACCTCAAAAGGCAACCGCTTTTGGAGAGCTTTTATACAAAGAGTGGGGAATCAGTAAAGAGCAGGCATCAAAATTTTGGATAGCCAAAGGCGGAACCTCAAGAAGGTATAAATTTGATCATTTCTTTGAAGAAAAGTTCAGTAAAAAATTACCAGTTGAGATTTACAATATCATTGAATCAAAATACAGTGATTTATTAAAAAGCGAATTTTATCCCAAAATTAAACTTTTATCAGGCGCTTTAAACCTACTAAAGTTCGCCCGCTCTCATTTTGATTTTACTTTTGTATCAAGTGGCGCTCCTACAAAAGAAATTAAATATCTAATAAATCTAAAAGGTGTATCTGATTACTTTGACTTGATATTGGGAACAGATGATCACTTTCGTTCAAAAACTGATCATTTTATAGAAGTAATCCAAAAACAAAAACCCGATTTAATAGTTTTTGTCGCAGACAGCCCGGAAGACATGAAAGTCGCAAAGGACACTAAAGCTATTGCGATTGGAGTCCTTACAAATCATACAAAGCCCGAACTTTTAAATGCCGGGGCAAAATATGTTTGCGAAATAAAAGATGCAACAGGTTTACTAAGGACTATAGTTATGTAAACAACGTGAACAATCCAAATTCACCGTACATCTTTTAATCTCGGAAAATTTCTGAGTCCTTAGTTAATATCACATTTTTTTTATATCTTCTTCCTCAAAGTAAAATAATGTGCTAAACTAAGCTAATTCCATTATGAAAGTTTTATTTGCCGTTTGGGAACTTGATCCCTTTTTCAAAGTAGGGGGTTTGGGTGATGTAGCAAGGTCATTTCCCGGCGCTTTAAAAGAAAAAAGCGTAGATATCAGAATAGTCCTGCCCTATTACAAAGTTCTAAAACTCGGCAGGCAGAGGAAAATCAAAGTAGGCAATATCAGATGTTTTTACGATAATAAAAACGCAGATGTAGAAATTTATAAAGTAGACCACCCGATAAGTAAAGTACCTGTTTATCTTATAAAAAATAAGAGATATCTGGATATTGCTAAGTTTCCCGACACTTTCGCTTTTTTCTCTTTGGCTATTGTAGAAATTATAAAAAGCAATATTCTTTCCTGGACTCCGGATATGATTCACTGTAATGATGTCCATACAAGCTTGGTTCCCCTCCTTTTAAAAGAGAAAGGAGTTCAATCCAAGACAGTTTTAACTATTCATAATCTTTCTTACCAGGGAAGAACGGTTATCGACATTTTGGATAAATTAGAAATAGAAGCTTCTAAATGTGCTGTTTTGCACTGGGAAATAAAGTCAAAAAAAATATGTTTTTTGATTGAGGGTATAATTCACGCAGATGCAATAACCACAGTTTCCCCAACATATGCCAGAGAAATTTTAACAGAAGAGTACGGATCCGGTTTAGAAGATGTGCTCTCAGGAAGAGAAGGTAGAATTTTTGGCATACTTAACGGAATTGATAATAACTGGCACCATATGATGGCCAATAGAGGAATCAAGTATCCATATTTCTTAACAAAGGTGGGCATTGAAAAAAATAACGAATTGAAGGTTTACTCGTGGGAGGAGGGGAAAAAGTTAAATAAATTATACTTGCAGAAAAAACTTGGATTAAAAATTGACAAGTCTATACCTTTAATCTCTTTTATCGGCAGGTTCGATCCGTTTCAGAAGGGAATCGATCTTCTTCACAAGATGCTGCGCAGAATCAATTTAGAAAAGTATGAATTTGCTATTTTAGGCTCAGGCGACCCGAATTGGGAAGAAAGATTTCAGTGGCTTGCTAAATTTTATCCCAAAAATATTTCCTGCAATTTCATTTTTGATGATGTTTTGGCTCATCAGATTTATGCCGCATCGGACTTTATCCTAATACCTTCCAAATTTGAGCCATGCGGTTTGGTGCAGATGGTCGCCATGTTTTTCGGGACATTACCGATCGCCCATGAGACCGGAGGTCTTCGTGATTCTATAAAAGACGGAGAAACTGGTTTTCTTTTTGATAAGTATTCTACCATCTCTTTAGAACATTCTTTAAATAGAGCAGTTGAGATTTGGCTACAGGATAAAAAACGATATAAAACAATGGTTGAAAATGCTATGAAAATGGATTTTTCTTGGGATAGAAGTGCACGCGAATATTTAAATCTTTACCAGAAGTTAGTAGACGGAGAATTATAAACATCACATAGCCACTACTTGAAAGGCTTCGGCCGTGAGCTCAGCCGAACGGTGAAACAACCTCGCTACCTGAAAATTTTCTATTTTATCGTTATATGTTGTTATAAAATGGCTAGTATAGTATACTAAATTCGAACTTATTTAGCTTGGGCCGCTAGCTCAACTGGCAGAGCAATTCCCTCTTAAGGAATCGGTTCGGCGTTCGACTCGCCGGCGGCTCACACTTCGGCAGGTTCAGTGTAAACAAGCGCCTGTAGCTCAACTGGACAGAGCACGCGGCTTCGGACCGCGGGGTTGGGGGTTCGACTCCCTTCAGGCGCGCAAAATAAAAGGGTTTTTAATATTAACAAAATATATTTACACTCGATTCCACACCGACTCTCTTTTCAATGCTAACATTGAGGCTAGGTTTGTGATATAATTTAGGTTCATGAAAATATCATGGAAACAATAAAGCCTTTATTCTTTTCCGTTATAAAGTTTATAAAAAAACACAGATTTATTTCTGCGGCTGTCTTAATTCTTTTAGTATTGCTATTTACTATTTTTAAGCCAAAGGGTCCCATACCTGTTCCGACCGAAAATATTAAAAAAGGGAACATCGTTGAAAGCATTTCTGTTACGGGGAGTGTAAATTCCGAAAACAGCGTTGATCTTACTTTTCAAATCCCAGGAACTTTGACATATATCGCCGGCAAAACAGGTGCTTATGTTAACAAATACCAGACGATTGCTGCAATTGACCAAAGATCCGCTCAGAAAAACCTGGAACAGGCATTGATTGACTATTCAAAACAGAGAATTACTTTTGACACAACTGTCGAAAACAATCAGAATCGAACTCCGCAGCAAGCCTTAAATGACACAATGAAAAGACTTCTTCAANATAATCAGTACGATCTTGATAAANCAGTTAANTCCGTAGAACTTCAGGATCTTGNGAAACAAAAATCCTTTATTTCAACTCCTATTTCCGGAATAATTACAAGAGAAGATGCTGATATTACGGGAATAAATATTACCATCGCAGATAAATTTACCATAACTGATCCCAACTCACTGATTTTNGAANTGGATGTTGATGAAGCAGACATAGGAAAAGTAAAAGAAGGCCAGAAAATTAAAGNAAATCTTAACGCATACCCNAATGAAACATTAAATTTAACTGTTGATAAAATTGATTTTGTAAGCCANACAACTTCAACGGGAGGAAATGCTTTTACCGTTAAGGCAAAAATCCCGNTTCCCGCAGACTACAGCGATTATAAATACAGGATCGGAATAAACGGAAACGCAGAAATCATAACAAATGAAAAAAAAGATGTGTTATCCGTACCCCTTTCGAGCATTACAAACGATAATTCAGTTTTTATAAAAAGGGGGTCAAAGTTTGAAAAAAGAAAAGTTAATATGGGAATTCAAGGCGACACAAGGGTAGAAATACTAAATGGAGTTTCTGAGGGAGACATAGTCGCAACCGATATTACTTCGATTCCGGAAAATAAAAAACCTTCGATAAGATTTTTTTAACAGGTCCTTCAAGAGCAAAATGACAAATGAAAAAAACAAACCTAATAAAACTCTCGGATGTAACTAAGGACTACAAACTAGGCGATACAACGGTAAGCGTTTTAAAAGGAATTAGTTTTGAAGTAGATAAAGGCGATTTTGTCGCGATTACAGGAAGATCGGGGTCGGGAAAATCTACTTTAATGAATTTGCTCGGGCTTTTGGATACTCCTACGAGTGGTTCATATTTTTTAGAAGGTTTAAGTGTTTCAGAATTTAAAGAAGACGAGCTTTCTGACTTAAGAAATAAAAAAATAGGCTTTGTTTTTCAATCTTTTAATCTTTTGCCGCGGTCAACGATCTTAGAAAATGTAGTTCTGCCGGGCATTTATGCCGGGCTCAATATTAGAGAAAGGGAAGATAGGGCTTTTTCAATTCTTAAAAAGCTTAACCTTTCTGAAGAAGAAAATAAAATACCAAACCAACTGTCCGGAGGACAACAGCAGCGTGTTGCAATCGCAAGAGCTCTTATGAATAACCCGGACTTAATCTTAGCAGACGAGCCTACCGGAAATTTAGACACTAGATCCGGCCAAGAGGTAATAAACATACTAAAAGACCTTAACAGACAGGGAAAAACTATCATCCTTATTACACATGAAAAAGAACTGGCAAAGCAGACAAAAAGAATTGTTGAACTTATTGACGGAAAAATAAATTCCGATTAGACCGGAATAAATTGAATGTGGATATAAACGAGCTGTTAAAACTTTCAATTCGATCGCTTGTGGCAAATAAGCTTAGAAGTTTTTTGACCACTCTTGGAATAGTAATAGGTGTTTTTGCTATTATTCTTCTGGTGTCGATTGCTTCGGGACTTCAAACTTATATTACAAACCAAATTCAAGGATTTGGATCAAATCTTATATTTGTTATTCCGGGGAGAATCGGCGGAGCAAGAACTCCGGGAGGAGTTGTGGTAAATAAACTTAAAATAGAAGATGCAAAAAACATTCAAATAGAGCTTAAAAATCTTGCAAACGTTGCTCCTGTTGTCCAGCAGTTAACAACAGTAAAGTATAAAAATAAGAGAAATGAGGGCACGTCAATACTTGGAACAACTTCAAATTATACAAAAACTGTTAAAAACGCAGTCATTGAGCACGGTACATATTTTACTCAAAGCCAAGAACAATCCGGCGCAAAAGTCGCAGCTATCGGAAAAACTCTGCAGGATAACCTGTTTAGCCAGGAAGATCCAATAGGAAAGAGATTTTTTATAGGCAGTAATATTTATACTGTTGTAGGTGTTTTAAAAAAACGCGGAGCTATCTTTGGAATTGATCAAGACAATACTGCCGTAATTCCTTTATCTGCCGCAAAAAGACAGTTCGGAATTAATCTGGTAAACGCTATTTATATATCCGCAAATAGTGAAACTCAAATCCCTTTAATTAAAAAGGAGGTAAATAACGTTCTTCTAAAACATCTTACCGAGGATGAATTTACAATTCAAACTGCTGAATCGAGCCTTGAGATAATAACTAATATAACAAACATTTTGTCTATTGCGCTCGGGGGCATTGCAGCTATTTCACTTTTGGTTGGAGGAATAGGAGTAGCTAATATAATGCTTGTTTCCGTGACAGAAAGGACAAAAGAAATCGGGCTTAGAAAAGCATTGGGAGCAAGAAGAGGAGATATTTTAAAACAGTTTTTGCTCGAAGCGGTAATTTTATCTTTGTCCGGAGGTTTTATAGGAATAATTTTAGGTCTTGCCGGGTCATTGATTTTGGCAAAATTTCTTGTTTCTCAGGTAACGGTATGGTCTGTCTTTATTGCGTTTATTTTTTCTGCCGGAGTGGGAATAATTTTTGGAATGGCTCCTGCAATAAGAGCATCAAAACTTTCGCCAATAGATGCTCTACGATATGAATAAAACTTTCTCTTCGATTTTGAAATTCTTTATTGGATGGCCTATTTCTGTTATAGCCATATTTTTTATTGGCAAAATTATATTATCGCAATTTAATCTTGTTAAACCATATATTAAAACTCCTACATTAATTCCTTTTACTGCCTCGATAATTTGTTTTGTTCTATTTTATTTTGGAAGGGCATTTGTTTTCAAAAAACTGTTAGAAGAAAAGGGGCATAACATTGAATTTAAGGAGGTTTCTTATTTATGGGGATTATCCGAGCTTAAAAGATTTGCGCCGGGAAACATATGGTCATTTCTGGGCAGAACATTTTCTTTTTCCAAAAAGGGCGTTGATAAAAAAACAATCATTTCTTTAATTTTTGCAGAAATAGGATTATTTGTTATAGCAAGTTTATTATTGTCCCTTTTTTCGATTCAGTTTATTCTGCCTTATGTTTTTTCCATACATACCTATTCAATTTTCTTAATTCCCCTGATAATTTTTTCTATAGTTTCAATTAGCTTGTTTTCCATATTTAATAAAGACTTTTTTAATAAATCCGAACTTAAGTCTTTAAATTTTTTTTTTCCCAGTTTTAATCCGTACACTAATTTTATCCTACTTTCAATTTCAGTCTTTTCTTTATTCTTTTTTGGTCTTGGAACTTTCTTAGCAATTGCATCGGTCGTGTATCTGCCTGTAAATCTTTTCCTGCCTCTAATAGGTTTTTTCGTACTTTCTCTTCTTATAGGCTTCTTATCTTTTATTACTCCTATGGGGCTTGGTGTAAGGGAAGGGGCAATATCAATAGGTCTTTTAAGCACACTTGGTCTTCAACTTGCCGGATTTGCCTCTATCTTTGCAAGAATTGTTCTTATTATATCGGAAATAATTTTTATTTTGCTTGCAACTTTTTGGAAAAATATAAAAAACAGTAAATTCTTGAAGATAGAAAGCTACATTAAAAATCACATACACAAAATCGTATTGGTTTTAATGATTGCTGTTTACATAATGTATTTTTCATCAGCCAGCTTTTTAAGATACGATAATTTTTTTACCGGCAGATTTGATCTGGGAAATATGGACCAGACGGTATGGAATACAATACACGGACGGATTTTTAAGATAACAGATCCAAACGGAACCGACATAATCTCTCGACTCGCTTTTCATGCAGATTTTCTTCTTATACTGATTTCTCCTCTTTATTTAATCTGGTCGCATCCTAAAATGCTACTTATTCTTCAATCTGTAGTTTTGGGATTTGGTGCATTATTCGTATACTTAATTTCCAAAAACGTTTTAAAGAATAAAAATATTCCCCTTGTTTTTTCATTTACCTATCTTCTAAACCCCTCTCTTCAATTTAGCAACTTGTATGATTTTCATCCGGTAACCCTTGCGACAACTTTTCTACTCGGCGCTTTTTATTTTCTAAAAGAAAAGAAATATCTATGGATGTTAACCTTCCTGATTCTAGCGTCATTATCTAAAGAACAAATATGGGTTATCGCATCTTTATTTGGAATCTATTTATTTTTCGTTGACAAAAAAAAGCTTATAGGAGTTTTAATAACAATTTTTTCACTGGGTATCTTCTATTATTTAATCGCCAAGGCAATACCGATGGCTTCAGGAGCCCAGCATTTTGCTCTTTCTTATTATTCTGACTTTGGAGAAAGTCCTCTTGTTATTATTAGAAACATATTTTTATCACCTGGTAAAATAATCGAAACATTTCTTCATAAAGAACAACTTATTTATTTAATTAGAATCTTTTTTCCTTTAGGGTTTTTATCATTGTTTTACCCTATGATTCTTGTTTTTAGTCTTCCAGATTTTTTTATAAATCTTTTAAGCAACAACTCTCAGCTTAGGGAAATATATTATCAATATACGGCAGCTATTACGCCTTTTATTTTTATTTCCGCAATTTATGGAGTATCTATTTTGAAAAAAAGGTTTTCTCAATTATCCATTAAATTTTTCACTTGGTATTTACTAATAGCTGCTATTTTAGGTGCTTATTATATTGGACCATTGCCCGGTTCAAAAAACCCAAACATAAGCATGTTTACAAAGCAACTCCCTCAAAAAGAAACAATAGAAAAATTTTTAGATTCTATACCTTCAAAATTCAGCATTGCAGCTACAAATAATCTGGGATCTCATTTGTCTAGAAGGCAAAAAATATTTACCATTCCGATTGGAATTGACAAAGCAGATATAATCGTTTTTCTTTTAAATGATTCCTTTGCGCAGCCCTCTTTAAAAGCACAAATCGAAATAGCAAAAAAAATGAAAAAAGATAAAAATTATATTCAGGTCTTCAGACAAGGTAACTTTATAGTCTTTGAAAAAAGAAATTTGTACCTTGAAGAACACGGGAAAAAAATAAAAGAAGTTAAATTGTTTCCATTATCTATTCCGTCGCTTGCTCACAGGGACTATGAAAAAGGAAAAATTAAAATAGAAAAGAAAGTGGAAGCAAATAAATCATTTACAAGTTACATTGCTTCTTATTCCTCAGACGGACTTAAGGTTTATACGCTTCTAAATATTCCAAATATACCTAAGCCTCAAAATGGATTTCCTGTTATTATCATAAACCACGGATATATAAATCCTCAAGATTATGACACTGTCTCTTCCTACAAAAACATTGCCGATTATTTTTCTCAAAATGGATATTTAGTATTAAAACCCGATTACCGAGGCAATGGCAGATCCGAAATCGACAATAGGGCTTTAATGCGCTTTGCGTATCCAATCGATGGAATGAATTTAATTTCATCAATTTCAAGTATTCCTCAGGCGAACAGTAATTCAATTTACTTATGGGGGCATTCCCTGGGAGGAGGGGTAATTCTGGAGGTACTTGAAATAATAGGAAAAAACGACGAGCTTTCAAAAAGTGTTAAAGCTTCGGTTTTGTGGGCACCGGTAACAGACCCTCTAAAATGGTTCTCAAGACAAAACCTTCCAAGACTCGAAGAAAGTGTAGTTACTCCTTTCCCATACTCAAAAACTTTTGAGATCCTAGGAAAACCGGAAGACAACCCCGAGCTTTGGAAGAGTATCTCTCCTCTCTCATATCTTGGGGATATAAAAACTCCTGTACAAATAATTCATGGGACAAATGATAAAACCGTGCCTTACCAATGGTCCATAGAACTATTTAATGATCTTGAAAGTCTTTCTAAAAATACAAAGCTTAATCTTTATGATAGCGCTAACCATAATTTAAATCCTAAGTGGGAAGAAGCTTCAAGAGATTCATTAATGTTCTTTAAGAATTTTTAAAGAGGTTTCCAACTTAAGCCTCTTGTCTTAAGCCCTGAAAAGTTCTACGATGGTAGTATGGTTACTGTTATTAAAGCCTCGGGTGAAAAAGAGCCATTTTCCGAAATTAAAGTCCGAAATTCCATACAAAGGGCTGGAATTCCTCAGGAAATTCAGGAGCAAGTCTTAGCTCATATAAAAACAAAGATCTATGAAAATATCCATACAAAAGAAATCTACAAACATATTGTTGAATTTTTAGAAACTTCTCCTCAGCCATTTAATAAAACGAGGTACACCTTAAAACAAGCGATAATGGATCTTGGACCAACAGGATATCCTTTTGAAGATTATGTTGCCGAAATCTTAAAAACAGAGGGGTATCAAACTCAGGTAAGGCAAATTTTAGAAGGGGAATGTATCTCTCACGAAATTGATATTATTGCCCAAAAAGAAAACGCGAAGATTTTAATTGAAGCTAAGTTTCATAACAGACCGGGGACAAGATCGGATGTTCATGTTTCTTTGTATACAAAAGCGCGTTTTGATGATTTAAAAGATAAGTATAATTTTGCACAGGCTTGGATTGTTACAAATACAAAGGTGACTACAGATGGAGTAAAGTATGCGCTTTGCAATGGAATGAAAATTATCGGATGGAACTATCCGGAAACAGGAAACCTAAGAGACTTGGTAGAAAAAGCAAAGCTCTATCCAATAACAGCTCTTCAGTCTCTTTCGCAGTCTCAAAAACAATTGCTTCTGCTTCACGGAACGGTCCTTTGTAAAAACATTTGTTTAAATCCCAGTATTATTAAAACTTTAGAACTTCCCAGGGATAAGGAAGAAAAAACTGTATCCGAACTGGAATTTTTATGCAATGTGAGTAATGATCCTACAAATCCGCAGTACTAGCTAGTTTTGTTCTTTCGTATCTGTCTGCTAAATATCCATTTGGAACGGTTGTAAGCTTATCTGTATAAAGCAAAAACCCGTTTCGAATAGTATGATCTCCAAAACGATTATTGATGTTATCAATCGTTTCTAAAAGACGTTTTCTTTTAAAATTATCATCAAAAAGAGAAAGGGGCAAATTTTCTTTTTTTTCAAGATTTGAAACCCAAACGCTTATTTGTCTTATGTAAGAGCCTTTTGCAAAAAACATTTCTTTTTCATCGTAAAGCAAGCTTTTGAACAGATAAAACACTCCCTTGGAATCATCAAAATAAAAACTGTAAGTTTTGCGTTTATGAATATTTATATTTCCTCGCAACAAAAACCCCAAAGTTCTTGCTTTTTTATTAAGTCTTCTAAGCTTTATACAAACTTCCTCCCAGAGCTCATAAACATTCTGAAGAATTTTTCTTTTATTATATTCGTTTTGGGACAAACAATAATTTCTTCCGATCGATTTTACATCTGGTGCTAGAGTGTAAGATATGATTTCTGAATCATCTTTTCCTTCTGAAATATTTCTGAGAAACTGCGCTTCTGCTTTTCCAAATTCGGCAACTAATCGGTCGCAGGAGATATTGCGAAGATCAAGAAGCGTTGTGACTCCTATTTTATTAAGTCTATCTTTAATCCTTTCTCCGATTCCACAGATATCTGTAAGCTTTGCTTTTTTATAAATCCCATCAATATCTTCTGGTTTTATTTCAAAAACTCCATTCGGTTTTTTAAGGCCCGATGCTAATTTTGCCAAAAGCTTATTATGGGAAATCCCAAAAGAGGCAGTTATATATTCTCCTATTTCTTCTTTTATTCTTTTTTTAATTATCGATACGATTCTCTCCGCTCCGTTAAAAAGATGAACAATCGGTGTTATGTCCATAAAAACTTCATCTATTGAAAAGAGCTCGGTAAAAGGGGAGAAGTCTTTGCAGATGTTAAGAAACTTTTTTGAGATCTCAAAATACTTTACAAAATCCGCAGGAACAAGAATAAGATCAGGGCATATTTTTTGAGCTTCCCATGAACGAGCACCTGTTTTAATCCCCAGTTTTTTTGCCTCTCTGCTACTTGCAATTATGCACGTTCTTCCGTTTTTTGCAGTAACTCCTATTGGTTTTCCCCGCAGATTAAGGTTATACTGCTGTTCAACGCTCGCAAAGAAGGAATCAAAATCGATATGGAGAATTATTCTATTCACTAGAAATAAAGTAGAACAAAATACGAAATAAATCAATACGACAAAGATAGACTTACTGTGTCAATTATAAACCGTAGGCTGAAAGGGGAGCATTGCCGACGTGATTTCGGTGAAGAGTCATTATAAAAGAATCGCACTGCAAAAATCCCGGAATTGTAGAAAAGGCTCCTGAGAATCCGTCGCTTTGAAGAATAGAAATAGCATTATTATTAAAATATCCGTAAGGATAGGCAAAAATATTGACTGTTTGACCTGTATTTTGTTCAAGTTGTTGCTTGCCAGTTAAAATTTCGTAATGAATTTTATCGGAAGCTCCATGGCTTACCGCAAAATGCGACAATGTGTGGTTTACGAAATAAGCAAGTCCACTTTGTTTCAATTGATTAATATCATCCCAACTCATGTAATCCGATCCTCCTATAAGTCCTGCTGCAATCATAAAATTTGCAGTAATATGATATTTTTTAAGAATCGGAAAAGCATAGAAAAAAGCATCTTTATAGCCGTCATCAATTGTTACAATAATGCTCTTTGAGGGCAGGGGAGTACGGGACAAAAGAGCATTGATCAGGGTTGGCGCATTTATTGTATTGTATCCATTTTCCAAAAGATACTTCATCTGCAGATCAAAAATTCCATTGTCAACAGAAAGAGAAGTTTGTCCTTTTCGAATAGCTTCTGATTGCGGCTGAATATGATGATAGAGAAGTACGGGAACAGAAATGCAGTAACCAGACTGCGTTTGCGTTGGTAATGCGCCGGGCTTTAGAGACTTTTCCTCTCGTTTTATGTCAATACAACTATCTGACGTGTTGCATACCGCCGGAGAGTACAAAAGTTCGTCAAAAAAATTAGAACTATTTTGGTTTCTGAAAGCTCTTTTGTGATTCTGGAAAAAAGAAACGATAAAAATTATAGTCAAAAACAGAAAAAGAGCTTGAAAAGCTCTAGCGTTTTTTTTCATATTATAAGCTTTTAGATATTACCAAAATTTCTACTATAAGTAAACCCCGCACCCACGACCTTACGGTCGGGACATTGAGACATTTCGCTGACACGAATTTGGCCAACTCACGTTCTAACGAGCGGGGCATTGTGGTGCGGGGTAAAACTTATAGACGTATAGTTTGGTATCCGCCTGCATCATCAACTGATTTGGGGTGGACCCAGTGGACGATGTTAGAATCTTTTATATCACTGCTGATGTTAAAGAAATTGAGTTTTATAAGAGGGTCTTATTTGCTTAACAAGTAGAATTTTTGTATAGTTTACAACATTGTGGAAATGTTGGAGGGAAGAAGTCATTCTGAAATTTCAACGCGTTTAGCAAATTTTAAATTTGAATGGCTATCTTTGCATCCAAATCACTCAGAACTGCTCAAATCAAGTAAACCTGCTCTTGAAACTTTTTTTAGTAAATTGACACCAGAAGTTCATATTTTGGATGACGATTTGCAAAACCATATTGTCTTATATTCAGTTAGTCCAAATTCAAAAGGTTATTATCCTCAGGCGGACTCAATGGCCCATGCTGGAGGTATGGTTACTAATATGAAACAAGATATTGAACCTTTGGGCATTAAAAATTTTGCAGTGTTTATTGAAGTTGATGAGCAGTCAAGGGGAGAATTTGGTTTAGTACTTTTTCATGAGTTTTTTCATCTTATGATAAGGGAGAACGAAGAAATCATTGGTCTGCGTTTCGATGATGATTACAAATTTTTAGAAGAAGGGTTCGTAAGTTATCTAGCCAGATGCGCTCTACATAGATTATCTAAAAATACAAACGAATCTGAACTCTTGAAAAAAATACCTATTGATCCTCCTCAAATAATTTTGGCTGCTTTGATGGACCGCTTAGCAATTGCTAATAAAACTTTCAGCCAGAACCCGTGGTCGAGTATTTATTATGATGTAATAGAAAGAGGAATAGCTGCTCTGATGCTGTGCAGAGATAAAACATATATTAATGTGATAACTAAAACAGCTTTCGATGATGAAGAGTTTTTTAGATTTTCAAAGTATTTGTCTGAAACATCCCAAACAGATAACATAGAGCAACAACTTGATAAATCGCTTAAGCTTTACAATCTGATTGACCAGAAGCACTTCGAATCATGGAGCGAGTGGGAAGAATGGTGGACTCAAAATAAGCAGGTATTGTTTAGAGCTATCTATATGCCTCCAGAAATTATCATTTTTAATTTACCCAGCTAATCTACTTTGAGTGATTGATCGGTTTTCCATCTCCAACTTTTAAGCACTGTTGGCAAAGTCTGTGCTACTATATTTATAGTATGGAAGAAAAAGAATACATAGAAAAAACCAATCCTCTTGTAAGTACTTCTTTCTCAGAAGATTTTGATAAAAATAGATGGAAAAAAATTCTCATTGGAATTTTTATAGTTCTACTCGCTATTTTTACTTATTTTGTTTTACCGCAGAATAAAAAATCTAAGAATTTAGAAAATATAAATAAAACCTTAATTACCCCCGCAATTACAAAATCTATTCCTCAGCAAACTAATATGATTGAGATGGAAACTATTGGTTTTTTGCCGTCATGGTCTGTTGCGAAAAAAGCAAAGGTTTACCCCGAAGACCTTACCCAGATTATTTATTTTGGACTAAATGTTAACAGTAACGGCAGTATTATAAAATACGACGAAAATAACCTGCCTGTTTTGGAATGGAGCTATTTCAACTCTCCATATTTTGAAGAAATTAGAAAAGAAGCCTCAGTTAGCGGAACAAAAGTTTTATTGTCAATTAAATCTTTTGACAATGCGACAATAGATAATATTATAAGTAGTCGAACTGCGACAAATAAATTAACCGGCGAATTATTAGCATTAATAAAAAAATATAATCTTGACGGAATAAATATCGATTTTGAATACTTTACAGATACTAACTTTCCTACTTCCAAATATCTTGCTGAATTCTTAGAAGAATTATCTTTAAAATTAAAAAAGGATTACCCAAAAATTATTATTGGGATAGATGTTAACGCAACTGTTGTCGTTAAGGATAAAGCTTACAATATGACAGAAATTAGTAAGGCAGTTGATCAGGTAATTCTTATGGCATACGACTATCGTGGACAAAATTCAACAAGAGCAGGGCCACCCGCTCCTATCTATGGTGAGGCAAATGAACACAGCATTTGGGAATCGGTAGGATCTTTATCCGGTCGGGTTCCGAATAACAAGCTTATCTTAGCCATTCCATTTTACGGCTATGAATGGCAGACATTTACCGGCAAACACAAAAGCTCTACTATAGAAGGAAGCGGCGCTTTAGCCACATACAAAAGAGTCAGAGAGCTTTTGGAAGAAAGAAGCGATATTATAAAATCTTGGGACGATATTTCTAAATCTCCATGGCTATCCTATATGCAATATGGAGCGATTAAACAAATTTATTATGAAGACGATAGATCAATTGCCGAAAAAATAAAATTCGCAAAAGAAAAAAATATGGGAGGGATTGCCATTTGGGCATTAGGTTATGAAGGGGACTATAGGCAGCCGTGGGAAATTATGGAGAAAGAAAATAAAAATTAAGTAAGTTATTAAGTATTTTACTTGACTGAATTTTTACCTTGTGAAATACTTGATTAATGGATAATCAAAATTCGCAATCAGTTTTTCAATCAACCGATCAAATATTGCCGCGATCAATTAACGATGTTAAATCGCCTTCTTCTGGTAAAAAAATCTTTATGAAGATCAAATATAAACTTTTGGCGGTAGCAGGATTTTCAGTTTTAACAGTTACTATTCTCAGCATATTTCTTTATCTTTCAGTTCAGTCATTTAATTTAACCATCGAATATTTTGTGGCTGGTCTTATTGTGACTTTTGTTCTGAATGCAGTGGTAATAATTTTACTTTTATCAAACAGCACTTATAAACCAATTACCAAATTGCGTAAGGAAACAGAAACGATTGAGCAAGGCAACCCAGATTATAAAGCTAGTATCCAAACCAAAAATAATACTTCACATCTGCCTAAATCTTTTGACGATGCAACAGAAAAACTAAAAGCATCATATTTTGAGGATTTGGAAAAAAGGGTTTCGGAAAAGACTAAAGCGTTATCTCAAAGAATTGAAGAGCTAAATTTTGAGAAAGAAAAAAGTAAAGAAGCAGAAGAAAAAGCATTAATTGAAAAGGCTGAAGAAGAAGCAACTTTAACAAGTATCGGGGAAGGGGTTGTAGTAACAGATCCGCAAGGAAAGATTATGATTTTTAATCCCGCAGCGGAACAAATGACTAATTGGACATCTTCTGAGGCAATGGGACGGTTTTGGTTTGAAACCGTTCCAGCAATGAGCGAGAAGGGATATCTTATTCCTAGAAAAGACAGAGATATGTACAAAGCTTTGACCACTGGTAAAAAAGTTTTTGCTGAAAATGTTTATCTGCAGAAAGGATCCGGAAAAATCACGGTTGCGATTACAGCCACACCAATTATTTTTAAAGATCGGGTAATCGGTGCTGTGGAAGTTTTCAGGGATATAAGTCATGAGAAAGAGGTTGACAGAATGAAAACAGAGTTTATTTCGCTTGCTTCGCATCAGCTTCGTACGCCACTATCTGCGATGAAATGGTTTTGCGAAATGCTGCTCAATGGTGATGCGGGAGAGCTAAATCCGGAGCAGAAGGAATATACGAAAAACGTTTCTGATTCAAATGAACGAATGATTAGTCTGGTTAACTCTCTTCTTAATATTTCACGTATTGAATCGGGAAGAATAATTATTGATCCCAAGCTTACAGACATAAATAAGCTCATATCAAAAGTGATCAGCGAAATAAAAATAAAGAGTGATGAAAGAAAACAGCAGATTATTGTCAGTATCCATTCAGACATTCCTTTAGTAAATGTTGACCCTCAGCTTATCCGGGAAGTATACATTAATTTACTAACAAACGCATCAAAGTACACACCTCCCGGTGGAGAAATTTCTATATTTATTTCTAAAAAAGACGATCAGTTAATCTCTCAAGTTAGTGATAACGGATATGGAATTCCAAAAAAGGACTGTGATAAGATATTCCAGAAATTCCATCGCGGGGAAAATATTGTAAAAATTGAAACGGAAGGCAATGGCTTGGGTCTCTATTTAGCAAAAGCGATTGTTGAATCGTCCGGAGGAAAAATCTGGTTTCAATCAACAGAGGGAAAGGGAACATCATTTTACTTTTCCCTGCCGCTTAGTGGTACACAGGCAAAAAAAGGCGAGGTTACACTTAGCAGTTAAAGTGTGTATAATAATACTGTAAATTATTAATGATGCGTAAACAAAAACCTACGGTCATGGTAATTGAAGACGAAAGTTTATTGCTGCAAGCTATATCTAGAAAATTAGAACTTGACGGCATAACCGCAATTTCTTGCAGTAGCGGAAAACAGGCTATTGATTGTTTAGATAGCTCATCAGAGCTTCCAGATGCGATTTGGCTTGATTATCAATTAAAAGATATGGATGGAATTGAATTCATGGGCCACCTAAGAAAAAAGGGGGCATGGGCGCAAATTCCTGTCATTGTTGTAAGTAATTCAGCCAGCGAAGATAAAGTTCATAACATGCTGGCGCTTGGAGCAAAACGATATCTCTTAAAAGCGGAGTATCGGTTGGATGAGCTCATTCCAATAGTGAAGCAGTTTATCGCAGAAAATAATGTACAGGCATAAATAGTATGGCAAAAATACTTGTTGCCGAAGATGATAAATTTTTGGCAAATGCGTATAGAGTAAAGTTTAACAAGGCGGGTTATGAAATCAAAATTGTTTCAGACGGTCAGGATGCGATAGATAGTCTTGAAGCATTTACGCCTGATATCATTTTGCTTGATCTTATTATGCCGATAAAAGACGGTTTTTCGGTGCTTGAAGAACTGAAAAAAAACGATAAATGGAAGAATATTCCTGTTATCGTTGCTTCAAATCTAGGACAGAAGGAAGATATTGACAAAAGCATGGCACTCGGAGCAACCGATTATATCGTCAAAAGTCAAGTGCCCATTGCCGATATTCTGGTAAAAATTAACAACGTTCTCAAATAAATTTGCTCTTTGCCTGCCCGTCTCTGGAGGGAACCGGCTACGCCAAGGCGGGGTGAAAAGGCGAAAAAAAACGAGAAATTATTTATGGTATAATATAAAACAAATGAATAAAAAAATACTTATTATCGAAGACGAGAAACCCGCGGCCAGAGCCATGGAAATAAAACTGACAAAGGCAGGATTTAATGTAAAAGTTGTCTTAAACGGAGACGATGGCTTAATAGAACTTGAAAAAGGCGGATATGATTTAGTGATTCTGGATATCTTAATGCCGGTTATTGATGGTTGGAGGGTCCTTGAAGAAATTAAAGAAAAAGGTATGAAAGTAAAAGTTATTATCGTTTCCAATTTAAGCCAACCCGAAGACAAAAAACGGGCAATGGAATTGGGGGCATCTGATTATATGGTAAAGACGGAGTCGACTCTCGCCAATATTGTTGATAAGGTGCAAAGCTTTCTCTAGTCCTCATAAAAATATCTCCATAATAATACTATATTGTTTTTCTTATTTTTTGATACAATAATTATATGGAACCATTTGCTCAAGCTCTGTATAATGCAATAAAAGAACTCGGAATCATTGAGGAAAAAAAACTAACCGCGGCATTTGAAGAAAGCAAAAAAAATAATACTTCTTTTCAGGAACGTCTTATAGCTAGTGATTTGATCTCAGATGTTGATTTGGGTAAAACTGTAGCAGAACTATTGCATGTCCCATTTATCGAACTTTCAACCACAAAAATTCCTTCTGATCTGATTTATTTAATTCCGGAGACATATGCGCGTACTCATAAGGTGATTGCATTTCAAGAAGATGACAAAGAGATAAAGATCGCAATGGTAGATCCAACTGCAGGTTCGCAAGTTGAACAATTTATCGAACAGAAAGCACAAAAAAAAGCGTCTGTCTTCTATGCGAGCGAGCGGGATTTTGAAAAGGCACTGAAGATTTATAAACAGGATCTTCAACGGTCATACGATGAAATGCTTAAAGAGCAGGTAAGAAGTATCGGAAAAGATGGAATATCCGAAGCCCCCATTGAGCGGATCGTCGATATTCTTATTGAGTACGCGTATGACAACGGGGCTTCCGATATCCACGTAGAACCGGAAAAAGACGGATCAATTGTGCGATTTCGTATCGACGGCATCATGCAGGAAGTGCTGCATTTTACTCCGGAAATTGACCAGCAGGTAATTTCACGCATAAAATTTCTTTCCAAACTCCGTACCGATGAACACTTAAGCGCACAGGATGGAAAAATCCAAACAAGGATTGAAAATGAAGATCTGGATATCAGGGTTTCAATTGTCCCGATCGTACATGGAGAAAAATGCGTCATGAGACTTCTCTCCGCACGTTATAGACAATTTGGCTTAGCTGACTTGGGAATGAGTAATACGGATCTAAAAAAAGTCATGGACGCAAGCAGTAAGCCATACGGAATGATTCTATCAACCGGCCCAACAGGCTCAGGGAAAACAACAACAATGTATGCCATCCTTAAAATTTTAAACACAAAAGAGCGCAATATTTCAACAATCGAAGATCCCATTGAGTATGAGATTGCGGGATTAAACCAAATACAGGTTAATCCAAAAACGAATCTTACCTTCGCAGAAGGACTGCGCTCAATCCTGCGTCAAGACCCCAATATTATTTATGTAGGAGAGATCCGTGATGATGAAACAGCGGATATTGCGGTGAACTCAGCAATGACCGGACATCTAGTCTTATCAACGCTTCATACAAATGATGCTGCTACTGCGTTGCCAAGACTTCTTGATATGAATATTGAACCATTTCTTGTTGCGTCCACTGTAAACATAGTTATTGCTCAAAGACTGGTGCGGAAAATCTGTGAGAGGTGTAAAGTATCCCAAGCGGAGAAATTGATTGATCTTGAAAAACATTTCGATAAAAAACTTTTGCAAAAATACTTTAAAAGCTCTAAAGAAGCAAGGATATACGTTGGCAAAGGATGTCCGGTTTGCAGAAGTACGGGATATTCCGGTAGAATTGGTATTTTTGAAATTCTTCTTCTTTCTGAGAAGATCAAGGATCTTATTGTTGCAAAAAATGATTCACAAAAAATTATGCAACAGGCTATGATGGAAGGTATGACTACTATGATGGGGGATGGACTTTTCAAAGTACAGCAAGGTTTAACTACCATTGAAGAGGTCCTTCGGGCAACAAGAGAATGAAACTGTCTGCTTTAACATCGGAAATATCACTGTTTGGGAAAGTGAGTTCGGTGGATGTATTGGCGTTTACAAAGCACGTATCTCTCATGTTAAAAAGCGGTATTCCACTCCCCGAATCGATTCTAATTTTAGAAAAACAGACATCGCATCCCGCATTTAGAAAATTACTCTTAAAGATTCACCAAGAGATTGCCAATGGCCAGCCTCTACATAAAGCATTGTCCCAGTTCCCTCATGTTTTTGATGCATTTTATGTAAGTCTTATTAAAGTTGCGGAAGAGTCGGGAAGTCTTGAAAAAAACCTTGATTATCTCTCGCTCCATTTAAAAAAACAGCACGAATTTTCCGGTAAAGTAAAAGGCGCTTTATTGTATCCGTCAATCGTACTGGGAGTGGCTCTTATTGTCGGACTTGGGCTAAGCGTTTTTGTTCTGCCTAAGCTTATTGATCTTTTTGCTTCACTTGATGTTGAACTTCCTCTCTCGACAAAGATTCTTTTGTTATTTGCTAAAGTTATGAGAGACTATGGTATTTTTTTACTGGGTGGGCTGGTTTTGTTTTTTGTATTAATACGCTGGGCAATAACGACACGGTTCATCAAGCCGCACTGGCATTCAATCTTACTTTCCCTTCCGGTTTTGGGGGTATTTATGCAAAATATTCAACTGGCTTCAATGTTTAGAAATATTGGGACAATGCTTGGAGTAGGTGTGCATATTTCAACTGCTTTAGATGCGCAGTTTGAAACAACAACAAATTACGTATACAAGAACTATCTTTCGGAAATAAAAAGCGGTGTTAAAAAAGGAAAATCAATTGAAGAGGTACTTTCAGAAACTAACAAAAAATTTATGCCTCTTGTTGCCGTAAGAATGATTGGAGTTGGAGAAAAAACAGGAAAGCTTGATGAAACTTTTGTCTATCTTGGTGATTATTTTGAAGATGAAGTTGATGATACGTCTAAAAATCTCTCGACAATTATTGAACCGGTTATTCTTGTCATCGTAGGTCTTATTGTGGCGTTTATTGCAATTTCAATTATCGGACCGATTTATCAGTTTACCGGCAGTGTAAAAAGATAGAAATTATGAATTATGAATCAGGATTTAAGAATCAGGAATAAAAAATTTAGAATAAAATCCATAATTCGTAATTCATTGTTTATTACTCGTAAAGCCAAAGGCTTTACTTTAATTGAGCTTCTTCTTGTCATATCTATTGTGTTTGTTATAGGTACTTTTTCAGCTATTTTTTTCTCCCGTTTCTTGACTCAAAACGCAGTTTTAAATACCCAAGACCAGCTTATAGGACAGCTTAGAAAAGCGCAAATTTATGCCATGATGGGAAGGCAAAACGGCAACTGGGGAGTAAATTTTGGGTCAAATACTATTACCCTTTTCCAGGGAAATTCATTTGCCTTAAGAAATATTGCATTTGACGAAAAATTTAGCGAAAACGCAAATATTTCCTCCAACTTCACAGAGATTGTTTTTACGAAAACCACAGGATTACCCAGCACAACCGGAACATACACTATTATCGGCAACGATTCCTCAAAACAATTCAGTGTAAATTCGCAAGGGATAATAAGCAAATGATGAAAATTGAAAAATTAAAATTGAAAATTGAAAATTTCTGTCGAAGACAGGCTGGTTTTTCGGTTATTGAGATTATTCTTGCCGCAGCACTTTTTATGATTATTGCAACCGGTTCTATTACCGTTATTTTACAAGGAACCGATTCCAACCGTCTCGGAGAAGAACAAACTGTTGCCAATCAATACGCCGCAGAGGGTATAGAAGCAGTACGATCAATTAAAAATCAGGGGTTTGGCAATTTAATAAATTCTAATGGAACTGGAGTTGTCCGGTCGGAAAATAATGTGTGGGCATTCGACGGAGCAAACAATCAATTCGGCCCAAGCAATAAATATACCAGAATTCTTACTGTGTCGGATATTCAAAGGGACACAAACGGCAATATTGTAACAAGCGGAGGCACCACAGATCTTATGACAAAAAAAGTTTCTTCAACTGTTTCTTGGAATTTTACCCCAGGCAGGACAAATTCTATTGAGCTTACAAGTTATCTTTCAGACTGGAGAAGATACATAAACATAAGCGATGGAATCATAGTTTATGGGGATAATACCGCAGTCCCAAAATATAGATATTATACTAATTCTACTGATTCATTCAGTTCTGAATTGTCAAGTCCGACCGGTGCGTCAGGCTTAACTTATGTTATCCGTACATCGCCAATCAAGCCGGAAGCTATAGCCGCATATACTACATCAACAGGGGTATTAAAAGTATTGTGTTTTGACGACAACAATTGGAAAGAGGACTGGTCGGTTATAGTAGGCGGCACAAGTACAACCAGACGGTTCGATATTGCTTATGAGACCAATTCGGGAAAAGCAATAGTTTTATATAGCACAAACGTAGGAACAGCAAATGAACTTGCTTACCGCACCAAATCAGGTTCCTCAGGTTGTGGAAGCGCTAATTGGTCAACAGCTACTAACTTTAATCCTCTAAGAACATCGGGGGTGGTGCAGTGGGTAAAAATGGCATGGGACAGAAGACCCAACTCAAATCTTATTACCGCAATCTGGGCAGATGCAAATTCCGACTTATCGGCAGCTGTATGGAGTGGATCGGTGTGGGGAAACGAACCACTCGCGGCCACTGAAACATCGCTTGAGGTTGTAGCATCGGCGCAGGATGTGGATGATTTTGACGTTGAATATGAATCACTTTCGGGAAATGCTATGGTTGTATGGGCCAATTCTTCGGGCAATAACAAAGGGAATATAAACGGTGTAAGATATAGAACCTGTACGGCAGTAGGCACATCTGGCTGTACATGGAACGCAGTTACCACGCCTCCAACTTTCAAAGATGACGCTACTAACTTAGACATCTCTGCTAATTCCAGCAGTAACGAAATAATTTTTGCCTCGATTGGAGACTCGGCGTCAGATTTACAGATAGGATATTGGGATGGATCTTCTTGGAAAAATAAAGCAAATGCCGACGCCAGTGATGGAACCCCTCTTGCGGGGACACGTCTTGTTTCAACAGGATGGCTTACCAGCGGAGGTACGACCCGAAGTATTATTGTGTATATGGACCGAGATGGAACGGGTATCAGTTTTTTTTCCGGAAATGCGGGTAATTTTAAAAAAGAGCAGGATTTTGCTACAACACCTTCGATAGGAAACCCTAAAAAATGGATAGATGTTCAGATGGATCCGAAAAATCCCGATCAATTAATTACTGTTGTCTCCGACCTAAATTCTGATCTATTTGCAAAACGGGTTATCATGAATTCTTCTGCTAAATTCGCTTGGACCGATAGCGATGGAGGTGCCGCACTGCAATTAAATCTTGGACAAACAACGGCTCAGCCCTTTGGATTTGCTTATTGGAGAAATCCATAGAGAATTATGAATCATCAATTAAAAATTAGGGAAGGGGATTTATCGAGTACTACGCTTCGCGCTGGTGCTGGATTTACGCTTATAGAGCTTATTCTTTATGTTGCTCTTATAACAATTATTCTCTCAGCCATTGTGCCGTTTGCCTGGAATACTGTTCAAACGGGAGTAAAAAGCGCAGTGCAACAGGAGGTAAATGCAAACGCCCGATACATAAGTGAACGAATAAAATATGAAATACGAAACTCCACAGACATTAATTCGGTTGCGCCCACATCAATTTCTCTTGCTACTTCAACTCCGGCAACCAATCCGACGATTATTGATCTTTCTTTGGGAAATATCAGAATTAAACAAGGCGCGGGGATTGCGGTAAATCTCAACTCTGCCAATACGGTCATAAACAGTCTTACATTTACAAATTACACTTCAGGTGATAATAAAACAAAACACATCCAATTTACTATAAATATCGCAGCTTCTTTTGCGGCGGCAAGGCAAGAATATCAAGACTCGGTTGTTATTGAGGGTAGTAGCGAAGTAAGAAGTAACAGTAACTAACATGAAAAAACTTATTTATAAAAATTCAAAGGGCGGATATGTTGCAATATCCATTCTTCTTATCCTTACTGCCGTAGTTCTGGGAATTATGGTGACTGTGGCGCAACTGGGAATAGGAGAAGGACAAGTATCTCTGGCTCTGTCAAAAGGTGAAGATACTCTGAATTTTGTAGAAGGATGTATGGAAGATGCTATGCTAAAAGCAAGGGCTAATTCTGCATTCGGCGATCCTGCCGGAACTCCAGTAACCATCACCCGACCGGAAGGAACCTGCTTAGTAACGGTAATTTCGAAAACAGGCTCTAGTCCAGTTATATGGACGGTAAATGCAACGACAACAGCTACGAAATATACGAGAGTAGTCCGGGCAATGTTTAGCAAAAGCCCAACTGGTATTACATTAACCAGCTGGAAAGAACAGTAATTTTGCCCCCTTGACAATAGGTTTTTTATATGCCTATACTTGATATATAAATGAGAAAACTGCTCAATAGATTTCCTTCCGCAAAAGGATTCACTCTCATCGAACTCCTAATAGTTATAGCAATTATTGCCGCACTGGCAATTTCTGTAGTTGTAGCCTTAAATCCTTCCAAAAGAATTCAGGATGCGCAAAATGCGGCAAGAACATCAGATGTAGCTACTATATTAACGGCGATTCATGCGTCTATTGTTGACAACAAAGGTCTTCTACCCAGTAATATGCCAGCCGCAAGTACGGAAACGCAGTTAGGTACCGATGCATCTGGCTGCGGTATCTTAACTGGCGGATGTAATGTAACAGCTGCAGCCTGTGCTAACCTAATGCTTGGAACACGAAGCTTAACTTCATACTTAAAATCAATGCCGGTCGATCCATCGGGCGGTACGACATATACAGCGGGAAAAACAGGATATTCAGTCACTGTTGATACCAATAATATAGTTACCGTCAGAGCCTGCGGCAAAGAAGGCGCGGGAAATAATATATCTGCATCCCGTTAAGGTTAATATTATATAGTTATATGCTTAGAAAAATAATAAGACAACAAAAAGCTTTTATCCAGCACCAACTTCGAAGAAGTGGTACGGGATTCACTCTCATCGAACTCCTAATAGTTATCGCAATTATTGCCGCACTGGCAATAGCAGTATTTGTGGCGTTAAATCCCCAAAAAAGAATTGAGGATGCGCAAAATGCGGCAAGAACATCAGATGTAGATACTATATTAACGGCGATTCATGCGTCTATTGTTGACAACAAAGGAGCATTACCTACGGGACTCACAACGGATATGGAGGAAACACAGCTAGGTACCGATGCATCTGGCTGCACTATCTCAACTGGCGGATGTGGTGTAGCAGCTGCAGCCTGCGTTGATCTTTCAACTCCGCTTGCTAAATACTTAGGCTTAGTTCCAGTCGATCCATCAGGCGGTACGACATATACATCGGCAAAAACTGGATATTCAGTTACCGTTAATGCCAATAATATAGTTACCATCAGAGCCTGCGGCAAAGAAGGCGCGGCAAATCCTGAAATCTTCGCTACCCGTTAAAGTATGATTCTGTTTAGAAAGCCTCTTGTATGCTATCTTGGCGGCAATTTTTTAGAGATATTTGAAACAAACAGCAATAATCAGCAAAAGCTATCTTTTTCTCCTGAATCAATCCAACACTCGGAAATAGTAGGCGAAAAAAAATATTCGGAAGAGCTTGAAAAATTTATTGAAGGATTAAAACTAAAAGAAGGTAAAGGAATTCTTCTCCTGTCTGCCGAACTAGTTTATGCAAACGATATTGATATTACGGGTAAAAATGAAAAAGATGAGACAGAGAAATTTTTAGCTGCGGTTCCACTCTTAAGAAGTAGTATTGCTGTAATTTCGCTTCACAATAAAAATAAACTCCGCATAGTCGCGGCGAACAGAAAACTCTACGAAGAAGTTGTGGAGATGCTTAAAAAAAATAACGTTGAGATTTTTTCTGTTGCTCCTGTTTCTGTTTTTGCCAATAGAATAAACAACGAGGAGCTTACTGTAAAGGAAGCAAAAAAAATTACCGGAGAGAAAAAGACATTTCAAAGATATAATTTCCTTGAAGANAAACAACAGCTTCAGACTGATAAAGAGTCTGTCCAAAACGATCAGATTCCTGAGGGAGAAGAAAAAAAAAGTGTAAAAAAACAGGTTATTCTTCTTTTTTTAAGTCTTTTTCTGTTAACAGGTACTGCCGGATATTATCTGTTATGGTCCGGGACTATTCCAAACTCATGGTTTAAAAAGACGGAATCTTCCCTAAATCCAAAACCTACAACAGCGGTGATTACCCCTTCTACAACTTCTCAACCCAGCCCTACGGCAAAACCTTTGACGAATAAGTCGACCATAAAAATTCAAATACTCAACGGGTCGGGCGTTGAAGGACAGGCGGGAAAATTGAGTAATTTACTTAAGGAAGTTGGATATAAAAATATAACCACTGGAAATACTGATAATCTTAACCAAAGAACAACAATCGTTTATAACAAACTGATCCCAGAAGACATTCTTGCCGATATCACCAGCGCGATTGAAAACGATTTTCCTGATCCGACATTGCAAGAGGCAAGCCAATCCGCAGAATTTGATATTCTTATTACCACAGGGGAATTTTAGCCATAACCTTTCCAAACAATGCTGTTTTGGGTGGAAGACGGGTGCTGCCCCCGCGACCTTCAGGTCCACAACCTGATGCTCTACTGTTGAGCTACATCCACCATATTAGACAGATCTACTGTTGTTGACCTGTCCGCCTCGCGAGCTTTGCACTGGTGAGAGGAATCGAACCTCCAGCCTACTCCTTAGAAGGGAGTTGCCCCGCCTGCCTTGCGCGCCCAGCGTGAGTCGAACACGCAACCTGCTCCTTAGAAGGGAGCTGCTCTATCCTATTGAGCTATGGGCGCAAGTACGGCGGGCAGGTCTGTCCATTGAGCTACACCAGCCCTTCTTCAATATTTTACCAAAATTTAAAAATAAAGCAAAAAATTCTGCTATAATAAATTAAAGTGAAAACTTTTTTATCCTACCTTCATAAAAATCAATTTCTTGCCGCGATATTTTTTATACTCTTTTTATTTTTTCTAATAAAAATTAAGGGAATTGTAATAGTGCTATTTATTTCTTATATATTAATGGCTTCTCTCTATCCAGCAGTTTTGTTTTTGAAAAAACAAAAAATTCCAAATATTCTTGCTGCTTTAATTCCCTATTTAGTTCTTCTTACACTTTTTTTGCTTTTGATAATACCTCCTTTGCCTTTTTTGACTTCGCAAATTCAATCACTTATAAAAGATTTTCCTCAATACTTTGAAAATGCCGCGCGTATAATGGGATTTAATGTAGATTATTC
>C687J35174_10001125_pt1 | contig 39042 bp, 27 predicted proteins | sample RifCSPhighO2_01_FD_35174 | JGI IMG/M metagenome (IMG submission 35174) | reverse complement strand
TGATTCAGATGGACGACTCACGCGCATCCTCCGGCATCTCTCGTTCGGGGGAGAAGAGATCGGCTCGATCACCGCTTACCCCTGCGAAGGAAATCCGCTTCCACGCATGACGAGACTCATTCGCAACAAGAGCATGATCGTTTACAAAGGGCTGCGCAATAACGGCGTCGATGCCCTCATCACAAGACTCAAAAAAACACCGCACACTCCGGGCTTCGTCATCGGGATCTCGATAGCTCGCACAAATCGAAAAGAGAGCTGCACCAATACCGAAGAAGGGATCAATGATTTCGCCTTATCTTTTCAAAAACTGAATGACGCAAACATTGGCGACTATTATACGATCAACATCTCCTGTCCGAACGCATTTGCTGGGGAGGCGTTCACAAGCCCTGAGCCACTCACGAAGCTCCTGACACGACTCGAGACGATCCCCTGTACAAAGCCAATCTATCTCAAAATGCCAATCCATCTCCCCACTCCCGAATTTGATGCGCTGCTTCGCATCGCAGACAAATTCCGTATCCATGGCGTGATCTGCGGTAATCTGAACAAAAATTACAATGAACTCGATTTCCCCGAAGATGCGCCGAAGGAATTCCGTGGTGGCCTTTCGGGAAAACCGTGCTTCCTGCGCAGCAACGCGCTCATTCGCTACACGCGCGAACATTTCGGCGACCGGTTCACCATCATCGGTACGGGCGGGATCCTTTCACCCGAGGACGCGATGGAAAAATTCCGTTCCGGTGCGGATATCGTACAGATGATCTCCGGCATGATCTTCACATCGCCGTCACTGATGAAACAGATCTGCAAAAAATATGCGGAGGAACGCCCCATGTTCTTACCTAAAAAATAGGGACTAGAAAGCTTCCAGACGATATCTTTCTTTCAGCGCCCGGATCAGCTCTCTGGCACGAGGGTCATTATCGATCGCAACCGCCGTATCCAATTCCTCGAGCAGCGCAGTAAGCCGGTCGCCCGATTCAACATCGTGGAGCGCCAGGAAATGATCAGCCTCCTCGACCAATTCTTGAGATATCGATACGGGAATCTCTGCTCCTACGAGACGCGGGGTCAGCCGTGAATCGGCGATATCCTTGTCGTGCGCGATGATTCGACCATATTCCTCCGGAATCTCATGATTATTCATCTCTAAAGTGTAGCATCATAAACAAAAAAGAAAAGCCGCATAGACGGAGATGAACGAAGCGACTATAATGCAAATGAACATGACAAAAAAAGCGCAGCAACCTAAAATAGCTGATGTCGAGGAGCGCACTTCCATGCTCGAGCGTATCGCGATCGGGGCAACGAACTCCATCGGCTCACTCCCCTCACTCGTCTTTCATTCGATATTTTTTGTCGGCATATTCAGTCTGCAGTTATTTGGATTTTCATTTGAGGAAATAATGCTTATCCTGACGACCGTCGTGTCGCTTGAGGCTATTTACCTTTCCATTTTCATCCAAATGTCCGTGAATCGTCAGGCACTCCAGATCGCTGAAGTGAGCGAGGATATCGAAGAGATCCAAGAGGACACAAAGGAGATCAGTGAAGACGTTGAAGGCATCCAAGAGGATATTGAAGAGATCCAAGAGGATACAAAAGAGATCAGTGAAGATATCGAGGAGATCCAAGAGGACACAAAGGAGATCAGTGAAGACGTTGAGAACATCAAAGAAAACGTTGAAGACCTTGGTGAAGACTTCGAGAAAAGCGAGGAGGGTGATGGGATCGAAATGGCGAAGATCCACCAGATTGAACGTTCCCTTGAAGAACTATTGCGCGAGATCAAGACGATCAAAATGCGCTAACGAATTCCTGCTTGCGCGACTACGGTGCGAGAGGGAAGGTACGATAGAAGAAATACTTTGCCGTTTCCGCGATCACAAGATACGCGACAACAATTCCAGCAATAAAGAGTAGCGTCATCGGGGCAAGTGGCGCAAACGAGAGAATAGCACCAAGCGGAGTATAGGGGATCACCCATGCAAAGGTGAGCACTGCGAATACGCTCCCAACAACATAACGACTCTGAGCGCTCTTAAAGAATGGTACGCGTCTTGTTCGTATCACGAAAATAACAAGTATCTGTGTTGCGATCGATTCAATGAACCACCCTGTTTGAAATTGTGATTCATTAAGATGGAGAACAACATAGAGAAGATAAAATGTGAAGAAATCAAACAATGAGCTTACGATCCCAAACACAATAATATATTTGGAAAATTCACGCATATTCCATTGCAACGGCTTCTTGATCGACTCCAAATCTGTCTTGTCTCCTGGGAGTGTTGTTTGAGAGAGGTCGTAAAGAAAATTATTCAAAAGAATCTGCGAAGACAACATTGGAAAGAACGGCAATACGACAGAGGCACCTACCATTGAGAACATATTGCCGAAATTCGAACTAAAGCCCATCTTTATGTATTTCAATGTATTTTGAAATGTCTTTCTGCCCTCAACGACACCGTCCTTGAGCACGTGCAGGTCTTTAGTGAGCAGAATGATATCCGCGGTCTCCTTGGCCACATCGACCGCATTATTGACGGAGATCCCGACATCCGCAGCCTTGAGTACCGGTGCATCATTGATGCCGTCACCCATATACCCGACGGTATGCCCGGCTTTACGCAAGATATTCACGATACGTTCCTTCTGTTTCGGCGAGACACGCGCAAATATGGTCAAAGAATCAATCTGTGCGGCAAGCTCTTCATCAGAAAGCAGATCAAGCGCTGCTCCCGTGATCATTCCTTTGACTACTATATCCAAATCTCGACAAATGCGGCCGGTGAGTATCTCACTATCGCCCGTGATGATCTTGACCTCAATGGCAAGTGCGCGGAGCTCTTCAAGTGCGGCGCGCGCGCTCTGCTTTGGGGGGTCAAGAAAAGCGGCAAAACCGAGAAAGGTCATCCCTTCTTCCTCGTTGCGCGCATATGTCGCTCGATCCTCTTTGGGGAGTGTCTTCACCGCGATTGCCAACACGCGAAAACCATCAGCGGAGAGGCGATCATATTCGGCATGCGCTGCGATTGCCATCTCCGGAGTAAAGGCAATTCGCTCCATACCTTTCAACACCCAAGAAGCGATCGAAAGAAGTCCCTCGGGTGCGCCCTTTGTCACCATGAGGCGTTCCTCCTTACGGTCGATAACGACAGAATCACGTTTGCGCTCAAAGTCGAACGGGATCTCGTCAACCTTCAAATATCCGTCAGTAAGCATTTTCCCATGCCCCTGAATGGCGACATCAAGCGGGCTTTTTCGAGCGGTATGAAAGACGCTGCTCAGATATGCGTGCAACAATACATCCTCGGAATCAACCCCCGCCATATCGACGCATTTGACCAGCTCGATCCGGTCTTTCGTCAATGTTCCCGTTTTATCGGTACACAAGATATCCATACTCCCGAAATTTTGTACCGCGGCGAGATTCTTCACGATGACCTTCTTCTTCGCCATCACCATCGAACCGTGAGAAAGTGCGACCGACATGATGACGGGGAGCAGTTCGGGGGTGAGCCCCACTGCGATCGCAACAGCAAAAAGAAATGAATCAAATATTTCTTGTCCAAAATACCAATTGAGCGCAAAGACAATGACCACCATAACGATAGTCAAACGCATGATGAATACACTGAACTGTCTCAAGCTTCGATCAAAATTAGTTTCTTCCTCATTTGCAGAAAGTCGTTCCGCGATCTTTCCGAATTCAGCATTCACACCAGTATGCATGATCATCGCAACGGCATACCCCGTCACAACCGATGTCCCCATGAAGACTGCAGTCTCATCACCCAACGTGATCGCCATGTCCAATTGCGGCGGCACCGTAGACACGTGCTTCTCGACGGGAAACGACTCTCCAGTGAGCGCAGACTGATTTACAAAAAAATCATCGGCAGACAAGATCACGCAGTCCGCAGGAATAACATCCCCTGCTGAAAACTCAACGATATCCCCGGGCACCAGTGCATGAAAAGAAACTTCCTTCTTTTGTCCATCACGAAATGTAGTCGCAGTCGTCGCTACTTGAGTGAGCAATTTTTCAGCAACTTTCTCCGATTTATAACTGTTCAAAAAATCGAGTGTCGCAGAAAGAACGACCATAAAAATGATGATCGCTGCGTTGACTTGCTGATCGAGAAAAAAAGAAATAACAGAAGCTCCGATCAAAAGCAGGAGGAGCGGGCTATTGAACTTCTTGATGAACGCGATGATCGGACGCAAACGCTTGCGGTGATAGATGACATTCTCCCCGTATTTTGCGAGACGCTCTTCGGCCTCCTGGGAGGTAAGACCGGTAATGGCTATGGGTGGTGTTTGATCGGTCATAGCATCCAGTATAGCATCCGCGTACTATTTTTCACCAAGCAGCACCTCGACTAAAGCGTTAGTATCGTTGACTATTTCAGCAAAAGCAGCGTCAGCGAGCCCCTCTATGGTGTTCACATCAAATTCCTCCGGCGTGACGTCTTCCACGCTCCAAACATAAAACCTTTGCATCACGGGACCGATGATTGCGCAACAGTCCCGATACACGTCCGCATTCATGAATACCACAATATCCGCAGCCTCAAGGTCTTCTTTTGTAGATTGCGTCCAGCCGATCTTTCCGTATTGGGTGAACCCATGCGCGGCAATGATCCTCGCCGCATAAGTGGTTATCGGACCGTTAAGGTTACGCAGGGCCGCAATACCACTCGAAACAGCGAAGCAGTCCGGGATAACGAGTGAGTTAAAATATGCCTCAGCCAATCGACTGCGATACGTGTTTCCGCGACAGACGAAGTGAATTTTCATAAGGCAGACATAAGTCGGAAAACAAGGCTGTCTATTTCATCATCAGCGAGTACCGATCGTTCCTTACCGTTTCGCTCAGTATCCCCCAAGAGAATATCGGGGATGAGATGATAATGCAGATGGGGAATGCTCTTCCCCGACCCCATTCCCTCACGAACCAATAATGTGACATTCTCGTGCCCCAATTTATTCAACATGCGTAAGCCTGCTCGTTGCAGTGAATCGAGGTCATCCGTGATTGCTTTAGAAAGTTCGAGCACATGCTCGATGTGTTGTTTGGGAATGACCAAAAGATGATCCGGGCGATAAGGTGCAATGGCATAAGTAAGAAATGCATATTCATTCTCTGCAACAACGCGGTGCGAAGTGGCGCAAAAAGGGCAATCCGTTAGCGCCGCCAAAAATTCACTGTATATCATGCGCACAGTATACCAATCCTACATAAGAAAATCTCCCCGCTGAACAATAAGTGATCATCGTCGACTGGGTCCAACCTAGTCGTTCAAAATGTCTTGCTGTACCCGAAACACCAGATAACCAAGTAGTCCGAGCTGTAGGGTAGGTGTGAGTCCTGTGTGCAAGAATGGCAAAATAGGCATGAGGGAATTGTAGGACCAGCGATCAGTGCTGAGCCCATACCACTCGTTCGTGATCGCGATCAGGGCACCCATGACAATGATGAGCCATGTTCGTTTCTTCAAATAGGCTACGTACAAAAATGGTGTCACAAAAAGCATTACCACTATCGCATCAAAAAGTGATGCGCGCAGTAATATAAACTCGGTAATCGTTCCACCCTGATAACTTTCATACAGAAATGAATGGAGGTTCTCCCAAACAACATTAAGTAGGAACGCGCTTAAAAAAAGTACCGCTATTTTCTTCATGCAAAAATGCTATCAAACAACAGCACAAAAGTCATGGCGACAACATGAACATGCGAGGAGTGCTATTGGGACTATTTTGTGACACGAGTTAGACTGAGAGCATCATGGAAATTCAGGCAACCCCGGGTTTTTTCCAACGCGTAAAAAAAAGAAGGAACGGTCTATTCGTTGCGCTTTTGGCGATACTCCTTATTGTCTTGGTCTCTGCCGGAGAAATGAATACTACACTTCATGCCGCGTACGAAGGAGAGATCTCAAAACAAGTACTCGATCAAAATGGTGACCTCCTTCAGCGTTTACCGAACCAAAAGGGCCACTTCATGACCATTGGATCGAGTACAGAGCGTGTGCGTGAGCTCATCATACGGAAAGAGGACAGATTTTTCTATAAGCATCCGGGAATAAATCCCGGCAGCATCATACGCAGTCTTTTTCATACACTCATGTACGGGGATCATACCGGCGGGAGTACGATCACACAGCAATTGGTAAAAAATCTCCTGGGTCATGAGAATGAACGCTCTGTCGCGAACAAGTTCGCGGAGGTCTTCTATGCCCTCGCGATTGAACTCTACACTCCAAAGGAAGAGATACTCACAATGTATTTGAGCAGTGCATATTTCGGAAATCAGATCGAAGGGATCGAGGGAGGGGCACAATATTATTTTGGAAAAAGCACCGCCCTGCTTACCGATGGAGAGATCGTTCGACTGATCGCACTCCTTAGTGCCCCATCCTTTCAACCGGGAAGTGCGGGAAACACCGTGCGTGCAACCAATCTCGGCAGGCGTCTCAACGTGACCGACATTGCAGCATACACAAGCATTCCGCGCTCACTCCGAGAGCAAAGAAAAGACCCTGCCCTGTTTGAGATCGCCTCGCTTTCTGCTTTTACGGAGTGTGGCAACACCTGCACGCTCTCCATCGACCGGGAACTCACGGCAACGATACGAGCGATCGTGAGTAATCGACTGGGAACGAAGCAATTCGCAAGTGTCGGCAATGCCGCCGTCGTGGTCATTAAACTCGGAAGTGAGGAAGAGTCAAACAAGCTACTCGCACTTGTCGGAACACCGGATCCGTATAGTGCGATCGACGGGAACCAGATTAATATGGCACTTGCGCCTCGTCCGATCGGTTCCACTTGGAAGCCGTTTATCTATGGAGAAGCAATCGAGGCGGGAGCACGTCCGTATTCCATTATCGATGACACTGAATATCGCTACGAAATTGGTACTGGCTATGCGTTCTATCCAAAAAATTACGATGGGATCTACCGCGGGGATGTCACACTCCATTACGCACTTTCGAATAGCCTGAATGTCCCCGCCGTACGAGCACTGCAATTCGACGGCATCGACCGATTCGGCTCCTTCATGAAAAACACACTTGGGTTCATCCCGCGCCAATCATTCGATACCTACCAACTCTCCGTCGCGCTCGGCGGGCTTGAAATGAATCCGCTCTTACTCGCACATTATTTCACCGTCTTTCCGCGAAACGGCGTCTTGGCGCCACTTGAACTCATAAAAGGAATTCCGGTAGAGATCCCCATGTCGACATCGGTTGGCAGCGTAAAACAGATACTCCGCGCGACGACAACAGCACTCATTAATAAAATGCTCTCGGACCGACTGATGGGGGTCGAACAATTTGGTCTTGAAAGCAATCTCGATCTTCCTTTCACAAACTATGCGGTCAAAACAGGAACATCATATGACTATCACGACAGTTGGACCGTCGGATATACGCCGGACACTGTTGTCGTCGTATGGATCGGCAATAGCGACAATAAACCGATGGACCTTCTCACAGGATCACGAGGCGCAGGAAGGATCTGGAGCGATGTCATGACACTGCTCAAAGCGCGCGGAGACATCACGCAGCAGCCATTTGATGCGAATGCGATTGTTGATGCTGAGACACAGGAGGGTCGCTCATTTGGACTGCCTGGTGATGATGTGGAATATTCCCGCCTCATCATGAGGGGTAACGAGGTCATACTCGAACCGCATGATAGGGATGTACTTTTGTACCAGCCGGGAATGAGCATACCACTTCGCGCAAAGCGCGCTCTTTCGTGGAGCATAGACGGGAAAGTGCTCGGGGAAGGAGAAAAAGTATTCTGGTCACCGGATGGACCGGGAGAATATGTTGTAAGTGCGCGTGAGTCGGAAGGCAGCCTCGTCGACACGCTCCGCATCCGCGTGACGAATTGATCATGAGGTACATCAACAAAACAAAAAAGAGCACAGGTGTTCATGTGCTCTTTTCTCGACCTGGGGCGACTACTCCGACTTCTTAACGACCGTGAAAATGCCACCCGCGGTGCGGCCGAAATTTTCCGGCGTATACATCTCACTCACCACAAGCGGAAGGTGTTGATATGTTCCGGGAATGAGCACGCGCAGATAATAGTCATAGACATATTCACCGGCTGGAAGCTCGTCCACATACACAAAGAGACGATCATCATGGGCCTCGACGGCCGAGGGATATATCGGACGGAGTACCATGTTCCTGTTGCCATACATATCATCACTCAAGATCCCGTCTGTTTCCCTGTTCGGTCCGATCGACCTTCCGCCGAAGGAAAAGATCGCGGCAAGACGCTGCTCAAGCTTTGATCCGGCACCGAGCATTCTCCCGTCCATGCCGAATCGAGAAGACGGAGCGGTATCATTTTCCAAACTCTGATCTTCGGTGGCAAGACGCTGGTTCACGATCTCGGTTCCCGCGGGAATGCGGTCCTCGATCGCAACGTGAAAACGGGACACGGGAACGCTCACTGTGATCCGCCCGTGCAGAACATCCCCTTGCATCGCCTCACTCACCGGGTGTGCGAACTCGACATCATCCGCTCGATAGAGTGCGCGCACCACACTGAAACCCTCATCGCGAGGAGCGATCGACGCGGCGGGAAGGTAGTACCGCAGCAGCATGTCGTAGTAATACGCATCGTTAGTGAGTCCGAGGTCTTTTTTCAGAAATTGCACTATCTGACTCTCCCCTTTTTTGAGTGCGCTCATCGGCACGGTCGTCGCATAAGTTGTAAGTATGTTCGCCTTATTGAATGTCGGAGAGAGCAGCGGGGTTCCATCAAGCGTGAGAGCGACACTCATGTGTGCATTCGCTTCATTCGTCAGCTTCAGATATTCCGTCACTGCGTCGATCGCGATGATTGAGTTATACGTCGAAGCCCATCCGCCATCGTACGACCTTCCGGTCTTCAATGCGCGAACAAACCCCTCCAAAAGCGGTGAATCCCGCTTTGCCTCAGAGAAAGCCTTGAGCGCAAGCGCGGTGTCGACGATCGCACTTTCGGCAAATCGTGACGGCATTGCCGTATTCGCCTTTATCGTGGTCCCGCGCGCATCGATATTGCTTCTGTTCTCGAATTCCGCGAACAAACGTGACGAGGCAAACATGCCAAAATTTTCTTTTGCCGCGAGTATCGCAAGATACGCGAGCGCGGGCGTACTTAAACCATTTTGGATGAACGCTTTATCGCCAGCGTACGCGAGCAGTTTTTCGCGCATTGCGGGACTCGAGAAACGAGCGGCTTCGACCTTCGACAACACATAGGAACTCACGATGATATCTTCACTCGAAAGCTGATGATCCGCGCGCGGATAATTAATGTAATTGAATACATATTGCGCCGATTGCGTGAGCTTGTCTGCATCGATCTTATAGCCTGCTTTTTTCAGATCAATATACGTTTCAAGCGTTTCAAGCGTCACACCAAAGTCGGGTGCGAGGTTGGCATAATACGGCATTCCGCCATCCGGTGTTTGAGCTTGATAGAGTTTCGCCAATCCATTCTCCACGATCTGGTCAATGGTAAACGTCTCCGTACCAACCGTCACTCTTTCCGGCAGCATCGGTGTCCCGGTACCGAACAACTGCGCATTTTGCTTCACGATAGCGATCGTACGTAATTTACTTGCGACCTGCTCACTGCATTCATACGGATAGATGATCATTCCCATTACCGCACTATCGAGTAGTGATGCCATCGTTGCACTGAGAGAGAGCGTAAGCATACCCCGGTCGGCGATCACATTCTTTGGCAGATAGAGCTGCTCTTTCCAATTCGCATCAGTAACACGTCCGGCAGTTGCAGTGAATTCATACGTATCATTGCGCTCTATCGGAAAGGTGTTCACAACAACATCTTCATATTCATTATTTTTTACAAGTAGCGTGAACTCATGACTCCCCTCTATGACCGCTTCCGGGGCAACGGCCGGAAATGAAATGCTTATCGACGCATGCGGCTCGATGACGACCGTCGTCTCGTGACTGCCGGGGAGCGTGAGCGTGGGTGCAACGATGGAGACGTTCAATTTTTGCGTCTTATCAGACTCATTAAATATCGTTCCACCGACCGCAAAACTATCTCCGGGTAGAATGAATCGCGGCTTGAGCGGTACCGCCATGATCGATTTGCGTGCGGTAAAATCACTGTATCCGACGCCGATCTTGGTTTCCTTAGTAACACCGACACTTTCAACTTGCCACTGCGTGAGATTGTCGGGGAGCATAAAGGTGGCGGTTGCTTTTCCATTCGCGTCCGTTTCTACCACCCCCTCCCAGAAAGCGGTGTCACGAAACTCGCCGCGCTTTTTCTTCTCAAGGTCCTCGCCTCCGCCTCCACCCTTCGTTCCTATGGGAATCTCCGCAATATTGAGCACGTTCTTCACATTCATGGCAGTACGAATGGTCAGCGGTTCGCCATTATAGAAGAATGTGACCGGATGTTTCTTGGGATTCCCAACAAGGGCGAGTACGCTCATATCGACAACGGCAAGCGAAAGCTCCGCCTGCACCGGCCTTCCGTTCGCATCTTTCACTGTTACCGCAAGGCTGACCTCTTCACCGGGTAAATATGTTTTCTTGCCTGGAACGACCTCGATCGTTAATTCTTTTTCTTTTGCACCGACCGTGTAACGTACTTCACCATATTTCATTTCCGGTAACGGCGCGAGCAACAGCACGCTTGCGATGACATTAGGGATATATTCCTCGGTCGCGGTGAACCGATACTCGGTGAGCTGTGAATCAAGATCGATCACCTTGTGGAGATAGGTGCTGCCGCGTGCGAGCGTCACAAGTGCCTTTGCGTGCGGATACGGAGACTTGATGACGAAGGACCCGGTCGCACCGACGGCAAGATCCGTCTTCGGCGCAACCAACTCGAGCGTCGCGTTATTGGTCGGACGAATACTGATCGCTCCGGACCCTGAAACATAGAACGGGTATTGTGCGGTGACAGCGTTCCCTCGCTCGTCAGTCCCGATGATTGAAAGCTCATATTCCCCCGCCTCGCCTGCGGTGAATTGGTAACTCCCGTTGCCGCTCTCATCAGTGTTTAATTTTGTACTGCTCACCGCGGCCTTCACCCGTTCAGTGCGATAGTAGAAATTCCCGTCCACTTCCTGACGTTTGTACGACTTCCACTCAACCTTATCAAGGCTGAGTGTAAGCGCATCCCTTGAGACAGGCTTCCCTTTGACATCAACGGTCTTTATGTGTGCCACCCCCTGCTTTCCCGACTCGACAAAATATTCATCCATGGAGATTCCCGCATAAAATGTTCCACGATGCACAATAAATGACTGTTGCTTTGTCACTGATTGTCCGTTCTCGTTCTTTACGGTGACATAGATGCTCACCACCTTGCTTCCCTCTTTATAATTTCCGGTAAAGAGTTTATCAATATTCAACTCCTTACTGATCGCTCCTTTTCCGTCTTTCGCAAGCTTCAGTTTTCCGGACGCAATAAAATGATCGCCATACCAACCATTTTCGTTATCATACCAACCTCTTCCGAAACTGAAGTAGCCGTCTGAATAACGGTCAAAATAATAATCCTGTGCGACGATCCGATACTCCGCATCACCATTTTGCACCGGGACACCGAAATAGTAGTCCGCGGCGATAGTGATAGCCGCAGTGTCTCCGGAAATGTATTCTTCTTTATCCGGAGCAACATCAACCTTGAACTGTGGTGCGACGTACTCCTCGACCTGAAATGACCAATAGCCTCCGGTATCCGAGCTAATCGAATAATAGCCGAGCGGCGCCTTTGTATCGATGACGAACGATGATTCATATGTGCCGTTCTTGCTGAATGAAAGATCGAGCGTTCGTGCGACCCCATATTTCGCATCACGAATTTCGAGCTTTGTCTTTCCTTGTGCGAGCTCAAATTTCGCATCGTAGCCGATACGTGAGATACCCTTCACGTGTACCGTATCTCCGGGACGATAGATCGGACGGTCGGTATAAACATATTCACGCCGCGCCGGTCCCGCATTCTGTGCCCATGACAATGCATCGCTTTTATTGCTCACGACAGCGCTATCTCCATCCGCAGTGACAACCGCACCAATAACGTCATCCGCGGAAGGGGTTGTTGCGATACCCTCGTTATCCGTGCGATATGCGGTCAGTTTTGTCATGGTTGTGCGGTCCGCAATATACGGAGTGACCACGGCGCCAATGCTCGGCGTAAGACTCTTAAAATCATTCACCCAATACAGATTCGTCGGCCACTTCCCCTTCATGAATGCATCACGTTCGCCGTTCGTCTGGTCGTAGTATGCATCGCTGCGTTCTACTTGTTTTGAACCGACCGCAAGCCGCGTGACGGTAACATACGTTTTTTCAAATAACTGCCCGCCGAGAATAAGCTTATCGGTCTTCCAGTCACGCGATACCTTGCGATAGCCCGGATTAGAAAAAATAACAACATAATTTCCTATCGCATCCGGATAGAAGTCGCGAAGATCAACCCGTAGGTATTTTCTTGTTGCATATGATTCGGGGAGCACGAGATGCTTTGTCTTTTTATCAATACAGTGAAACGCGGATGGTCCATCCTCGATCTCTTTGGGAAATGCGCGATAGGAGAGCATCATCTCCGCAGAGACCCTGCAGATCGTCATATCCATTGCATTCATGAAATCAAGGCCATACGTGAGCGTCGTACGGTCCGGCGGAGTCATCACCACCGTTGGCTGCAAATGAGCGAACCCTTTCGCCAGTGGATCAGCGTCGGCGGTGGTAAAGCGCAGATCAAGCGAGAGGTGCTGCCCAAAATGATCGTCAAGATCAAGCGTGAGCTCGTACCCAAATTTTGGTACGAGTCCATATCGGATCGTCGTCTGAAACGTACCCGAGGGGCATGATGCGTCTGATCGATAGAAATCTTTTGTGACCAAGAACGAACCGTCCCAATTCCAAAGACCGATCATCATGTTCGAGCGGATCTTCTTATAGAATTCAGCTTCGATCGGTGCGACGAGTGGATTAGTACTACAGATCTGCACGGCGGTGAGACTCGCATTAACCGCGTTAGTTTTCGGTGTCGTGCGCACCACGGTAAATTTAGGGAAGGTGGTAAATGTTTTCACGATCGATTCGGTATTGAGCACAATACCGTCCATATTCACGAGTTTTGTCATCGTGATCACCGCCGTTTCCCCGAGGACAAATTCGTCGGCGTTGAAACTGATGCGAATACTTTTTTGATCATCGACCTTTGCGCAATCCCTCAAGTCTAAAGAAACCTCTTCTCCGGCTGCCGGCTCCGGACACTTTTGACCGTACTCCAGCTTTTGTATTCCCTTCCCTGCAATATTCGAAGCATGCAGGTCAATCGGCTCACTCGCGCGTATCACGAGCGTACCAGTGGGGTCGAATAACTCCGGCGTCACGAGGTTGCTCCGTGGTGACTCCGCAGATACATTTTCGATAATGGGGGCGATCCGGACAGATCGGTTAAATGCCACAGAGAGTTTTATATCTCCCTCAAGCGGCACTGCACCCGATAGTGCAACTCCGTATGTTTCATCAAAGTCCCAGAGATATGCTCTTCCGTACCTATCCTTTTCAGGGAATAACTCAAGCACCGATTGATCGGTAAGATCCCGAGTTTTTCCTGTTTTTTCATCAGTAACACTGCGCGTTCCATAAGCGACGACAAACGACACGGGGAGAAGCGATGCCGTTCGTGAAACACTGATAAGTGACCGTGTCTTTTCAAGATCAATCGGCTGATTGAAGTAGATACGGACGGGCTGGTCGTGAGTGAGTGAGAGCAAGGAAGCGTCGTTCACTCCGGAATACTGATAGCTGAGCGTGCGCGTCGTAAAAGCATGCGCAAATGCCGGAACACTAACTCCATCGAGCGAGCGAAACCCGTCTTTCACGGACACGGTGTACGAAGAAGAGCGCAGGAGGCGTTTCGTCGGAATGAACTGCAGCGTGCGCGTCGTGATCCACTTCCATCTCCCCTCTGTATAAGGAGTGATAAGAACGGGGGGCACGATATCAGCATTTTCTCCGAGCGCACTGAGGGCAACCATCGGACGACTGAACATGATGGTAATATTTGAGTATTCATTAACCTCAGCCTCTTGCTTCGGGAATATCGCGAGTACTGAAGGGTCCTTATCCACTGAGAACATTTTTTCCATCTTGAGCTCGGGGGCATCAAGCGTCACAAGATAGTATGCACCGACGGTGAGTTTTTCGGAGGGAAGAAAGCGATACCTGTTCTCTGAAGAGGTCGCGTGGGATTCCCACTCGCCCTTGATCACGGGCGAGAAGGCGAGCTCCTGTTTTGGATCAAAATTTGAAAAATTTGTATCAGGAGGGAGCAAGACGGTGATCGGAGCGCTTTGCGAGATCTTATCGGCAACGAGCGTATATTGCTCACCGGGGAGCTCGGATGGCATCCTCTGTAGCACCACAAAAAATACTGTGACACACATGACCGCGAGCACTACGATGATGAGTCCCAGCTTATAATATTTTTTTACACTGTCCGATAAAAGCGCTTTGACGCGCGAAATAAATGAGCTGCCACGAGGGCCTCCACCCTCTTGTTGAGTATTTTCCATACCAAAAGTATAGCAATTTCACATACAAAAATCTCCGCAAGCACGAGGCCGACCGAAGCAAGATCCGGTGCGGTGCCCCTCTCCATTTTCTACGACCGGACCTCAAATGAGTGGCCGACAGACAACAAGATAATATGGCTCTATTCATGCACAGAACAAGCAATGCAACACCCGCACTTGGACACTCGAGGATGACTATGATAGTCCTAAGAGAGAATTCTTTTACTTCATGGAGGGTCTATGCTCACCTTAACCGAGCGAATAATGAAACTCGTCGATCGGCTACTCTATTTTGTTTTCTATCCGATCATGCGTCACATCGTCGTCCTTTCCGCAAAAGATGCGGCCGATGTGCTGAGCAAAACGCGACACCTTCGCAGGGAGGGATTTCTGACGTCTTTTGATGTCATGGTCGAAGATGTCGGTGACAGCAAGCTCATCGGACTGTTGCAAAAATTCCACAGCGAACTGATCTCACTCATGGAAAAGGGTGACTACGGAAATATCGTCATCAAACCCACATCTCTTGGGCTTGATGCATCCGATCCCCCACTGCGAACGTCTGATGAACGTTTCGTTCGCGAGCTATGGGCACTCTTGCTCTCCATCTCCTTGCGCAACCAAGGAGATCAAGGCGAAACCGTCGAGCTTGAGATCGATGCAGAATCAACGCAGACCATTGAACGTGCATTTCGTGTCATCGCGGGCATTACGAGTGAATCACCAGAGCTGCGATACCTGCTTCGTATTGCCGTTCCTATGCACCTCAAGGAATTGCCGAATCTGTGCCGAACATACGGTCTCCTCGAGCACCCCATACGGATAGTAAAAGGTGCGGGCGTTTATCGCGAAGATCCGAACGTGCTCGTTGACGTAAAAACAGTCGAGCGTCGATACAAAAAATACTTCATCGATTGCCTAGAGCGAAAAAAACGTCCCTATATCGCGACGATGCATGACGAGAAACTATTGCGCCGCGTTCTCCAAAGCGCACATGATCACGGGATAGAAAAAAATGAATTCGTGATCCAGATGCTCTATGGACTCTGGACTGGGCTCGGTCGTCGTCTCCTCGATGAGGGGTACACCGTATGTGTCTATGTTCCAGTCGTCTTACCATGGTGTAAGGGCGCATCGGGCGGGTACATACAGAGGCGCATCAGTATCTTTCGCACACTTTTCTGGAAATGGCTCACAACGCGTACGCGTAACCATTACTAACAAACCGCAGCTTGGCTGCGGTTTTTTTCTACACGATAGACAGCCAAGACGAGGGTTGCTATCCGTATATCTTTTTCATGATGAACATGAGCACATAATCGACAACAAACACACAAAGAAGTGCAATGAGCATGCTTGCGATCACATCAGTGGCGTGATGCACCCCAACGGTCACCCTTCCAATGGCGACAAGCAGTGTGACACCCCACAAGAGAGCCGCGGCCCTGCGGTCGAAATACATGAATATTGCCGCTATCGCCGAAACGAGCAGGACGTGATCGGAGGGGAATCCGTTATCGGGGGCATGCGGAATAAGCGGAACGAACTGCAGGACGACGAATGGTCTGGGGTTGTCGTAGAAATGACTCGCGACGACCGCAGTACAAAAGATCATCGGCAGTGCGACCAGCCCAAAAAAGAAAAGTCGGCGGCGCTCCGTCGCGCTCAATTTAAAAAAAGAAAAAAAGGCGATTACGAATGAGAGCAAAAATAGATATTTTGCCGCAATGATGGCAAGCAAGGGAAGCATACGTACATATTACCATGCCATTCACACAAAAAAGTGATATGTCGTCCTACTTAAAGAAATCGATATACCCGTAAAGTCCAATGATCGCGACGGAAGCGAACACACTCGCCCAAAGCATAAACAAAAGAGCAGGCGCAACATTCGTATGTTGAGATCGTCGTGCGACGAGTGTCATCACGAAAGTGACAACAAAAAAAAGTATGATCGCGATGCCCCCCTTCCCTATCCAGTGGTGCGTGAATGCACCCTTCAAAAATGCTTTAAATGGTGCGCTTACCTCAGTGCCGATCGTGCTCGCCGCGATCCATACGATACTTAATGCGGCAGCAGTAGTTATGCCAATGACCCGAGCCGCATCAATGCGTGTATTGTTATTTTCCATGGTATCCATAAGTTATTTTACCGCCCCGGAGGTGACGACCCCCGCAAGCGCGATACATATACCAATAATCGTTGTCATCGCAACGAGTGTAATGAGTGAGCCCCGAAGGCGTTCATCAATCTTCCCTTCTTCGTTCGTGTACCAGAAAAAGGTTGCTGACGTGATAGCCATAAATGGCAGCAACAGAAAGAGGTGCTCCTTCACTTCAAGAAAGAACGAATGTGCGAATGGGTGTGCTCCCGCCAAAATAACGGGTTTCACAGTTGTGCCGTAATAGGTGACGTAATAATATCCGCCGGAGAGCCACGCAAGCAGGTAAAGTATCACTGCGCCGACACTTGTGCGGCGAAGATATGGAAGTGAGTAATTATGTCTCACTAACTCCATCAGCGTTGCGTAGGAAAATATGACGCCGATAAGACCAGAGAACACATGGAGAATGAGCATGAAAAGAAGTTGTGTTGTCATACGCGAATAGCCATTTTTCTGCGGATAATTTCAAGCACCCAAGCGGTCACTGGGACAAGAACAAGATACACAAGCATGATCTCCACATATGTTCCCGGAATACTTCGCCATGCACCGACCACGAGCGCTGCGGTCCATGACGCGAGCGATATCGCGCTCCCGAGCCAAACGGGCATGCGTCGCGCCTGAAGGAGTAATGCATTGCACAAAATAATGATGAGCAGTGTCTCCTTTATCCAATATCGGGAATTGTAGAGAAATTCGGACCTGCCGTTGAGACGAAAATAGAGAAACAAACCAAAGCCGGTGATAATAAGGAGTATGGTTCCGATCCGAAGCATCCGATATGTCGTCTTCAGAAAATCACTTTCCGTCGGATCGATGATGCCGTCTCTGATCGCTCGTAAATAAAATACCTCGGCAAAGAACGCACCGCCCGCACCGAGGGCAACACCCACCACATGAATGACCGTAAGAAATCCTACTAACAGCATGATAAATTCTTAATGAGTAATGAGTCCCGACCAGACGATCCTTCCTGACAGGCTACACGAGCTTTTTTATCAACACCAGTATTTCCGAGTAATGTCTGCTGACGATCTCTTCCACCCGGAACTCCTCCGCAAACTTCTTCAATTCACCCATCACCAAGAGCAGAGTCTCCTTCGTGGGATGATCATAGTCCCCTTCGACCTTTCTAAAAAATTCTTGGATAAGGAGTTCCACGTCCATTTTTTTCAGACTCTCTGTGTCTTCCGGTCTTAACGTGCTCGAACCGAATGTCTCATCCAAAATATCACAATGAGCCTCCCTGAAGCAGGTCACGAGCGCATCCCTTACTTGAACGGGGCTGAGTTCCGCATCCGCATCCACCCCATAGATCATTTTCGTCATGTATGTAAAATTTCTTATCGATCGCGGCTAATAATACTTATTCATCTTATACTAATTCAAAAACAGCATCAACGAAGAGCGAGCAGGGAAATGAGCAAAGAATATGGGCGATGCTACTTCTGCTCATTTAGAAGTGCGATGACTTCTTCATCGGATACTTGCGGGAAATGCTCATAGTATGAGCCGACTGCTCCAAGATATTCTTCCCCATCAGTGAGCGTGATGACCTCATCCGTCTCTTTTTGCAATACGGCAACGACATCAGATGGTGCAACGGGAACGGCAATGACGATCTTCTTCGGGTGTTCTTTTTGAAGCGCCATCACCGCGACGCGGAGCGTGAGCCCCGTCGCTGCCCCGTCATCGACAATGATGGCCGTCACCCCGCGCGCGGAGATATGCGGTCGGTCGCTCAAATACACTTTCCTCCTGCGTGCAGCCTCATTGCGTTCACGCTCCACCGCCTGCTTCAGCCACTCGGGATCGATCGTCTCCACCTCGGCTTCGTTGCAGAGAAGATCGCCCGCTTCCGTAACCGCACCGATCGCGTACTCAGGCTCGCTAGGGTGCCCGATCTTCCGCGTGATAACCAGGTCGAGTGGTGCGTGAAGTGCCCGTGCGACCTCGCCCCCCAGCACAACACCTCCACGCGGCAATGCATAAACGATGGGTTGCACATCGCGATATTGCTCCAGTGCTTTGGCGAGTTTTTTTCCGGCATCCCGTCTATCTTTGAAATACATAGGTAATTATTTTTTTGAACGAGTGGGAATATTCCCGAAATACCGATCCCCAAAATCTCCGAGCCCCGGCACGATCATGGCATCGTGGTCGAGACCCTCGTCAATGATGGAAAGAATGATGTGCGACTCCGGGATCTTCTGCGCCAGCCGTACAACACCTGAGGGGGCCGCGATTACACCGACAAAATAGATGTTCCGCGGATCTGCCCCGCGCAAGATGAGTCTCGACACAGCGGCAGAAGCGCTGCCGCCAGTTGCGAGCATGGGGTCCAAGATCACAATGATACTTTTTTTTGAGATCGGGGGGAGTTTCTCGTAATACCAATGTGCACGTTTTGTATGCTCGTCACGCCTCAAACCGAGCACTCCGACAGACGTTCCCGGGAACATGTGCAGCATGGGCGGTAGCATGGCGACCGCAGCACGCAGGATGATGACGGTCGACACCTCCCCCGATCGTACCCCGTCCTTATTAAGTACTGCTTTCAATTTTCGCAGCAGTAGTACCGACATCTTCTCAGCTGCCTTACGAAACTCCGGCGTCGACAAATTCCTGTTGCGAAGGGTCAGAAGAAGCCCGTTCATGGAGTCCTTTTTCATATAAATATTTTAACATACTTGGGGCCGGGTCCTATGTATGGCGTGCACTCGCATCCTCCTTTGACTCACCCCCCCCTACTTATTTGTGAAATTTACGGGAATTGTTACACTCGATACATATGATGACCACACCGCTCGGCAAGTTCATACGGCATCTCCCAAAGGCGGAATTGCATTTACATATCGAAGGGACACTCGAACCCGAACTGCTTTTTGCTATCGCGGCACGCAACAAGATACCGCTTACCTATCCCTCGATCACTGCATTACGAGACGCATACCAATTCAATGATCTGCAGGATTTTCTTGATATCTACTACAGAGGGGCGAGCGTACTGCTCACGGAGGAAGATTTTTATGATCTTGCACTGGCATACTTCACAAAAGCGCACGAAGAGAACATTCGACATGCAGAAATATTTTTTGATCCGCAGACGCATACCGTACGCGGAGTTCCGTTTGAGACCGTGATTGCCGGTCTTCATCGTGCTCAAGTTGCCGCAGAAAAAGAGTGGGGCATCACCTCCAAGCTCATCATGTGTTTCCTTCGACACCTCGACGAGGCTGACGCACTACGCACGCTTGATATGGCACTCCCGTACAAAAAATGGATAGCGGGTATCGGCCTTGATTCGGGTGAGCAAGGTAATCCGCCGAGCAAATTTCAAGCGGTCTACAAGCGTGCGGCAAAAGAAGGTTTTTTCTTGGTCGCTCATGCGGGCGAGGAGGGCCCCGCGGAGTATGTCACAGAGGCACTCGACCTGCTCAACGTCAAACGCATCGATCACGGCAATCACGCGCTCGATGATGCGGCACTTGTAATGCGACTTCGAACGCAACAAATTCCGCTCACGGTGTGCCCGCTTTCCAATTTAAAGTTGCGCGTCATAGCAGATCTCAGGGAACATCCGCTTCGAAAAATGATAGACGCCGGACTCTTGATAACCGTCAATTCCGATGACCCGGCCTACTTCGGCGGATATTTGAGCGAGAATTACTGCGCCATTGCCGAGGGGCTCGATCTTTCGCATGAGGAATTACGTCAACTCGCGATAAATTCATTCACCGCCTCATTTCTGGAAGAAGATACAAAAAAGAAACATATTACAGAGATCAACGGACTCTCCATGGCAAACTAGTCCTCATTGGCGCGCCTACGATTTTCCTTAAATGCGTCAGCGTCTCCATAATCAACAAACTCAGTATATTGTTCATGGGCTCCAATCACGCGCCGCGCATGTTTAATGGGGCACCAATATGCTTCTGATCGTCCGCCGATCTCGCGAATATATCCAAGCAAACCGTTCGCATATGAACAATACGCGCAATTGAATTTTTGAAGGCTGTTGAGATACGCGAGATGCGCATGGTCAAAATGAAAATAATCGCTCCGTTTCACCTTAGGAATACGATAGACAGGAAAACAGACTGCCTGATAAACACTGACGCACACATCCAGAAGGACGAGCGGAACCGCAAGCCCATAAATAATCGGCGCAGTGAGGAGAATAAGCGGTCGTGCCCCTGCGACATAGGCGAGGATGCTGATCTTCAATTCTCGGTGACGCCGCAATATCTCTTTTTCAAAAACCACTCTTCCTCGTTCAATGCCGAAGCTGAGTCCCGCGCGGCGTTTCACAAATTCCACCTCAAGTTCATGCTCGAGTACTTTGATCTTCTCGGTTATCGATTCGATACGAGAACGCTCTTTTATCGGCTCTTCCATCCCTCCATGGTACAGGGTTTATAAGAAAAAATCATCGCACTCACTAGAGTACGTTAAAGACCTTTTCCGCGCTTGATGATCCGTGCGGTTTGAGAGAACAGTGAATCATCATTGTTCATCTGCGATTCGGCGGCAATCCAATCAAATGGGCCGCGCACAAATATCCGTGTATCGATCACTCCGGGGCGGAAAGGTAAATTTTGCATCCCTATCTCATCTCCGTAATAGCATACTGGAGCGCCGGGAAGGCCGTAGAGCAACTCTTGTGCCTTCAAGATCTTCGATCGGTCCCCTCCAAGTGCAGTTGCGATGCGAACCGCGGTCGTCGTTCCGTTATTGAAGAGATATTCATGCTTCTTATCAAGCAGGTTGACCATCTCCCTGCGAATATCAGACGGGAGGAGGGTCAATGCAATCTCGTCATGATTACGAAGGAAAGTCGCCCACTGGCAGCCGGGGGGTATATCCGCAAACGACGAAACGAACTTATCAACATACGTTCGGTCATTAAAAAGCAGGGTCTCCCACATCGCACACATAAGAGGAAAATGGTACGCCATATGACACTCATCGCCGTTGCCAAAATACTTCTTGAGTTCATCCATCGATGCTCCCGCCTCTGCCAGGAGAATGACCCCGGGATGCTTCTTTTCAAGATACGCCCGGATCCGTTTCAGTAGATGATGTGTTTCGGGCAATCCTTTCGAGTTCGTTCCCTCTCGCTTTATGAGATGCGGAGCGGCATCAATGCGAAATCCGTCTGCGCCAAGGTCGGCGAGAAAATCCATATTGGCGAGCATTCCGGAGACCACTGCTTCATTATCCCAATTGAGGTCGGGCTGTTCTGGATAGAACGTCGCGTAATAAAATTCATCGGTTGCCGGATCCTTAATCCAATTGCTTTTCTTGATCCCGGGAAATGCGTTGATACCATCCCGAAGCTCCTCCCCCGTCTTACTCCATAAAAAATAATTACGTTTCGGGTTATCTTTTGAAGTGCGCGCCTCCAAAAACCATGGATGAAGAGACGAGACATGATTTATGACAAGATCCAGAATGATGCGAAGTCCTTTTTCATGAGCAGCATCAATCAAGTGCCGCAGATCCTCAAGAGACCCGAGCTCGGGACGGACCCCGCGATAGTCGGTGACATCATATCCGTCATCGATCATCGGTGACGGATAATGCGGGAGAAGGTGCAGCGTGTTGATACCCAATCGGGAAAAATAATCGAGGTGCGCGGTTAGCCCGCGGATATCTTTTGCAAACTTATCAATATAGAGTTCATAGATCTTTGCACTCATCCACCACTCTTGCTCGTTGTCCATGAACAAATCATTTCACAATAGTGTCTTTTGTACAATGAAAAATGGTGATGTGGTCGGCGTGCATATTCGGCATCTTCAATAGTCTGCCACGCGAGAACAATACGTCCTCTGTCGAACCGAAACGCCTGGCGCATACCAAAAAGTCCCTCGTGGGGTGACCACTTGAACTTCCTTGAGAAACACAATGATCAAAAGTGAATCTCGTGCAATCGTGAATCCAAGGCAGGAAGACCAAGCTATGCATGGGATTGGATACAGTACAAAAACAGAAAGATTGCTAAAAATTCCTAGGGTACCCCTAGGAAAATGATGTCAAAGTTAAACCTTGACAAAAAAGGGCTAAAAAACGTTGATAAATAGTGATGGCAAAAGCGATTGCCTCAGTCAACAACTAAAAATTCAATCGCAACGGGCGGGAGACCGTGGTTTGTGTGCCGAGACTTAAAGCTGAATCTAGTATAGATACATAGGGTGGTCCTATGTACATAGGACCACCCTATGTAGTATTTGTCGTAGTGCAAAATACCAACAGCTGATTGAGCGAAACAAAATGAATCAGGGGGAGGATAAAGCCGTTATGCCAAGGGTGGTACCACGCCTTCTCCTGGTAGCGCCTCCGCTGTCGTGACCGCTTCTTCAGTTAATACTTTTTCAAGGGGAGAAATCGGCGCAAGCGGCGTCGCGAGCGGGGCTTTTTTTTCAAGAACAGCGAGCTGGTCGAGCAGTGCCTTCTCTTTTTGCTTCAGTTCATCAAGTATCTTCTCGGATTCAACATATGAACCGCCGATCGTCGCAATCTCGTCCTCAATGTTCCATCGGGAGGCCTCAGCTTCATGTCGCTCTTTTTCGAGCGCGTAGCGTTCTTCGACCAACGTGCGTTCTTCTTTGAGTGAATGGGCGCTCGTAAGCAGATCTTCCACCTCTAATTCCTTCTTTTCAATCCCCTCCTCCATTTGTGTGATCGTCTGAAACTGCGCGATCGCCTTCTCGCGTTTTTCTTCCAGGTCATCAAGTTGTCCTTCAGTCGAAACGCGAGACTCCACGATGACCTCGATCTGCGCATGGAGTTCGGCTTTTTCTTTTGCGAGTTCCACCTGCTCGATCTCGGTGCGCAGCGCATATTCCTTCTCCGTTAATTTTACGTGCTCCGCACGATGCGCCTCGGTCCGCTGCTTTTGCGCTTCAAGTGTTTCTTGTTTTTCCCATTTTTCCTGCTCAACTGCATACCACCCTTCAACTTGTTTCCATCGTGATTGTTCGTGAGTGCGACGTTCCGCGATATCCGTAACTGAGCGCTCTTTTATGCTGATGTCTTTCAATGCCTCAATAACCGAACGTTCACGGACGAGAATGGGCAGTAGGTCTTGTCCAAGCTTGAATATCATCTGGTGTTCTTCATCAACGGCTGCGGCAAGCGCGATACGGTCACGCGTCAGTACGGAAACCTCCTCACGAAGCGCGGCGAGTTTTTTTTCATATTGCGCGAGCGTGTCGGTAATATCGGAAGAAACAGTGATATCCTGAGCTGGAGTTTGATCGAGTGCGGGGTCGAGAGCAAATGGTCCCCCATTTCCATCAGTAGTGTTTTTATCGTTCATAATTTGTTCTTAGAATACCATTATGCGCGGAATTTTACCATGAAAATACTCGCTAAACAAAAAGATACTAATTAAGCTTTTTCCAATGAAAATTTTGCTATAATACCACCAGCATGAAAAACATAAATTTAACCGCATTGTTTTACAAAATTAACAAGATCCGCCGCAGCAAAGAGGTCGAGCTCCGCGACACATTGAAGCACGAAAAAGAGACACTCCTCCCTTTCCGCGCGCTCAGTATCTCTCTCTTTTTTATCAGTCTCATCGAGGGCATCCTGCGCTTCGCGATCATTCTCACTAAAGATTCGGAAACAACATATGAAGTCTTGTACAAAGAGCGGGGCGTGCACCCTTCTATCGAGCGGCATTCCCATGATGGATTCAAAAAATACCATGCACGAGTGCGGCTCTTCACCGCGACGACGGGACTCGTAATCGTCATGACCTCGTCGCTCGCAGGTCTCGCGATCAACTTTGCGACAGGAGTGTATCAGACAGCGCTCGCCGCAACATTCTCCTGGACCCAGAGCGACTGGACGACACTGACGTCGAATACGACGGGGTATCCGGCGCCTGCGAACTGGACCGAGTACGCTGCGACCTCGACAAATATCGTCGGCGGCACAACGCTTTCACTCTCGACGATAAGCACCTCGGTGACACAAACGAGCGATGCGGATTTTAATGCGGGAACGCAATCAACAACAGTGGTGAGCGGGGGAGGTGCAGGCGCTTCGGTCGTGCTGGCGGGCACTTCTATTCCTGTGAATGCGTGGGATACGGCGCTCAAGGCAGCGCCAGGAGCGATTGCCATAGGCAGCAATATAATCCGCAATGGTGCGGATGATACGATCTATGTGACCCAAGGTGGTGGCACTACCGGCTTCTATAAATACACCATCTCCACCAATATGTGGACGACGCTTGCGGTAGTACCAGGAGCACTCGCAAACGGTAGTAATATGATCCGCAATGGAGCCGATGATACGATCTATGTGACTCAAGGGAATAGCACTACTGGCTTCTATAAATACACCATCTCCACTAACACCTGGACTTCTTTGACTGCAATTCCGGGGAGTGTGTACACTAACTCTAGCATGATCAGTAATGGTGCGGATGATACGATCTATGTGACCCAAGGGGGTGGCAATACCGGCTTCTATAAATACACCATCTCCACTAACACCTGGACTTCTTTGGCTGTAAATCCAGGGGTGGGTGCTGGCTCCAGAATGATCCGTAATGGTGCCGATGATACGATCTATGTCACTCAAGGAAATTCCACTACCGGCTTCTATCGATACACCATCTCCACCAATACGTGGACGACGCTTGCGGTAGCACCGGGAGCACTCAGCGATGGTAGTAGTATGATCCGTAATGGTGCTGATGATACGATCTATGTCACTCGAGGTAACATGACCGCCAACTTCTACAAATACACCATTTCGACCAATGCTTGGACTTCTTTGGCCATAACTCCAGGACCACTTTCCTATGGCTCCAGCATGATCCGTAATGGTGCGAATGATACGATCTATGTCACTCAAGCGACTAGCTATACCAGCTTCTACAAATACACCATCTCCACCAACACTTGGACTTCTCTGGCTGCAATTCCCGGGGGGCCCTACACTGGCTCCAGCATGATCAGCAATGGTGCGGATGATACGATCTATGTGACTCAAGGGAATAGCACTACTGGCTTCTATAAATACACCATCTCCACCAATACGTGGGCAGGATCGAATGTTTCGAGTTTGGCAGCGACACCAGGAACACTCGCGCAGGGTAGTAATATGATCCGTAATGGTGCGGATGATACGATCTATGTCACTCAAGGAAATTCCGCTACCGGCTTCTATCGATACACCATCTCCACCAATACGTGGACGACGCTTGCGGTAGTACCAGGAGCACTCGCAAACGGTAGTAATATGATCCGCAATGGAGCCGATGATACGATCTATGTCACTCGAGGTAATGGCACCACAGGCTTCTATAAATACACCATCTCCACTAACACTTGGACGACGCTTGCGGTAGTACCAGGAATACTCTTCGGTGGTAGTAATATGATCCGCAATGGAGCCGATGATACGATCTATGTCACTCAAGGAAATTCCGCTACCGGCTTCTATCGATACACCATCTCCACCAATACGTGGACGACGCTTGCGGTAGTACCAGGAATACTTGACTCTGGTAGTAGTATGATCCGTAATGGTGCCGATGATACGATCTATGTCACTCAAGGCGGCACCGTCGGTCTCGCCGGCTTCTACAAATACACCATCTCCACCAATACGTGGACGACGCTTACGGTAGTACCAGGAGCACTCAACAATGGTAGTGATATGATCCGTAATGGTGCTGATGATACGATCTATGTCACACAATGTGGCAATCTCACCGGCTTCTACAAATACACCATCTCCACTAATACGTGGATGACGCTTGCAGTAGCGCCAGGAACACTCGCCGATGGCAGTAGTATGATCCGTAATGGTGCTGATGATACGATCTATGTCACTCGAGGTGGCAGTAACACCGGCTTCTACAAATACACCATCTCCACCAATACGTGGACGACGCTTGCAGTAGCGCCAGGAGCACTCAGCAATGGTAGTAGTATGATCCGTAATGGTGCGGATGATACGATCTATGTCACTCAAAGTACCGGTAATACCGGCTTCTACAAATTCATCATTCAAACCGCTGTCTACTCCACTCTCGGCACTTTCACCTCTTCCGTCTTGGATTCCCTCGCGGGTCAGGGAAGTATCTCGTACTCTCTTTCAACCCCAGCGAATACAACAGCTAGCATCGACGTGCGCGCAGGAGATACGCTTGTCCCCGATGGCTCATGGACAGCGTGGCAGACGGGCGTTTTGAGTGGCGGAAGTATTTCCGGATTGGGAGTGCATCGCTATGTGCAATATCGAGCGAACTTCGGAACAACAAATACCGCGACTTCTCCCACATTGAGTGACGTCACGATTGTCTCTAACCGTTATCCATCAGGACAAACTCTCACCTCGTCAAAATTCGATACGGGGAATACGGCAAATTTAATGGGAGGAACTACGTGGAATGAAGATGCTACGCTTCCTGCCGGAACATACGTTGCGATCTCACTTCGTGCATCCTCAACAGCAGCCACCGTCGCTTCGACCGACTGGGCGACGCTCAGCTCAACTTCAACCGGATGTTCAAAGTCAGGAACTACGGTCACCTGTCTTTCTTCCGCACTCCCCTCCTCGGTGCGTGATGGCATGGATGACCAGTGGTTTCAGTACATGATAACACTTTCTTCATCAGGCGCATCGACCCCATCGATGGCTGATCTCACGATAAGCTATGTGATGAACCTCCAACCGGAGCTTCAGAACGTGACGGCAGCGGAACAAACTGACGGCACCGTCCTGATCAGCTACGATACGCGCGATCCCGATGCCACCTTCGGAACATTCACTCCGGGAACTGTCCTCCCGTCATTTGAATATTCAACCAACAGTGGCGGAACGTGGACACCTATCGTTACGGGTCTATCCGCTGATGCGACGACAAGCAAGGCTGTCTCAGAGCTCACGTGGAACACATACACTACTGTCTGGGACGCAAAGAGTACCCTCAACGGCGTATTCTCCTCAACAACGCAAGTACGCGTAACGGTGAACGATGGAGAGCTTGCAAAAAATACCGCGGCACTTGCATCACTCGCCTTTCCACTCGATGAGAAAAACCCGGCGTTCGGAGCTATCCCGCTCATTATCCAAGCCACATACTCCCCAGCGCTCGCGACGATCAATGCATCAGACGATTCGGCGATGGAAATGAAACTCGGGCGCATGCCTGACCTCTCGGATGCTATCTGGGTCCCCTTCGCTTCATCCTCAACCATTACACTGGTGGCGGAACCCGATACGGTATATTTGCAGCTCCGCGATGCGCATGCGAACGAAACGGCGATCACCGCGGTCACGACACCGAACACACCGGTGGGGGTCGGTATCCTTGACCTCTCGAATGACCTCACCTTCCGACTTTTCATCTCCTGGGGAGTCACTCCCGTACCGGGGCCCGGCTTTGGCGCATACCGCATCTATCGCTCGGTTGCCGGCGGCCCATACGAGCTCTATCGCACGATCACCAACCGTATGGATAACTACATTCTTGATGACAATGGCGGCGCGATGCTTGACACCAACCTCACCTATTACTACAAACTCTACGTCGACGACGCGAACGGCAATACCTCATATTACTCCCCCGTCGTGAGCGATGCTCCCAATGGACAAAGCGTCGACAGCACTCCGCCCACGATCACCGGCGAGAGCGCGACGACAACGACGCAAGGGGCAACCATCTCCTGGACGACAAGCGAGCTCGCTGATTCGAGCGTAGGATTCTGTGTCTCCCCCTGCAGCGACTACAGTTTGACCCAAGGTGTCACCTCATACGTCACCAATCATGAAGTGTCGATCACGGGACTCACTCCCGGGCAAACATATGACTACGTGGTGACTTCGCGTGACCCGTCGGGAAATCTGGCGTCATCCACTCCGCTCTCCTTCACGACAAGATCGGGTGCGCTCATTGCAAATGTTGCGGTCATCCGCGCATCGAATACCAACGCGGACATCAGCTGGGATACGAACATCGCTGCCAATGCTAATGTCGTGTATGCGATGAATACCCCCCCCACAGGAGGGATCGAGTTCTTTACCGGCATGGCCGCATACCTCACCACCCACAAGGTCACCCTCGAGGGACTCATCCCGGGGCAGACCTATTACTTCTATGTCCAATCGACGGATGAGGCGGGTAATCTCGCGGAAGACAAGAATGTGGTGAATGGGGTCAAGGAATACTATAAATTTAACACCTCAGACGATCTCTCCGCCCCCATCATCACGAACGTCGCCACAGGAACCGTCATCGATATCGCCGCGGTCATCTCCTGGGACACTGATGAGGCGGCAAATGGAACGGTGGAATGGGGTACGACGACGGGAATATACGCAAGTTCGACCGTGCACACGACCTACGACATGTCCCACTTCATCCAGATCGACGGGCTCACTCCGCTCACCCCTTACTACTACCGCGTCAGCTCCGCCGACCAGAACGGCAACATCGCCACTTCAACTGAATACTCTTTCACCACAAAAGAACAGTCCTTCGGTGAAGCCGATCGAGTGGTCCAACTTGTCGTTTACGCAAGCGCACGACAGCCCGACGGTGTTGCACAAGTCCTCTACGATGAAGCCAAGAAAGCGTTGCAAGACGCACAGGATGCACTCGCATTACGAACAGATGAGCTTGCACAAAAGACGACCGAGCTTGCGACCGCAGTGAAAGAATTAACCGATATCAAAACAGAGATCTTCGGACTTCGTGCCGATGAAACGACCGATCCGAAAGCGATCCTCAGGATCGTGAGCGAAAAGTTCAGTGCACTCACCAAATCCTTCGAGGGCAGTACCTCACTCAACCTCACGGAAGGCGAGCTCACCCCCGCAATGAAAACACTCCGCGAACTCGCACAGGCTGTTCCCCCGCCCATCATAAGGGGTGCTCCGGAGGTCGTGATCGGAGCAAACATGGTGTCGATCGCGTGGACGAGCGACAAAGAGACGAACTCCATGATCGCCCTTGCAAAGAAGGATGAATTCGATTCCGCGCGCGAAGATCCGTACAAACAGGAATTCGGCAAGGCGGAGATATATGAGATGGACCACAAGGTCACGCTCGAGAACTTGCTTCCCTCAACGGAGTATCACTTCCAGATCCGCTCCACCTCGCAGTTGGGGACGAAAGTGCGCACCCGTGACTACACCTTCGTGACCCCCGTCGAACTCCCCGAGATCACTAATGCGAGCGTTGCACAACTGGAAGGTGGAAAGGTCCGCTTCGCGTGGCACACGAATGTGCTCACCAATTCCGCCGTCCGCTACACTCCGTATGTGAACGGAAAGCCAATGGAAAGTAGGGGGGACACGTTTGGAAAGTCTGACTATGTGAACGACCATGCCGTTATTCTTGAGCAGCTAAAATCAGGTACCACCTACGGTATCGAACTGCTCTCAACGGACCCGCACGGAAATACTGCAAGACGTGATATGGCGAACTACACGACGGGCAAGGATATCGCCCCCCCGGAGATCACTCAGGTACGAACAGATATCACCGTATTCCCGGGTGCCGGAAACAAGATCCAAGTCATCGTCTTCTGGGGCACAGATGAACTCTCGACATCACAAGTACTCTACGATGAAGGCGTCGCGGGAGTTGAGGGAACGGAGCCCGCTCTGTCTACAAGCGAGACGATCGACATGGGGACGAAGCACACCATCGTTATTGCCAACTGGAAACCAAATACCGTGTACCGCTTCCGCGTTGCCTCGACCGATGCGTCAGGAAACCGTGCGGAATCAAAGGATTTTACCGTCAAAACACCCCAGCAAAAAGCATCGATCATCGACATCATTATTGCCAACTTCTCATCGACATTCGGTTGGACAAAAAATATCGGGTTATAGGGTTCGGGAAATATTAGGTTATAATGACGGGATAGGTATTATCATCTCAATGCCCGAAAAAGCATCCACATTACGTATATTTCTCCGCTCACTTTGGCCGTTTCATCGCGCAAGGGTTGTTGACCCTGAAATATTACTGCAAAATATCTCGAACCAGAAGGCGGACAAGCAGACGCGAATTCTCAAACAACAAAACGCCATCGCAGAAATATCGGTGCATTTTGGAAGCATCAGGGAAAAGGAAGAAGCAACGGAAGCGGCGATACAAAAATTTACTCTCCAGGAAAAAGGGGCGGTAGACAATGAGGCACAGCGGACGTTCGAACGCGGACGATGGAAACTCCAGCAGGAGCGCCAAGACCTGCAACGAGAGCGATGGGCGATCATGGACTTGCTTCGCAAGAGCGAGATCGAACTCCGAGGTTTGCGGATCGATATTCTTAGACTTGAACTGAAAGAAGCGGAAATCGAAAAAGATATTGAAAAAGGAAAAGGAGCAAGCAGTGCTGCTCGCGTAGCATCGGAGGTCACCGAGACGAGGCTCGCGACGCCGGTAGAGGAAGAAAAGATCATCATACCGCAGAACGGAAAAACGCATATCCTCTACCGAGATTTGATCACGCTCGCACTGCGCACATTTCGCGTGAAGCCGGGAATGACAATGCTCACCACCCTTGGGATAGGAGTCAGCTTCGCAACGATCTTCTTTTTGGTCTCGTTCGGATATGGACTGGAAAAAGTGCTCTTGGACCAATTCGCCTCAGAAAGACTGATGCGCTCGCTCACCGTGCAGTCACCAAGCCCCGATGTTATTCCACTTGATCGTGAAAGTGCCAACCGGATCGCCGCTCTGCCGGGCGTCGTACACGTCGAACCGATATTCGGACTCGCCGGACAGCTAGAATCGGAGGCATTAGCCGTCGAGGCACAATTCCGCGGAACCCAGCCGGAATATTTTTCCGTTTCGGGCGGTCAGCTAAAAGAAGGGCGTATCTACACGCTCGATGAACATGCCATTGTTCTCAGTTCAAGCTTTTTGCAAATAATGAATAAGACAGGTCTCAATGACTTCACAAAGCCATTCACTGTGACGGTATATCGCCCGATCACAAAAGAGGGCGGGACCGGGGTTGAGAGCATCAAGCTCGGTGATGATTTTCAGGTCGTCGGAATAAGCAATGATGATGAAAATCCGAATATTTATCTTTCAGCGGGATTTCTCGCAGACCTCGTACCGCAGTATAGTGCTGTGGATGTCTTAGCAATAGACAAGACCCATATCAGTGCGCTGCGTGTAAGTATTGCGGACTTTGGCTTCATGTCGAGTTCAATCATCGATACGGTTGACCAAGCGACAAAAGTCTTCAATATCGCCGAGATTGTCCTCGCACTCTTCGGAGCCGCATCACTCATCGTTGCGACCATTGGAATGTTCAACACCATGACCATATCACTCCTTGAGCGGACGCAGGAGATCGGCATCATGAAGGTGCTCGGGATCTCAGATGGTGACGTCCGCAAACTCTTCCTCTTGGAAGCGACGATCATCGGAGGACTCGGCGGAGTAAGCGGGTTGCTCTTTGGACTAGCAATATCGCAAGGAGCGAATTTCGTCATCAATTTTCTTGCGCAGAGTTTCGGAGGGCATACGATCGCGCTCTTCTACTACCCCACATGGTTCATGGTCTCCATTGTCGGCTCTGCGCTCGTCATCGGGTTTCTTACCGGGATCATTCCAAGCCAGAGGGCAGCAATGATGGATCCGCTCAATGCGGTCAAGTACAAATAATCATCATCACGTATGCAGGAAATTTTTGGAACAACAGATCTCTCGATCATCTACAAGAAAGGCACATCCGCGGAAAGTGTCGCCTTGCATGATGTGAATTTTAAGGCATACCCGGAAGAGTTCGTAGTGGTCTACGGCCCGTCAGGCTGCGGCAAGTCAACGCTCATTTATGCGCTCACGGGAATCGAACGGAATATCGACACGGGAGAAGTGTGGGTGAACGGAAAGAATGTCGCCTCGATGAAACCGCAGGACCTGCTTGTGCTGCACCGTTTCGATGTCGGCATGATCTTTCAATCATACAACCTCATCTCAACACTTGACGTACTCCAGAATGTGACGTTACCGCTCCTCGCCGCAGGAGTGCCGCCGAGAGAGCGTAAAAAGAAAGCGCAGGTCCTTTTGGAGCGTTTTCGCATCAGTCACTTGGTCAAGCGCTACCCAAGCCAGCTTTCAGGAGGACAGCAGCAACGCGTTGCAATCGCACGAGCGCTCATCACCGATCCCGACATCATCGTCGCCGATGAACCCACGGGAAACCTTGACTCAGAATCGACCGAGATCGTGCTCAATCAATTGCTCGAATTGAACGTCCGCGATAAAAAGACGATTCTCCTTGTCACCCACGATCCTTCATTCATCACGTATGCCGATCGCGTGCTCTATATGAAGGACGGACAGATCGTTAAAATAGAAGAAAAAAAAGGATCACGCATATTGACGAGCGCAACCGACGTAACCACAGCGGTCAAACCGGCGACAAGCCTGGAGTTCGGCTCTTCACCCTTCGACAATGAACCAAGCGACGAGCTCACGTTTGAACAGCTATCAAAGGTCTCCTGTATCAATGATTTCGCGAAGGCAGTAGCAAGAGAACCTGAACCGATTCTTGAGCGGAGGCTGAATCATATCCTCATCGAGGTCGCCGTACTGAAGCTCGCAAAAAGAGATGCGCTGTTTGTTCTGCAAAAACCGAGACCGCAGGGAGGGATGGGGTACGCATCCGAGTATGCGATGGATATTTTGACTAAGATGGACGGGCTCTTCGAATTGCGAGACTGGCTCACGAGACAGCCGGCAAGCAAACGCCTCTCCCCTCTCTCACGATTGTATATTGAACGCTGGCTGTTTGGAATTCGTTATGGAACACTCTCGACGAAACAGGAAGAAGTATTTGAAGGCTGCCTGACGCGCTATTTGTCTCAACAAATCGACGGTGCGGAATTTTCCCGACTACTCAGTGAATCAATCGAACATGGCGGAGTTGGACTGGTTGGAGTAAATACAAATAAATTTGTTGAACGGCTCATCCCAGTCATGCAATTGATCCCCAAGCAGCGCACCCATGGATGAAAAAGCGCCTTCACGGTAAAAAGCCGTAGGGGAATATGGGCAATCGCTTCGAAAAATGAACGCACAACCCAACCTCAGGTCACCCGCCCCCCCCATTCCCCCAGACCGTGGTCCGGAGTATCAAATGAGCAGGAATAAGCAGGAAGGCCCCTCATCTGAGGGGCCTTCTGAATACGCGATCGTTGAGAATGATGCCGAAGAAAATTCATTGTTGTGTTGTATTATGACATCTCCCCATCCCTGCTCTTTGTGTCAACACAAAGTGTATGGTATGACAACCCGTCTTTCTGTTATTACTGGAAGAGTCGAACAAGCCAACCAAATAAACTGAACTTACTTTCGTTAGCTTTCACAAATTCCTCGATCCGAGTCTGCTCAGCCTTCATTGACGCAAGCTCCGCTTGAACACTCATCACATCCGTCGAGGATGCCGCTCGGACGATCTCGCGATCGAGCTTTGCGATACGATTCTCCGTTTGAGCGATCTCACTGCGAATGGCTCCGATGTTCTTGTAGTCTGATCCTATGAGAAATGTTTTTACACCGCTTCGTTGTTCGATCTGATTAACCGCATCGGCGATCTTTTCTGATGAGCTCGCCTGCTCGCGGGCGATGGTTCTTACCTCTTCACCGATACCATCATCTCGATCTGCAACATCGAGCAGCGTCTCGACAAATCGAGCCACCTCGCTGCGATGCAGGTCACCCCCCTTCTCGCTCGACTCCTTCTTCTCACTTGCCTCACTCGAAGTACTATTCCCTTTTTCTTCCGCTCTGTCCGCTGATGTGGCATTGCCATTTTCTTCGGACTCGCCCAATAATTTGTACTCCGCTTTATCGTCGCCATTGTCCTCCTTTGAGGTGGCATTGAGCGATGCTTCGTTAGCTCGATATGCGGTTGGCGCAGGTGCATCCTCGCGAGCAAACACCACTAGAGCAGGTACTGCGCTAAGAAGGATAACTAATGAGAGAACTCCGACAGATGTTTTTTTCATATAACGATGATTTACAAAACAATAGCTTATAAGTACTAATAAAAAACCTGCTATCAGTATGACACTAAACAAAATTATAGTAAACGACGATTTTTTGCGAAAAACACTAAGCATGAGGCCGCAAAATACTCGGCGAACGAAATGGGCGGCTCGTAAAACAAAACTTTCTAACAAAAGCCGGAGGGAAATGAAGGGAGTCGCCTGCCTGCCATGTCTGCGCATGCAGAGCAAGCAGGCGACACGACGAACGCGAACCTGGCTGTAAACGGAAAAACACCGTGCTCTGCCTTGTGTTCTCCCTTCAATGCTATTCTCGAACAGACAAATCAATTACCCCGTGGCCTGCCGATGGGGTAATTGATTATTGGCAGATTGGGCCGTGGCAACAGTTAGGGCGCAGAAACGGTAAACATTGCCACTTCTGAAGCAAATGTCATGCGATCTTCGCTCTGTTCAGAATCATGAGAACGGTCATATGCCCAAACGGTCAAGGATAACACCAATGATTGCGCGCACAAGCATCAACATCCTAGTGTGTTCATGCGCTCCCGTCAAACGGCGACGAAGTTCTAAGTTGTTGGTGTCGTAATTGCGGGAGCACTAATATCAACGGATTGGTAATTTTCTACACTCACAGATTTGACCCAATAAATATAGGTTACGCCCGGTCCTACTGTGGCATCAACGTATGATGTCGCCGGAGCAAGAACCTCCATGATGCTTTGAGGGCTGTTCATGCTCACACTGCCGGTCCATCTGGTGATCTTATACTTATAGACGATTCCTTCTGATGCAGTCCATGCCAACGAAACAGCCGTGGGACTCGTAGCGGAAACAGTAAGGTTTGTTGGCCTCGTTAACTTCGTGGTTATTGCAGTTAACGTATTTGACGGAATCGAAATATTTCCGGCCGCATCGACCGAAACGATAAATGCTGAATATTGGACACCCTGTTCGTACCCGAAGTTACCCACACCGCTCTGGTTGGCAGGGGAAAAATCTCGGGTAGTTGTGATGTTGGTAGCGGTGTTCGTCAAATATATCCTATACCCCGCAACATCATTTCGCGGCGTCCAAGAAAAAGATAAAAATCCCGGGGCTCCTGCACTCATGGTAAAGCCGGAGACCGGTTGGGGTACTGAGAGTGGTGTGGTTGTCAGCGTTATGGTGTGAGCACTGGTCACATTCGTAAATGTGTAAGTCGAGATCGCACCCTGATTTACGCCATCAACCGTAACGGTTGATATCTGGTAGCCGCTTCCCGGTGTGATGGTGAATGTCTTACCGCCCCCGCTTGCGATCGATATGGTCCCCGGAGAAATGGTACCGCCCACGCCCTGTGTAACAGTGATCGCATATTGAGCAGTTGACGCCGTCTGGATCGGCGAGAATGAAACGGCAATCGAATGATTCGTCTGAACATTCGTGAATGTATATGACATCATCGAGCCCTGATTTACTCCGTCAACAATGACGCTTGCTACTTGATACCCCGGCATCGGCGTGATCGTGAATGTCTGATCGCTTCCAACGGCTACCACCGATGTCCCCCCAAGTACGCCGTGCCCTCCATCTACGCTCGGGGTAATTATTTTTGTTTCAGTAACAGGAGTCAGTCCAGGATTATTTAGATTAACGATGGTAATTATTCCTTCGATTTCGCTAAAAACAGTCTGATTTCCAAATACTGTTTTCATTTCAAAATGATACATTCCCGAAGCCAACGTAGATGGAATGGTCAGTAATTCAATGCCGTCATTTTGTGTGTCTCTCAGAAGATTGAATTCACTGCCTGCAGAATCCCTCACTCTCACTATCATGATATTGTGCGTCGCGGGAATATTACTTGTCCATTTGATATACACCGAAGATCCGGTCGTCCATGTTTCCCATCGGCTTGGAGCGGTAATTTTAATATAATACTGAGACACGGGAATAACGGAACATGGTGCAAATTCGCATTTCGGCGAAATGCGCGCTACAGAAGAACCGTCGGAACACATTTTTGCGTCTGTTGTACAAGCCGTCGATGTCGGAGACGGATTCTGTATTGGTGACACCTGTTCATTATTGCAGGCACCAACTGTATCACCGTGCGTCTTGTGAGCTGGAAGTGCCGAAACGCCAATAGCAATTGTTTGTTTGTTTATCGGATTTTCAGGAGGAAAGTGGCAGATTGTCACCTTCTCTTCGTTTGTTGACGCGGCGTTGCTCAATACCCCACTCTCATCAAGCACATCATTCATCTTCTCCATGGTTTTCATCCCGACGAATCCTGTGCCCTTGGAAAGTCCGAGTGGTTTCAGCACGTCGCTCGCGTTCTTTTCTTGGAATTTTTTGACTGCTTTTTCCGTTAAGAAGCCGAAATATCCGGTGATCAATCCTTCGGGATAAACATCCGGCATTGTGCTCAAAAATTCTTGAAGTTTTTTCACTTCTTCGTCTTCCATCCCGCGTCGCAGCGTTTTGGTGATCCGTATTTCTTCCTTCACCACAGCAAGTTCTTGTTTTGTATTTGCCAGATCTGCTTTCAGCTCCTCTATTTGCACCTGAAGAACCGCGATCTGCTGCATGAGTTCAGCGATCGTCGTCGTATTGCTTGTAACCTGAGGAGAAACAGCGAATGTAGTGAAAGGAATAAAAAGCACAAAAAGTAACACCGAAACAACACCACAGAGTTTTGTGTTCATATATCTCAATAATACACCCGCTCCCAAACAAAGTAAGGTGCCGTGCGTCACCCAGATCGAAATAACCCCTTTATCAAGGATCGATCTGACATTTTTTAGCTCAACTCCGGTTAGAATACCGTGATAGACAGATTTCGAACCTGTTTGATCAATAAATAAATATCCCGTAAAATATCGACAAAATGGTGGCAACACTTCCATATATAACGAAGTACTTTGCGACGACCCGCGGAGATATTGAGGACACAAAAAGTGCAACAATCACGATATTGAGGAGCGATGAAGCGGAGAGAAAAGTCATCAGTCCGGCACCATGCATGCCCAGCTCTGAGAATGCGCCCGCCAACGGATAATTCCCCACAATGGTCCCCAGATAAAGAAAAAAACCAAGAAGTAGCGCGGTAATGACACTTCCCAAAAAATCCCCGGCATATTGGGTAAATACCGCCTCAGGAACCGTTACGCGAAAGAGTGCGGCAATTGCGATTCCCACCATAACAACAAAAAGCATTTTTGCATGCTTCTTCCATCCATCATGCTCGAGTGCGGTTTCCGGGCGGGACTGATACGCAATGATGCTATCTTTCACCAGCCACGATGCGACAAAAAGGGCAACAAATACAATAAGCACGTTAATGATAGCGAATTTCCACCCAAAGATCCCTTCGATAATTGGAAAAGATTGCAGGTCATAGACACGCTCCGCCGCAAAGAACGAAAGGAGGAGTGCCGGATGTGCGCCCCGCTTCAAAAGTTGCATTGCGAGCGGTAAACCGGACAGGATACTGAAGGGCGAAATCATACCAACCAACAGGAGCGCCGAGACGGAGAGCGGGTGGTATTCACAGAAATATTTTGGCAATACTTTCTTTCCGAAATGTTTTTCAAAAACAATTGCGAGTACAAGTCCGGCAATGAACCACGGCATTACTTGCCATGCATACTCAGCAAACACAGGAATAAATTCTATGATCATTCTTTTATTTTATCACGTGTTTTCAAGAACTGACCTATAATTTTTTTGATTGATCATTCCACTTCAATATCAAAAACCTCTCTATTGAGGCATAAGATTGAAATTATTAAGAAAATCCGATGGGAGTGTCGTGATAGACACACATTGAACCTGCCTTCCATGTCTGCGCATGCAGGGCAGGCAGGCCTGTTTGGTGGGGTGAAAAATGCTTGTTAACATGAACACATGTTTCAAATCACCCACAAAGAAAATGGACAAGAGTTTCTACTACTCACGAGGACAGAAAATTTTCTTATGACAGCAGCATTTGTTGTTTCAGGTGCACTTTCGCTGCTCGTTGGAAACTCTGCAATGCTACTGGTCTTTGTCGTATTTGGATTTTATCTTTTCCCAAAAATTCAACCACGCATCAAGCAAGTAGTAGCAAGTGGGATCAAAACAGATGTTGGTACACTTTGGGCTGGGGCATTACTTACTCCCGGAATCGTAGGTGCTTAAATTCTAACCTGAATTGCAACAAGGAATTATTGGCGCGCTGTCAATAAAACAACATACCCGTCGGGATATACTGGGAGTGCTTTAACAACCAATAAT
>C687J35174_10001122_pt1 | contig 39100 bp, 39 predicted proteins | sample RifCSPhighO2_01_FD_35174 | JGI IMG/M metagenome (IMG submission 35174) | reverse complement strand
GCTGACAGATTCAACCATCCAAACAGTGTCTTTTACTCTAATAAATTTACCTTCAAATAAATTACGAGTTGATTGCTGTTGGTTTCTTCTATTACATCCTGCTAAAATACCTAAAGAAATTGCAGCTAATTCTAAAAACTTTCTTCTTGGGATTTTCATGTTTTTTGAATATTTTGATTATTTAAAAGCCTTTCTATATTTACTATTTAAAAGTAGTTATTTAATAGCTTTGAGAACCTTTTTAAATAGCTTCAATATTCTTTAAAATATTCGGAGGTTAAATGTGATAAAAGAAATTAAGAAAATATCAGACACAATATGGGAAATCCCTAAGACCTATAAGAAGGGGATGAGAGTGCCTGCAAGAATCATAGCATCTGAGAAATTAGTAAAAGAAATGGATGAAGGTGTTTATGATCAAGTAACGAATGTGGCAACATTACCTGGAATCCAGAAATATGCTTTATGCATGCCTGATGGTCATTGGGGTTATGGATTCCCCATTGGAGGGGTTGCTGCTTTTGACTTAGATGAAGGCGTAATTAGCCCTGGGGGCATAGGATTCGATAATGCAAAATAAAAATTAGTTTTGCATCGAAAGATTAATTGTGGAATGTCCCTAGCTTTAACTAATCTGACCTATAAAGATGTTAAACCATTATTAAAAAAGTTAGTTGACAGGTTATTTGAGAGAGTTCCAGCTGGTGTTGGATCTCAAGGTTTTGTTAAGTTAGATAAAGAAAAATTCAAAAGAGTAGTTGAAGGTGGAGCTGAATGGGCTGTTAAAAATGGTTATGGAAATGAAGATGATCTGGAAAAAATGGAGGAAAATGGATGCATAAAAGAAGCTGATTCTAATAAGGTTTCTGATAAGGCTTTAACTAGGGGGGTTGAACAGATTGGAACGTTAGGCTCTGGAAATCATTATTTGGAAATCCAAAGAGTTTTGAATGAAAATATAATTGATAAAAGAACTGCAAAGAAATGGGGATTATTTGAAGATCAAATTGTTGTGATGTGGCATTGCTTACCTGGCGATGCTAAGGTGTTAACTGAATATGGTGTTTGGGTTGAAATCAAAGAACTTAAAAATAAGAGCTTAAAAGTTAAATGTTTTGATAGAAAAACAGGGAATCTTGTCGATACAGAGATAGAAGAATTCTTTGAGGTTTCAAAAAAAGAAAGAATGTTTGAAATTAAAACACAAAGCGGATTTAAAATTTGTGTTACTGAAGATCATCCTATTTTGACTAAAAAAGGATATTTAACTCCCACAGTCTTATCAGAGAATGATTTTGTAACAATTAATCCATTTACTGGGGTGGATTATAGTAAGCTTGATGATAGTGTTCTTGTTGAAGAAGAAACCATCAGAAAAATTTATGATTCTGATAAATTAGTAACTGAGCTAAAAGAGAAAAAATTACTTCCATTAAGGATGAATAGTCCACAGTTACCTATCCTTGTGAAATTGTTGGGATATATTACGGGGGACGGTCATGTTAGAAAAGCTGGGCGTGGGTGGAGGGTTTATATGGGTGGAGATTTGGTTGACTTGGAAAAAATTCGATTTGATCTAAAAAAGATTGGGTTTGAAATTAATAAGATCTATACAAAGAAAACGAATGGCACTTTAATTTCGGTTAAGGGCGAATTTATAAATGTATACGGAAAAACAAATTATTTTGAATGCAGTAATAGTGCCATTGTTCTTCTTTTAATGGCCTTAGGCGTTCCATACGGTAGAAAAACGGTTTCTAAATTTGCAATGCCTAAATTCCTATTAAGTTCTCCAAGATGGATTAAAAGACTGTTTTTGGCTGGATATTTTGGAGCCGAATTAACAAAACCTCTTTTGTCAAAGTATGGTGGAGATTTTGATAGATTAACTTTGGCTTTGTATAAAGTGGAAGGGCTAAGAAAAGATGGTTTTAAATTTTTAAAGCAAATCTCTAGGTTGTTAGAAGAATTTAATGTTACTTCTATTATAACTGAAGAAAAGAATGGTGGGCGTATTACTACTGTTGGGAAAACTGTGAAACTCGTTTTGAGGATATCTTCTCGTCCAGATAATTTGATTAAGTTCTTTTCTCAAGTTGGTTATGAATATTGTGAAAGAAAATCTATTTTAGCTAATCATGCTTTGTATTTCTTAAGATTAAAAGATGTTAAATTAAATAAATTAGCTAGAATGTATGGTGTGTCTAGTCGTGCCATTAAATACAAGCCTTATCAATATAATTTTACTTTTGCTAGGTTTTTTGATTTTAAAAAGAATTTAATACCTGGAACAGGGGTGGTATTTGATAAGATTACAAGTATTATGGAAATAGAAAATGAGGAGGATTTTGTTTATGATATAATGGTAAAAAATAATAATCATAATTTTATAGCTAATAATTTTATTGTTGGTAATTGTGGAAGTCGAGGATTTGGGCACCAATTGGCCAGCGATTATATGCAGAAATTTTTGAATGTGATGGAAAGCAAGTATCAAATAAAAGTTTTGGATAGAGAATTAGCATGTGCACCGTTTAATTCTCCAGAAGGCCAGGATTATTTTTCAGCTATGAAATGTGGCATCAACATGTCTTTTGCTAACAGACAGGTTATATTACATAGGATAAGAGAGGTTTTTTCTGAACTTTTAAATAAGCCTGCTGATGAATTAGGAATTAAAAAAGTTTATGATGTAGCACATAATACTGCAAAGGTTGAAGAATATTTCGTCGATGGCAAGAAGAAAAAATTATTAGTTCATAGAAAGGGTGCAACAAGAGCTTTAGGCCCTGGCAATTTGTTAATACCTAAATTTTATAGGGAAGAAGGCCAGCCCGTCATAATAGGCGGCAGTATGGAATCTGGATCTTATTTGTTAGCAGGAACTAAGGGTGCTGAAGAAGAAACTTTTGGTTCTACTTGTCATGGATCTGGAAGAACAATGTCAAGAAATGAGGCTAAAAGAACATGGAGAGGTGATCAATTACAAAAGGATATGGAGAAAAGGGGAATCTATGTTAAAACAACTTCATTTTCAGGCTTGGCTGAAGAGGCTGGGGGAGCATATAAAGATGTTGATGAAGTAATAATGGCTGCTGAAAAAGCTGGAATTTCAAAAAGGGTTTGTAAATTAATTCCTATAGGTAATGTGAAGGGGTAATAAAGAATTCAATGCCTTTCAAATTTGAACATCTTTCCATGCCCTGGAATAATGTAATCTGCTATTTCAAGAAGTTTTTTCCTACTATTAATTAATTCTTTTTTATTTGTTGCATAAGGATCTTCTTTATTTAATAAACTTCTTTTGTCTGTTTTTTGTTCCTCATGATCCATCCACCAGAAAACATCAACAGCAATAACTACCTTGCCCTTATCCGTTTCAACTATTAAAGAACAGTGCTCGTTGGAATGACCTGGTGTAGGAATAATTTTAATATTTGTGCTTGGTATTTTATCTTCATAACTCGTTTCTTTGTCATTGCTCCAAATAACACTTCCATCATAAATATCTTTATCAGGAAATAACCTTATATTCAGAAAATGATCTGGGTGATAGTGACTTATAAAAACAATATCTATATTCTCGAGTTTTAATCCTTCTTTTTTTAAACCTTTTAATAAAAGCTCTTTATTTGCTCCCGGATCAATTAAAATATTTTTATTACTGTCTTTTATCAATACTGTTGTTGGGGAGGCGAACATAACTCCCTTTTCTTCTCTTGCGTAACCTTCAACTATGATCTTAAGTTCAGCCATTTATTTGTTTTGTAACAAACCTTTTTAAATATTCTCATTAACCTAATTGTATGCAAAAAACACCAATATCAATAATTACCGGATTTTTAGGATCTGGGAAAACAACATTATTAAAGAAGATTATAGCCAAATTAGACAGAAAATTTGCTATTTTAATGAATGAGTTTGGTGATGTTAGTATAGATACTGAGATTATAAAGGGTAAAAATGTTAATATAGCTGAATTATTAGGCGGATGTGTTTGCTGCTCTTTAACTGGAGAATTTGAAGAGGCTATTAAGGAAATTATAAAAAAATATAAACCTGAAATTATTATTATTGAAACTACAGGTGTTGCAGAACCTGATGCTTTGGTATTTGAGATATCTGAAAATTTAAAGGATGTAAAGTTGGATTCTATAATTACTATTGTTGATGGCGATTCATTAATAAGATTCCCTAGTATTGGAAGAACTAGTATAATACAGATAGAAATTGCGGATGTTTTAATTTTAAATAAAGCTGATTTAATTAATGAAAAACAATTAAAGGAAGTTATTAGTAAAATACGAAAGTATAACAAAAAAGCGCCTATTTTAGAAACTGAACATTGTAATGTAGACATAGATTTATTGTTTGGTTTGGAGATTGAGCATCATGTTAATGAAAAACATCATGAGCATGATAATAAATTTGAATTTTTCAGCTATGAATTTAATAAGAAAGTTAAAAAAGATGATTTTATTGGATTTCTTAATGATTTACCAAAAGAAGTTTATAGGTTAAAGGGTTTTGTTAATTTTGAAGATGGTAATTACTTAGTTAATTTCGTCAGTGGGAGATATGATCTAGAAAAGAAAAAAGGAGTTAATAAACTTGTTTTTATAGGTGAAGGGATAAGTAAATTAAAAGAGAAGATAGTTAAAGAATTAGAAAATATTTAATAGTCACTAAATTTTCATAGGTATTTCACTTTGCAGCTTTACTTGGGTATATAAGAGTTTTACAAAGCTAGTCTTTAAAAACATTGGCTCTAGCTTATTTTGATGGGACGAATGAGTAATAATAATATTGATTTCAATGAGCAATTCCAAAGAGCTTTGAGATTAATGTCAGAAACGGATAGTAATATATTCATAACGGGCAAAGCTGGAACAGGCAAATCAACCTTACTTGAATATTTTACAGAAACAACTAAAAAGAAGGCTGTTGTTTTAGCCCCTACAGGTGTAGCCGCACTTAATGTTGGGGGGCAAACAATTCATTCATTTTTTCGCTTTAAGCCAGATATTACTATTGATTCGATACAGAAATATTACGGCCAAATGTCAAAATTATGTAAGGCGGTAGACATGATTATAATTGATGAGATTTCAATGGTTAGGGCTGATTTGTTGGACTGCATCGATAAGTGCCTAAGGCTAAACGGTAAAAACCCGAAAAAACCCTTTGGAGGTGTTCAGATGGTTTTCTTTGGAGACTTATATCAATTAGCTCCTGTCGTGAGATCTGGTGAAAAAGCCATATTTAAAGACATATACAAAACACCCTATTTTTTTGATGCCAGCTCTTTTAAGGACATTGACATTGAATTTGTTGAATTGGAAAAAATATATAGGCAAAAAGACCAAAAATTTATTGATATATTAAATGCAATAAGAAACAATAGTGTAACTGAAGATGACCTTGAAAAAATAAATGTAAGATTTAATCCAGATTTTAAGCCTGAAAATGATGAGTTTTATATTTTGCTTACTCCTACAAATTCCAAGGCTTTGAAAATCAATGAAATGAACCTTGAAAAAATAAAAAAGCCTTTATTCACTTCAAGTGGGATTATTAATGGAAAGTTTGATTTAAACCAACTTCCTACTGAAATGGAGCTTAAGTTAAAAATTGGCTCTCAGGTTATGTTAGTCAACAATGATCTCAGTGGGAGATGGGTAAATGGAAGTATAGGGACTATTTTTAATATTGAAAAAAATAAGAATGGCAAGGATTTTATTATTGTTAGGTTAAACGATGGAAAACTAGTTAATGTGAGTAAATATAATTGGGAAATGTTTAGATTTGCATATAATCCAAGCACTAGAGGTATTGAATCAGAAATAATCGGCTCTTTTGCCCAATACCCAATAAGGCTTGCATGGGCTGTAACAATACATAAGAGCCAGGGCAAGACATTTGAGAAGGTCATTGTAGATTTTGACAAGGGCACATTTGCACATGGTCAGGCTTATGTTGCTTTAAGCAGATGCACAACTCTTAATGGCTTAGTTCTTAAGAAGCCTGTAGAAAAGAAACATATTTTGATGGACTGGAGAATTGTGAAATTCCTAACTAATTTTCAATATGACCTGTCAAATAAGATACTATCAATTAATGATAAGGTTGATCTGATAAAAAAAGCAATTAAAGACAAAAAAAGGCTTGAGATAACATATCTAAAAACTAATGACCAGAAATCAAAGAGAGTTATAATCCCCAAGAGGGTTGGACTTATGGAGTATCTCGGAAAAGAGTATCTTGGGATAGAGGCTTACTGCTGCTTAAGGCAGGATGACCGTGTTTTTAGGGTCGATCGTGTTTTAGATTTAAAAGAGGCTAAAGATGAACAATAAAAAAGCAGGATATAAATTTATTGATCACACCGCAGATGTAATGTTTGAGGCTTATGGTAGTGATTTAAATGAATTATTTGAAAATTCAGGATTAGCTTTACAGGAATTACAAGTTGAGTTGAAAAATGTTAAATCTAAGATAATAAAAGAAATTAAATTAGAGAATAAGTCTGTTGAAATGCTATTATTTGATTTTTTACAGGAATTGATTTTTTTAAAAGATACGGAGCAGCTAATATTTTCTAAATTTAAAGTTAAAATTAAAGGCGATAAATTAAATGCTGTTTGTTCTGGTGAGAAGATAGACATTAATAAGCATGAATGCAAGGTAGATGCTAAGGCAATAACTTTACATAAATACGAGGTTAAAAAATTAAAAGATAAATGGGTAGCAAGGGTTATAGTTGATATCTAAATTTTATTTGGGAGGAGTCAAAATAGAAAGCAGTATAATCGATAGATTTCCATCCAGTCTATAGCGAGAGCGTAGCGTCCCACCGAAGGGGCGAGCGTTGACTGGTGGTTTTGGGGAAGCTCCAAGCGGTCGTTGACACTCAGAGGTTAATGAAGAATATGCAATTAAATCTATAACCTCTCTTTTGAAATCTAATTTAGCGATAGTTGAGGTAAATGTGAATTATGTTTTTGAAGCCTTGAAAAGAAGATCAAAATATAGGAAACTTAAATTCTTAGATTTAGTTCATTACGTTACTGCACTTTTATACAGGTGTGATGAAATAGCTAGCTTTGATATGGATTTTGATAATCTAGAATTAAAAAGAATAAGTTAAAAATATTTATATACTTAATGTGTTATTTAAAATGATGTTTATCAAAAATTTAAAGGGGTGATAATTAAATGGCTAAGAGAAAATCAAAGAAGAAGGTTATAAAGAAGTCAAAGAAAGTATGCAGATACTGTTAATTTAAACTTCTTTTTTTATTTTTTACAATTAGGGTTTAGCAGTTTTCCATAGAATTTTAAAGTATTCTCTGAATGAGTCTGCTATTTCTCTTCCAGTTAAAACGAAGGCAAGGTTTTTGTTCCAAACAAAGATTGCAACATTATCCCCATGAATATTAATCCCTGCAGGAGTATAGTGGTCTATAAACCTAACTTGGGTATAATGGCTTTTTTTATGTTCTAACACTTCTGATGTGTTTCTTAAGTCTTTATTATATATAAATTTAAATTTAAGCCTTTTCTTTTCAAACCTTTTTTTGTAATTCTTGAAATAGGCACTCCAAGTTTCAGGTGCAGAATCTTGTCCTGATCTAGCTCCAAAAACTAAAACTTCATCATATGGCTTAAGTATTCTTAGGGTATTTTCAAATATACTTTTTAGGCCCCTAAAACCTTCATATATTTTTGTTTCGTATACTCCCTTTTCTGTTCTTTGTAATATTTTTAATTCCGGTAATATCTCTTTTATTCTTTCTTTTTTTTCATCAACATAATCTAGGATTTCTTCTGGGTTGTTTGCATGAAAATATTTTGTATTAGCTTTGATCATGTAAGCAACTAGCCCCTTTTTTATTAATCGTTCTAATGCCTCATAAACTCTTGATCTGTGGAGACCAGACTTTTTTGTTATTGGTCCGGCAGTAGCGCTTTTTAGCTCAAGTAAAACAATATATACTTTTACTTCACTAGGTGTTAATCCGATATCCTCCAATACCCCTGTATTCATATAAAAGATAGGTTACTTTAGTTTTTAAATCTTTTTGTTGTTGTCCTTATTAGGGCAACGAGCTGTTAAATATAAGTTAATTTACCTCTAACAGTAGTAAAATTGATTATGGGGGATTAAAATGAAAAAGCAATTTATCCTAATGTTAGTTATCTTATGTTTGTTTTTGATAGTAAGTTGTAAAAGAAACGTTACAGATAATGAAACAATCAAACTCGGGGCTTTAGCACCACTTAGCGGACCATTGGCATATTTTGGTGGAGAAATGAAACAGGGCTTTGATTTAGCTATAGAAGAAATAAACAATAAAGGGGGGATTAATGGGAAGCAAATTAAGTTAGTATACGAAGATGAAAAGTGTGATCCGAAAGAGACTATAACCGCCTTAAACAAATTAAAGAACTTTGATGAAGTTATCGGATTTGTAGGTCCTTTTTGCGGGTCATCAATACAAGTTTCTGCTGAATTTAGTCAAGCTAATAATCTTATAGGAATAAGCCCTGACACGAATTTTGGTAGATTAAGTGAGAAGTATTTTAGTATCAGAGGATTGTTGGAATTAGAAGATAAATCGTTAGCGGAATATGCTTATGGTAAGTTAGGATTAAGAAACATTAATGTGTTTTATTATAATAACTATTATGGTGTGCAATATAAAGAAGGGTTTAAGAAACATTTTGAAGCTTTAGGCGGCAATGTCGCTTTAGCCGAGGGTTTTTTGCCAAGCGAATTAAACGATTTTAAAACACAGATGTTAAAGCTAACCCAAAATGCAGATGGTCTGTTTATCGTATTTGGTGCTCCTGGCAATATATTAAATCAGATTAAGGAACTTGATATTAGTATACAGGTTCTAGGTATTGAAGGCGTTGATAATGAGAATACATTAAATGTTGCTAAAGAAAGTGTGGAAGGTTTAGTCTTTGCAGAAACTAAGGTAAATGTCGATGATGGTTTCAATAATAGATTTAAAGAAAAATATGGAGAAGAGGCATTAATCTGGAATGCTAATTCTTATGACTCTTTAATGTTATTAAAATATCTATTTGAAGAATGTGGGAATTTTGAAACAAAGTGTGCAGCTGAAAGAATGAAAAGTTTAAGAAATTATAAAGGCGCTGGTGGAACTATAACTTTTAATGCTGAAACTTGGGATACCGGTAAAACTTATGGAATCAAGGTAATAAAAAATGGAAAAGCCGAGTGGGTTAATTAATGGATGGGATTCAATTGCTAGACATTACAGCGGCGAACATACAATTAAGAGGAGAGTTACTGATCCAGTTTTCTTAGAAATGGTTGGTAATGTTGTAGGATTAAGTGTTCTAGATGTTGGTTGTGGTGATGGGCATATCTGTAGGGTTTTAAAGGGAAAAGGTGCTTCTTGTGTAGGTGTTGATATTTCTACGGAACAAATAAAAAAAGCTAAGGGATTTGAAGACGGAATAGCATACCATGTTATGGACGCTCTTGATATCAGCAAGTTAGGTCTTGAGTTTGATAAAGTAATAATGGATTTTCTTTTATGCAATCTTAAAAGCAGAGCAGATCTCGAATCTGTTGTTTTAGCAGCTTCTTCCAAATTAAAACCTCTTGGTGAACTTATTTTTTCAACTAGTCACCCTTGTTTTAAGGGTGAGTGGAAGGATTTTGAATCCACTCCGGTTCAGGACTACTTTGAGACGGGAAAGAAGTATGAAATAAGAATTAGGTCTAATGGGTGTTGGGTTGTTTTTAGTAATTTTCATTACACTCTGGAAGATTATTTTCAAGCTTTAAGGAATGCCTGGTTTTTTGTTGTAGATTTAAAAGAGCCAAAATCTGATGATATAGATTTGCTTCCCTTTAATTATCCACCAGCTTTACTAGTTAAAGCAATTAAAGGATTGACTAAGCGTATCTAATTTGGATAGAACTGTTATTAGAAATAATCTTTAATCTTATGTTTTACTTCTTCATGGATTAGCCATAATAATAGTATTGCAGCGTCTATTCCTGCTAATAAGTCAGATGTTAAATATCTTGGGCAAAATGATATTTCTGCAATGAAGGGAATCCAAGACAATTTTCCTCCGCCTCCTGTTAAAGTGCAGTCTAAGAAAACATGGATTAGCCAGCCAATGCTTATCATAATGAAGAATAAAGTTGCATTTAATTTTGAAAATCCTAACACTTTTTTGTTTTTGGAGAAGTGTATAAATAACCCGATTAGTAGGAAGATTACCCCTAATATAACGCTATGTGTAAAAATAGCGTGCACCCATATCTCTTTTTGGAATATTAAACTTAAAAGCCAACTTAGTGGAACATCAATATCAGGCAATAAACCGGATATGCCTGCAATTAAAACATAAACCCTTGAGAATGAATTTTTGGCGATGTAATGCCTGTATAAATCTACTAAAACAATGGTTATTATTACGTGGGTGACTGCTAGAGGCATTGGTTTAGTGAGTTTAATCGAATTATAAAGATTGTTCTGTTGTATGATACAACTTGTTATTTAGGTTTTGCTTTCTTTGATGTATAATACAACCGAAAAGCTTAAATATGACTTTATTGTTGTAATATACAATATGGAAGAAAATGAACCCGATAAAAAAGAGCAATTAGTTGATGAAAGAGAAGTGATTTTAATTGAAAACTATGGAGAATACTTTAATTTAGCTAACACGGCATTTGATGATAAACAGTATAATGCCGCTTCAACTTTATTCTTTAAGGCTATTGTTGCTGCAGTTGATTTATTCGTATTAAAAAAAGAAGGATTTGTTCCATCTTCACATACTAATCGTTTTAGGATAGTCCAAGAAAAACATAAGGAGATTTATGAAATTTTAGATAAGGACTTTCCATTTTATCAGGATAGCTATACAAAAAAATCATCAAAGGAAGAAGCTGAGGTGCTTAAAAAAGATGCTAGAAGAATTAAAGAAATGTGTTAAGTCAAGGTTAAATAATAAAATATTTGATATTGTAGCATATGGCTCTTTGGTTAAAGGTAAATATGAACCAGAAGATAATGATATGGCTGTCATTTTTAAAGAGGGTTTATTGAACGAAAGATTGGAGATAATACAGCAAATCAAGAGACGGATTAAAACGGATAAGAAACTTGATATTAAAGGATTTTTATTGGCAGATCTATTTAAGCCTGAATTTTTTGGTCGTTCAGGTATTTTCTTTGAAGGAATAAGCTTAATTGATGGAAAGCCTTTTTCTAACAAAATTGGGTTTAATGGTGTAGTTATTTTCTTTTATAACTTAAGAAATAAGAGTCATACAGAAAAAGTTAAATTTAATTATCTTTTGAGTGGCAGAAATAATACGGAAGGGCTTATTAGGTTATTTGAAGGAAAACAATTAGCTCCTGGTGTTTTTCAATTACCTATAAAAAACTCTATTAAGTTTGAAGAGATATTAAAAAAGAATAACGTTTCCTATTCAAAAATGAACACTTTAGTAATGAACTAAAATGGTAAGGGTTTTAAATTGTTAATCTAACCAATAAATTATGAATTTAATATTATTAGAAGGAATGCCTGGAGCTGGAAAATCTACAGTTTTAAAAGCGATTTCTAGAAAACAAACTAGTTTTACGTTAATGCATGAGTTTCAGTTTAAAAGGGAAATTATTACTAAAGATTATGGAATATGTCAAAATGGAAGCTTAATTGAGTGCACTAATCTAAAATTAAAAGAATTAGAAGATAAATTGGAGAATTTCATTTTAAAGTCAAGATTTCAGGATAACTCAGAAGAATTTGATAATATAAAGATAGAACTAGCTAAAGAAAGGATTAAAGAGATGGAGAAGTATAACGGTATAGTAATCAGAGAGTCTTTTTTTGGTGGTTTAATTGACCAATGCAGTGAAAATGTTTTGAAAGAACTTAGCAAGTTGTTGACTCATGTTAATACAATATTCTTTTTAATATTGGACGCTAACGCTTTAGAAGAGAGACAACGAAAAAGATTAGAAGGAAGAGATGGAAAATTTAATGATAAGACAAATAAAGAGAGGAATAAGCTTTTTTTACTTCAGTTTTATCATGTTACTGAAAGAAGAGTTAAAACAGTTTATTTGGATGCTGAAAAATTGTCTGATGAGATTGCTGATGAAGTTATAAAAAGTTTGGGTTAATTATTCCCATTCTATTGGTTGCTTATTGGTAACTAAACACCAGAAAGCTTTAAATACTAGTTACCTATTAGGTAACTATGGTAATGGAAATACCGCAATTTTGCTTAAGGGCGTATGCTTTATTCTTCTTGAAGCATAATGTGAAAGAAGCGTTTAGGCAGTCAGAATTAGATTGGATAGTTGGACAAAGTATGAAGAAGAAGATATTTTCTATTTTATTAAGGTCTGGATGGATAAAAAAGGAAAATAAAGGTTTGTATAAGTGTAAATCTCCAAATGAAGTCATTACTGGCTTGTTTGAGTTTAAGTTACCTTCAATAATAAAGACGGCAACAAAGCCTTATGTCTTTACTGGATCTTCTGCAATAGAAGTGTGGTCTGATTATGCATATATACAAAGGGGTATAGAAAAGTCACCTTATTATATAAAAATTTTAAGAAAGGATTTGAGATACTGGAAGAATTTTTTGAATAAAAACCAGATTCCAAACTACTTAAATGAAGGAACAACTATAGGAGAATATGTTATTTTTATTCCTGTTAGGAGGATAGTTTCTGAAGAATTTAATGGGATGAATGTTGAACCCTTGAAAAAAACTATTAAAATGGCAAAAGATAATGAATTATGGCGTTATGCTTATAACTACATGAGGAAAAAATATGAATCCACTACAATTAAGAGAAAAAGAAATATTTGAAACTTTAAAAAGTATTAGTAACTTGGGGCTTGTAGTTATTGGTGGCTATGCTGTAAATGCTTATACATTACCTAGATTTTCAGTTGATTGTGATATAGTTGTTATGGAAAGTGCAGAATTAAATGAGATAGAAAAAAACTTAATCAAAATAGGGTATAAAAAGGAAGAAGGGAATAAAGTTAACACGCCTTATCATGGGGAATTTGTAAGATATGAAAAAGAGATCAAAACTGACTTTAAGGTTAGTGTTGATATTTTGTTTGGAGAGATTCTTGATAGGCAATCAGGCGCATCTTTTAGTGCAGAATGGGTTTTTGAAAATTCTGAAAGAATATTATTAAAAGGTAAAACAATAACTGAAGAATTAAAATTAAAAATAATAAAACTTGACGCTTTAATAGTTACCAAATTCTTAAGCTGTAGGAACAATGATATAAGGGATATATTTATGTTAATTTCACAAGCTAATGACTTGAAATGGATAAAAGACGAGATTAATAAAAAGACTGACTTTGAAAAACAGTTGATAAAAGTCATTGAAAAGATTAATTTGTCTTCTTTTAAGGATAATCTACAAGGGGTATTTGGGTATGTGGATGAAAAGTTATTTGAACAGCATAAAAAAATTCTTGTTAATATGAAAAACATTCACTAGATTAAAAATAATATTCCACTAAGGCATTTAGAGATTTAACAGCTTCATGAGGGAATTCATAAACCACAGTGTTGTTTTCTTCCAGAACAGACTTAAATTTGTTTATTATTTCTCCGCCTGTTGAAACAACTATTATTGGCTTTTTTGATTTATGAATTATTTTGGATATTGATTTTGTAAGGCTAAATGTTAATAATGGTGTTTGATACAGAACAATCAAGATTACCATATCAACATTATTATCATTTAAACAAGAGGTTAAAGCAATTTCATATCTTTTATTGTTCGCATCACCGACCAAATCAACAGGGTTTGAAACTGTAACGGTTCTTGGAAAATGTTTTTTTAAAAACTCCTTTGTTTTTTCTGATAAGTGGGCTAATTTTAAATTCTTTGATTTTGAAATAGCGTCTATGGTCAAAATCCCATAACCCCCACCATTTGTGATTATCTGGACTTTATTTCCTTTAGGGTTTGATATTCTTTCAAAAATATAAGCATAGTCTAACATATCTTCTAGGGTTTCAGCCTGGATAATATTTAATTGCTTGAAAATACCTGTGTAAACTTTAGAATCTCCGGCTAATGAGCCTGTATGACTTAATGCAGCTTTTGATCCCTGTTCAGAAGTTCCGCCTTTTATTGCTATAATTGGCTTCTTTTTTGTTACCTCTTTCAAAACTTTAATGAATTTTTTTCCGTTCTTTATCCCTTCCAAATATAGGCAGATAACTTTTGTATCTTTATCATTTGCTAAATATTCCAATATATCTGTTTCATCTATTGTAGTTGCATTACCATAGCTTATGAACTTTGCAAATTTGTGCTTATTAAAAGCTGCCAAATCTAAAATTGCTGAGCCAACTGCACCTGACTGCGAGACAAATGAAATGTTTCCTGCTTCTGGCCTCTTTAGTTTATTTCTTGGCAAAAATATTGTGTCTAATCCTGAATGAGAATCTAAAATTCCTAAGCAATTTACACCTATGCAACGGATCTTATTTTTTGTTAAATAATCTTTTAAATTATTTTCTAATTGTTTGTTTCCTATTTCTGAGAATCCTGAGGTTAGGATTAAAACATCTTTAATTCCTTTTTTGCTGCATTCTTTAATGGATTCTAAAACAAATAAGGCTGGAATTGCAATTACAGCTAAATCTATTTTTTTCTTTATCTTTAATACTGAAGAATAGCATTTTAAATTTAAAATTTTCTTTGCTTTTGGGTTTACAGGATAAATTTTGCCTTTGAACTTAGAATGCAATAAATTTTCAACTATAACATTTCCTACTTTTCCTCTTTTTCTTGAAGCGCCTATTATGGCAACACTTTTCGGTTTGAAAAAATTATTTAGGTTTAGCATTTAAAGCCTCTTTCAGATCTTTTATTTTGTTTCTTATCTCATTTATCTGNTCTTCTGTTAACTTAATTATAATGTCTTTTGTTTTTATATAAAAATCTTTGCAACNGCCTTTGATTTCATTTATTGTATCATCTTCTACAGGTCTGTTTGTATAGTATTGCAGATCATTTCTTGCAGAAAATGCTTTGTTAATAAGCCCGATATCATTCTCGTTATATAGCTCGGTTAAGCATTCTTTCATAAACTCCAGCGAACAGGAATGTATCTCGCATTTGACACCTAATCTTATCATTAAGGCATATAAAGAATAATAAAAGATATAATAAGATGCAGTTGTAGTCCAAATGTTTGTTTTTATCCTATCTAGTTCTTTTATTGATTCTTCTGCCATTGCCAAGTATGATTCACACATATTGATGTTGGGCTCTAAAATTCTAATGCCAAATTTCTGATTTAAGCACCATTTAATTGAAACCATAGTAATCCCCCCAGATAATAGTGATGAACTTTTCTATTCCAAATATTAAAACATGTTTTTCTATTATTTCCTTTATAAGCGGATCTTTGCCTTTTGCCAGGTTACTGAAAATATCTTCGCTAAAATATTTTATACTTATTTTTAAGTCTAATATCTTTCCTTTCTTGTCATAATCTTCCTTAGCCCTTTCGCCAATTATAAACAGGTCTATGTCCGAATCTTTTGTTTGGGTGCCTTTTGCATAACTTCCAAATATGCCAATTACCCTTGGGTCATTATTAAATATATTTGCAAACTTTCTATGCCCTTTTAAAAATTCAATTTTTCTATCTATTTCAGCAGTTATTAAAACGTCTTTTATTTCTGGATTAGTTAAATTGAGTCCAAAAAGCTTTATATTACCTTTTTTTTCTGATTTTAACAAGCCTTCCTTTTCTAGTTTTTTGAGCGATGTAGCTATAGACTTCTGACTAAGTGAGACTTTTCCAACTAGACTCCTACCGTGAACTTTTTTGGTGTAATCTCCAAGGTATTCATTCAATAATATATGGGTATTGTGTAACATTTTACTCAATTGTGTAAATAAATACACATTTAAAAAGCTTTTGGTTTGAAAAAATTATTTAGGTTTAGCATTTAAAGCCTCTTTTAAGCTTTGCAAAAACCTTGCTGCTTCTGCCCCATCCAGAACTTGATGATCAAATGTTAATGAAACTGGCAGAATTTTTCTGTTTTCCGGTTTGTTATTAACTAGAACAACTTTATCAAATGCTCTTCCCAAGCCTATAATTGCAGATTCGCCTGGATTTATTATAGGTGTTCCATATGTTCCGGAAATGCTGCCATAGTTTGTTATTGTAAATGAACCGCCTTTCATGTCCATTAAATCTAATTTCCTGTTTTTTGATTTTTCTGCCAAACCTTGTATTTCTTTGGCTATTGTTAACAAATCTTTTTTATCTGCCCCTTTTATTACTGGAACTAATAATCCTTCTTCTGTGTCCATAGCGATACCTATATTATAATACTTTTTTATAGCAATTTCATCTTCGTATAATGCTGCGTTCAAATATGGGTGTTTTTTTAATGATTCAACAACTGCTTTTAATATATAAGGCAATAATGTTAGTTTTATTCCTTTTTTTTCTGCTTCTATCTTTTCTTTTTCTCTTAGGTTCCATAAATTTGTAATGTCTATATCATCCATGGAGGTTACCTGCGCTGTGGCTTGTGTTGATTTAATCATGTTATCAGCTATTATTTTTCTTATTCCTTTAAATGGAATGTGATCAATGTAACCAAACATATCATACTTTTTCTTTACAAGCATTTGAGTCTTTTTAATTTCCGGTTTTTTAATAGAGTTTAATATATCTTCTTCCAAAATCCTTCCTTCTGATCCTGTGCCAATTATATTATTTATATCGACGTTTAATTTTTTTGCTAGATTTCTCACCTTTGGTGTTGCTAGAATTCCCCCTTCGGATTTTACTTGCTTAAATGATTTAACTTCTATTATATCTTTTGCTTCCTCTAATTCTCCGACAACAGCAACAGATTTTTTTTCTTCAAAATTTGTTTTTTTCTCTTTTTTTCCGTCATCTATTGTGATTATAATATCTCCAACTTTAATTGTATCCCCTTCTTTGAAATGTAATTTTAATACTATGCCTGAAGATGGGGAAGGAATGTCTGCAACTGCTTTATCTGTTTCTATTTGTGCAATATCCTGATGTTCTTTTATTTTATCTTTTTCTTTGATTAACCATTTAACTAAAACCCCTTCCTGTATACCTTCACCTACATCTGGGAATTTAAATTCATACATTTTGCACCTCTATTGCTGCTTCTGGTAATCCACTTGGCTTGTTGTAAGGTAGGAAATTTGTTATTTCTGGAACAATACATTGTCCGTTTAGGTAAAAATAACAAACTCCTTTAGATGTTAGTTGGCTAACTGCATTAAAAATCCAATCTTCGTTTCTATATCTTGAAATTGTTAATTCCATAATTTTTGCATAATCTGTTCTAGGTTTAAGTCTACCATTAAATGGGACTGCATTAAATCTTTTTAAAAGGTTATTCAACAAAGTTTCTTTGAGAACTTCTTTTGAGACATTTGAAAACATTTTGATATAACCTAAATGTCTTTTAATCTCTTCTTGAAATTGATTTAGCTTATTTCCATTAATCATTAACATATCTAACATAGCATCAAGATTTAATAAATCATATCTTATACTTCCATGAACTGCTACTGTTTCGCTTGTTATTCTTTGGCCAGAATTTCCGATAGTTCTGATATTATCTCCATCTCTTAAAATAATATTATCTGGTGGGCAAAACTCTGCAGGAATGTTAATCTCATTTAATGTTTTCGCTATTACTTCACAAACATATTTTCTTAGTTCATCAATGTCTAAAGGGAAATAATTTCTTGGAGCGATTATTGAGAAAACTATGTAGCCTTCATCTAAATAAACTGCCTGGCCACCAGAAACCCTTCTTACTAATGTTGCATTATGCTTTTTTAATGCATTTAAATCAACATCTTTACCTACATCTTGAGAATAACCTACTGAGATTGTTGGCGTCCACTCTGTAAAAACTATCGTTGGCGGGACTTTACCTTCTTTAACTAATCCTAAGAGGGCTTCATCTAGGGCAACATTAAAATAACTATTTTGCGGATTTAATTTTACTACCCTTAATCTTTTTTCCAAGCTCATTACCTCTTTATGATTTTTAGTATTTTAAAACCTTATTTATTCCGTAAACTATCCTTTCTACTGATGGATTATAGTATTTTTCAAGTTTTGCTAATGGAACTATTGTGTCAAGACCAGTAATCCTTTCTACTGGTGCTTCCAGGCTTAATAATGCTTTGTCGTTTATTAATGCAATTATTTCTGAAGCCAAGCCTAATGTTTTTGGAGCTTCCTGGACAATTACGCATCTACCTGTTTTCTTAACTGAGTTTATGATTGTTTCAGAATCCAATGGTTTTAAGGTTCTTAGATCTATTAATTCTATATCCGCTTTTATGTTTTCTATGGCTTTTTCACACTCTCTCACCATTGCCCCCCATGAGATTAGTGTTAGATCATCGCCTTCTTTTCTTATATTTGCCTTGCCAATCGGGATTAAATATTCTTTTTCAGGAACCTCTTGTTTTATGGCCCTGTAAATTCTTTTTGGTTCGAAGAAAATAACTGGATCAGGATCTCTTATGGCTGAAACTATCAGACCTTTTGCATCATATGGTGTAGAAGGAACAACGACTTTTAATCCGGGTGTATGGGCATAATATGTTTCGGGGGATTCTGAATGATGTTCTAAGGCTTTCACCATTCCTCCAAATGGGCTTCTAATAACAATTGGACAGGAGAATCTGCCTCTTGATCTGTTCCTTATTCTTGTTGCATGATTAACTAATTGATCAAATGCAGGAAGCATGAAACCTTCAAATTGTATTTCTGCTACTGGTTTTAAGCCATTAATTGCCATACCTATTGCGGTTCCAATAATTCCTGATTCTGCCAAAGGGGTATCAATAACTCTCTTTTCTCCAAATTTTTTTAATAGATTGTCTGTAACTCTGAAAACTCCGCCATCTATACCAACATCTTCACCCAGGATAATCACATTTTTGTCTTTTTGCATTTCCTGTTTCAATCCTAAGTTTATTGCTTCTACTAAGTTTAATATCATTATAAGAACCACCTGCGAGTTCTTATCAACTCCAGCATCCAACTATTAATCATTTTGATAACTCCTTTCTTAATTTTAATTCTTGCAATTGATCCTGCATATTATCAGGAATATCTTTGTATAAATATTTTAAAATATCTTCCGGCGGTGCGTCTTTTATTGCTTCATATTTTTTTACTGCTAAATTTACTTTTCTTTCTGCTTCTTGTTTTACTTTACTGAAATAATTCTTATTGACTAATCTTTTTTTGAGCATAAATATTTCTAACCTTTTAATTGGGTCTTTCTTTTCCCATGATTTTACTTCTTCATTTGACCTGTATTTCTTTGCATCATCTGCTGTTGTGTGGTCTGTTAACCTATAGGTAAAGCATTCTATCAAAGTTGGAATATTTTTTCTTGCTTTTTCTATTGCTTCTTTTGTTGATTTATAAACTGCAAAGACATCATTTCCATCTACCTTTATTCCATCAAATCCGTAGGCTAATGCTTTTTGGGCTATTGTTGCTGAGGCTGTTTGTTTTTTTAATGGAACTGAGATTGCATATTGGTTGTTTTGGCAGATAAAAACAACTGGCAACTTAAAAACTCCTGCAAAATTCATTGCTTCGTGAAAATCTCCTTCTGATGTTGCACCTTCTCCAAAGTAAGTTATTGCAACTGATTTTTTATTTTTGTATTTTGATGCATAGGCAAGGCCACATGCGTGTAGCATTTGAGTGCCAACTGGGATTGAAATCGGAAGAATATTCTGCTTGAAATGATTCCCTCTTTCATCTCCGCCGTATACCTGGTAAATATTTTCAATTGGAACGCCTTTTGAAATTAAAACGCCTTCTGCCCTGAAGCTTGGAACTATCCAATCCTCTTTTTTTATTACTAGTGCAGAACCAACATGGATTGCTTCATGGCCTTTTGAAAATATATAGGTTCCTAGTCTTCCTGCTCTTTGTAATTTTAAGGCGATTTCATCATAAACTCTTATTAAAATCATTTCTTCATAGATATTTTTAATTTCACTTGATTTTAATTTAGGCATTAGTTTCTTGTCTACAATACCTTTTTCATTTAGAATCTGTAAATATTCAACCTTGAAATCACCTACCTTTTTAATTGGCATTTTATTTACCTTGAGCCCAAGCTTTTAATTCTTCGTATGTTGCAGCACCACAGATTTTCTTCCCAGTTTTCTTGTTGAAGAAGAACGGAATTCCGCCACATTCTCCTTTGTCGATTTCTTCTAATAATTTAGCATTTTTAGCATTGTGCCAAACTTCAAGCCTTTCTACCTTAACTTTTAATTCTTTTTCTAATCTTTCAACTAGAGGATCCATTTCATGACAAAAGTGACATTCAGTTCCTGTGAACATTAGTAGATGTGACATTTTGATTACCTCTAACTTCTGAATAAACTTCTTTGACTATTTAAATATTGCTTTTAGAAGTAATTACAAATATTAGAAATCTTTATTTATATACTAAACTTCAACATCTTATGCAAAAAGAGGTTTTTACTGAATATCGAGCAGAACAATTTTTATCCAAATATTTACCTGTAGCTAAAAATCAATTAATTCAAAATGTAAATGAAATCGATTTTAATAAATTTAAGTTTCCATTAGTGTTAAAATTAATATCTCCAAATGCCCTGCATAAATCCGATGTTAACGGAGTAAGATTTGTTCATACTATGGAAGAATTAGCAAAAGAATTTGATAGTTTAACACAACTAGCTAAAGATAAGCATTTTAAATTGGAAGGGATCTTAGTTCAGGAATTTAAAGAAGGCTATTCTTTGATTGTTGGCGGGAAAAAAGATCCGACTTTTGGGCAGGTAATCCTGGTTGGTGCTGGTGGTGTTTTTACAGAAGTAATGGAAGATGTAAGTATAAGGGCTTGTCCAATAACAATAAGGGATGCAGATGAAATGCTAAGTGAGTTGAAATATTATAAGATTTTAGAAGGGTATAGGGGTAAAAAAGTTGATTTAGATAAATTAAAGGAATTTTTAATTAAATTTTCTAATGTTATGGATAAAAACAAAGATATAATTGAATTAGATATAAACCCGTTAATTGTGAATGAAAATACTGTTGAGATAGTAGATGCAAGAATTGTGTTCCAGAAAAATTAGAATTGTTTATAAGTGCTTTAATTGTTTTTGTAAATTCTGATAAAACTTTTGTCAGAGATTACATTTTTATTATTGGTTTTTACTGAATTTTGATGGAAAGATATATTAAGCAGTATTGTTTAGTAATATTTGATTAAAAATGAATAATCTAAAATTAGTTAAAAACTATGAGTCTAGATTTGCAAAAGGACTTATAACCGCATTTACAGGTGGTTTTGTTATGATATTAAGTGTTTTGTTTATTTTTGATTATGGTAAGCAATATCTGGCTTTAACAATAATTGGGTTTATTATTGCTATGGTTGGATTGTGGTTTTCTATAAATCCTAAGGAGTAAAATGGAAGAATCACGGAAACTTAAAAATATTTACGACCTTAGACATAATCAGCTATTAAACCATCAAAATGTTTGGTTAGTTCTTTTGGGGACATTAATAATAACCTTTTGGTTTCAGAATTTTGGGCTTGGATTTCAAAAAGCTTTCTTTGTGAAAATTTTTGTAACTTTTGTCACGTTATTGATACTCTTTCTTGTTATCAGATATTATAATGATAAAATAAGAGATGTTGAAATTGGGATAGACAACCTATAGCAAACCTTTTTAATTGTTTTTTGCAAGTAGTTTTCATGGATAAATCACAGTTAGGGCAGCATTTTTTGAAGAATAAGAAAGTTTTAAAAAAAATTATAGAGGCTTCTGAATTGAGCCATAATGATGTTGTTTTTGAGATTGGGGCTGGAGATGGTGTTTTAACCAGAGAGTTAGCTAAAAAAGCCAAGAAGGTTATTGCTGTTGAGATTGATGAAAATTTTAAAAAAGAGATTAATCTAGGAAACAATGTTCAGGTTATTATTGGCGATGCATTAGAAAAGATTGAAATGGTTACATTTAACAAAATAGTAGCTAATATTCCTTATGTAATAATTGAACCTTTGTTTTGGAAATTAATTAAACTTAATTTTGATTTGTGTGTTTTGTTAATTGGTGAAAATTTCTATAATTTGTTGAATAAAGATAGTAAGTGGTTAATTATAAGTAAAATATTCTTTGATGTTGATAAGATAATAGATGTTAAAAAAGAAGATTTTGAGCCTAAACCAAGAGTTAATTCTGTCTTGATTAAGATAAGGAGAAATAAAAAGAAATTAAATGAAATTGATACTTTTTTAAAAGAGTTTTTATTGCAGGATGATAAGAAGGTTAAAAATGCCTTAATTTATGCTTTGATGAGGGTTAAGAAAATTACGAAAAAAGAGTCTAAAAAAATTATTGATGGTTTTAAACTATCTGATGAAACTCTTGAAAGTTGTGTGAGGAATGTTCCTAATGAGGAATTTGTTAAAATACTAGACAAACGTTTAATAGTTTGAACTTTTATACCTCTTCTTCAAGTCTACTCACTAAATTATCCCAATATCTTGGAGCACTAGTTAATATATCTCTGGCTAGCCTCTTGGGTGGCGCTATGTTTGGTGAGCCTTCTCTAGTTAAGTGCTGATGAAATTCTGGGAAGTGCACCTTCCTTGTTCTTTTATGTGATCGTTGCATTATATTTTTTCTTGCTTCAGCAATATGTCTTAGTAATCTTCTTAGAACAGCATTTCTGTTTGGGCTATAATCTTTATGTGCAGTCATAAATTCTGAATAATCTTCTATGAGTATTACTCTTAAATTTACTTTTGTTTGGTCTTTTACTTGCTCTCCTTTTTCTTTTAAATAGCTTTCCCAATCCTTAAGCTGTTCTTTCGGCACATAAATCGAAAAAACATCTACTCTGTTTAATGGGTTTCCTAGAAGTTTGTCTAAACCAAACCTTCCTGTTGCAAACCATTGATAATTTGACTGCTTTAATAATTCTGGCACAAGTCCTTCTATATGATAGTCTATTGGTTTTGTCATGTTTAAATGTATACCTTTCATGTTTATAAAGCCTCTTGCGTTATTATGGATTCTTTTTCAGCTTTTTCCAGCTCTTCTTGGAAAATTTCCCGAAATTCACTTGTGAAGCTTGTTTCTGGTTTTATTAGAACTTCTTCAGAAGCTTCGTAGGTTGTATAGATATTCAAAAGATTAAAAAGCGTTTCTCTTTGGGCTCCATTTAAGGTTTCAAATAGACTTTTTACTTTAAGACCTTTTCTATCAGCTATTCCTAGAAGGTTATAGATGTCTGTTATATCCCTTGGTCTTGGTAGGTTATTAATATCTGTTTTTATATTAAGCTTTAGTTTTAGTAGGTCATATAGGCCTAAAACCCTTATTTTAAAACCCAAAACATCAACAACTTCTGTCCTATCCCAAAGGCTACCGTTTAATGTTTGACCATCTAATCTCATATCTCTGCCGTTAATAGCACTGTAAAAATCTATTTTTAGTGGCTCTTCTGGTATGTTTTCTTTTGTTAATTCTAGAATATCTCTTACTAAGAGACTTGACTTATTTTCAAAATGTGAATGTATATTCTCAGCTTCTTCAAAATGAGTCCCTAATACAGAACTAACATCTTTCCTTTTTGCCAATAGGTCTAAATCTGCTGAACCTCTCCATCTTCGTATTGAGTTAGGTCCTAGTATGGAGAAAATATGGCAGAATACAGCATAACCCCCTATAAAAGCATAATCTTTACTAAGACCACATTCATCTAGCCGTTTAGTGACTGATAACAGATAATTGAAGGCTCTACAATATTCGGGGATCCCTTTTATCTGGTCAAGTGCTCCTGAGACTGCTTCTAATTCTCTCGTCTCTAAGTCAAGATAAGCAAATCCCGTTTTTTCGAGTTTTTTTTCTAGTTCGTTTCTACTCATAGGTATGAAACGCAGGAATCAATTTATAAGCCTTTCTAATTTTACTACTTCTAAAAGGTTACAATAAGTTAAACACTATATTTCCTTTTTAAATAATCAATTAAAAACTTAGGATTTGGATCTTCTCCAGTTGCTTTTTTTATTAATTCATTGGTTTCATATTTTCTGCCGTATTGATGAATATTACTATTTAACCATTCTTTTAATTGTGAGAAATTTCCTACTTTGAAATCTTCCTTTAAATTGGGTATTTTTTTAAGAATTGTGTTAAACAGCTGAGCAGCCATCATTGTTCCAAAGGTGTAGGTTGGAAAGTAACCGAAATCAGAGCTCCAATGGATGTCCTGCAAACAACCTAGAGAATCGTTTTTTGGTGTAATACCAAGATAAGACTGCATTTTTTCATTCCAAATTACTGGGATTTCTTTAACGGTTAATTTATTTTCGAATAATAATTTTTCTATTTCAAATCTTAAGATTATGTGCATATGATATGTAACTTCATCAGATTCAACTCTTATAAAACTAGGCTCGATGAAATTAATCCAACTATATGATTCTTCAGCTGTAAAATTACAACCAGCTTTATTTAAAAATAGCGTAAACCATTCTAAAAATTCTTTACTCCTACCTACGTGATTTTCCCAGATTCTTGATTGGGATTCATGGACTGCTGTTGAGCATGATTCTCCTAAGGGAGTTCCAAAGTTTTCAAATTTTAATCCTTGTGTATAAAGAGCATGACCTGTTTCATGCATTGTTGATAATAAGCTATCAAATGGATCATCTGAAAATCTGGTGGTTATTCTTGCGTCTTTTGTGTTTCCTGTTGAAAATGGATGCGCTGAGAGGTCTAATCTGCCTCTTGTTAAGTCATAGCCTAATTTTTCTGCAACAAAATTACAAAGCTCTTTTTGCTTTTGATAATCTTTAAGTATTGGTTTTTTTGGCTGAGGGTATTTTTTAATTAATTTTTTAATTTCTATTTTTATTTCGTTAAAGCTTTTGTCTATTAATTTTGTTGTCAAGCTGTAGTCATAATCCTGCAATAAGACGTCGTAGGGTTGTTTTTTACTGTCTATATAATGAGCTTTTTTCTTTTTTAGTTCTATCAACTTTGATAAGTGAGGTGAAAATATCTTGAAATCTGATTTTGCTCTTGCTTCCTGCCAAGATACTTCTGCTTTTGATGAGGTATGCTCTAGTTCTGAAACTAATTTTTTAGGTATACAAACTGCTCTTGTGTAATCTTTTTCAAGCTCTCTTATGTTTGCTTTCTGGTCTTCATCTAATTTTTCTTTCTTTGATTTTTTTATTAAACTTCCTATTTTTTTATTTGTAAATAATTCGTGGGCTAGTTCTGATAAAGTAGCTAATTCGTATGACCTTATATCAATGCCTTGTTTGGGCATACAAACTCTTTGATCCCAGCCTAAAACACCTGCAGCTGAGGCGAGATATGTAACTTTTTTGATTTCTTCAATTAATTCATTGTAAGCCATAATTAAGTTTAGATTTATGAGTATAAAAAGATTATTTTTGTTAGATATTCAGGTTTCATTGTAAGAATATGATACTAACCTATTGTTAAAATGTTGATAACAAACGCTTTAAAATATTATAGCGTTAGATTTATATTGGTTTAAACTTTGGAATATTTATGGAATTTGTTGAAATTGACGGTAATTTTATGGAAGGCGGAGGTTCAATAGTCAGATTAGCAACAGCTTTTTCTGCGATTACTAAAAAACCAATAATCGTGGATAACATAAGGGCTAAAAGGGAAAATCCCGGATTGAAGACACAACATTTAGAGGCTATAAAGTCTGTTAAAAAACTATGCAACGGAGAATTAAAGGGAGACATGCTGAATTCTACTAAGATAGAATTCATACCTAATGAAATAACAAAAAGGCAGATTAAGATAAATATAGACACTTGTGGAAGCATTGGGTTGGTGTTGCAATGCTTGTTTTTACCTGCTTTTTTTTCCAAGAAAAGGACAGTAGTAGAAATAAAAGGCGGCGGAACAATGGGATTGAATGCTCCTAACTTAATATATACTAAAAATGTTTTTTTGCCTTTATTGAAGAAAATGGGATTTGATGCAGATATAAAGATACAGAAACATGGTTTTTATCCTAAGGGTGGTGCTGATGTTATTGTTAGTATTGAACCTATGAAAGAAATTATTCCATTAAATATTATTGAAAGGGGAAGATTAAAATGCATTAAAGGCGTTTCAATTGCGTCTTCGGAATTAAAAAAATCAATGGTTGCTGAGAGACAATCCTCTGCTGCCAAAAGAATTTTAGGAAAAAAATATTTAGAGCCGTTACTAATAGAAGAATTATACTTTAATACAAATTCTATAGGTTCTGGTATTTTATTAATAGCTGAATTTGAAAATACTATTATTGCATGGGATGCTTTGGGCGAAAGGGGAAAATCCTCTGATGTAGTTGGGATGGAGGCTGCTCACGGTTTAATGAAGCAGTTAATGTCAGATGCAACTGTAGATGATTATGCAGTTGATCAGTTAATTCCTTATATGGCTTTATGTAAAGAAGAGTCTAAAATAAAATTCAATGAATTAACTTTGCATTCTAAGACAAACTTGGAATTATTAAAGAAGTTTATTGATTTTGAATATAAAATTGAGGGGAATGTGTTAAAAATCAGGAAATTTAGTTAGTGTAATGACTTAAAATTTCATTCTTTTCATTATTAAAGAATTTAAAACAACAGAAACTGATGAAAATGCCATTGCACCTGCAGCGATCATTGGGTTTAATAAAAATCCAAAGGGGTATAGAACTCCTGCAGCTATGGGAATGCCTAAAATATTATAAATAAAAGCCCAGAATAAATTTTGCTTTATTTTTCTTAATGTTTTTCTGCTTAATAATATGGAATTATAAACATCCATAATGTCATTGTGCATTAATACTATTGAGCCTGACTCTATTGCAATGTCTGAGCCTGTTCTCATAGCTATACCAATATCTGCCTGGGCAAGCATTGGAGCATCATTTACACCATCACCCACTGCACCTACCTTGTTTTTCTTTAATTGAAGTTCTTTAATTTTTTCTGCTTTTTCATTTGGCAGAACTTCTGATAAGATATTTTCTATTCCTGCTTTTGATGCTATTGCTCTTGCTGTTACTTCATTATCTCCTGTAATCATCCAGACTTCTAGGCCCAAGGATTTAAGTTTTTCAACTGATACTTTTGAATTTTCCTTTAATGTATCGCCTAGACCAACTAATCCAACAATCTTATTATTTACAACAACAATCATTACTGCTTTGCCCTGCTGCTGAAGTAATAAAATATCCTGTTCTTTGTCTTTCAATTCTACATTAAACTCTTCTAATAATTTTTGATTGCCAACCAGGATTTCTTTTCCCATGTATTTTGCTATTACACCTTTGCCTGGAACTGCCTTGAATTTTTCAGGGTCTCTTACAGAGATACCTTTTAATTTTGCATAATCAATAATTGCTTTTCCAATTGGGTGCTCTGAGTTTGATTCTGCTATTGCTGCTATTTTTATTGGATGGTATTTTGTATCATATGTTTTAATGTCTGTAACCTCTAATTTTCCTTTTGTTAATGTTCCAGTCTTGTCAAATATAATTGTGTCCAACGCTTGTATTGATTCTAAGGATTCTGCGTTTTTGATTAGTATACCTTTTTCAGCTCCTTTACCTGTTCCAACCATTATTGCTGTTGGTGTTGCTAATCCTAATGCACATGGGCAGGCAATAATCAAAACTGCGACTGCGTTTGTTAATGCCAATTCCAAGGATTTTCCCACAAAAAAATAAAATACTATGAAGGATATTATTGAAATCAATATAACGAATGGAACAAAATATCCTGCTGCTTTATCTGCTAATTTTTGTATCGGGGCTTTTGAGCTTTGCGCTTCCTGGACTGTTTTTATTATTTGTTCTAATAATGTTTCTTTTCCTACTTTTAATGCTTTGAATTTAAAAGAACCAAATTTATTTATTGTTCCGCCTATAACCTTGCTACCTACGGTTTTATCTACGGGTAAGCTTTCCCCTGTCATTATACTTTCATCTATGCTGCTTTCACCGCTTATGATAATGCCATCAACAGGTATTTTTTCTCCAGGCTTAACTAGGATTATATCATTAATTTTGACATCATCAATATTTATTTCCTGTAGTTTTCCATTTCTAATTACATTTGCTGTTTTTGCTTTTAGGGTTAATAATTTTTTTATTGCTTCTGAGGTATGTGATTTTGCAATTTCTTCTAAGTATCTGCCTAATAAAATCAAAGTGATTATAACTGCAGCAGTATCATAATAAAAACCAATGCCTTTAATGTTAAAAATTGTCAGGAATAAACTGTAAAGATAAGCTGCTGATGTTCCAACAGCGATTAAGGTGTTCATATCTGCTGTTTTTGCTTTTAATGCGCCTAAAAATCCTTTGTAAAAATTTAAACCGCCATAAAACTGGACTGGTGTTGTTAATATTAATAATAAATATGGATTCATTAAATAGTGAGGGATAAATGTAAATATTTCCGGAAAGCTGAATAGAACAATAAAAACTGTTAAAATTGCGCTAATAATTAATTTTAATCTTAACTTTGATAGTTCTTTTCTTGTTTCTTTTTCTTCTGTTTCTAAGGCGTTACCTATAATTTGTGTTGCTGTGTAGCCTGCATTTTCTACTGCTTTTATTGCATCTTCTTTTGCAGCTGTTGTTAATCTTATAATTGCTCTTGAGGATGGAAAGTCAACTTTAATTATTTGTAATCCTTTAACTCTCTTTAATGCTTCTCTTACAACACCTTCACAATGAGAGGAATGCATTCCACCAATTCTCAATTCTATTACACTTTCTTTTTTTATTTTGTAGCCTATGTTTTCGACTGCATTTTCTAGGTCTTTTTCGTTTGCATTATCTCCTGATTTTACATAAGCTGTTTTATTTGCTAAATTTACATTAACGCTTTCAACATCTTTAACTTGTTTTATTGCTTTTTCTATTTTTGAGATACAGGAAGCGCAATGCATATCTTCAATTTTTAATTCTGTTTGTTTCATATTTAATTTTTGAATAATCTAAGTATAAAAACATTGTTGTAGTGGTTTATTTCTTTTGTTTCACCAAAGGTTTATAAATGTCTTTTAGGTTGTTCTAATTAATGCCGAGGTGGCACAACCTGGTACTGCGCAGGATTGCTATTGATTGTGCAGAAATCCTGTGTCCGAAAGGACTTGTGGGTTCAAAAGCAAACCCTTTAGGAAAGTTTTTGCAATCCCAAAGACGCTGAAATTCCCACCCTCGGCGTTCTTATTTATAAGTGGTAAAAATGGAAAGGTTTATAAATAAATAAAATCAGTTTAGAGTATGGCTTACTTAGTTGCTTTTGAGGATGAATATTTTGTTAGACTTTTGTTAAAAGAGTGTTTGGAAGCTTTTGGGCATTCTATAGATGTATTTCCAGATGGTTCGGATGATAGTCTTCAAAGAGTTCTTGGATTAGGGAAGAAGCCGGATTTATTTTTGGTAGACTTTAATATGCCTGGAAGAAATGGTTTAGAGGTTCTAACTATGATAAGAACTGAACCAAAATACGATAGGTTTTCTACTGTTCCTGCTATGGGTATAGGTGATTTTCCAAATGATAAACGAGATGGATTGGTTGATTGTTACCCTAAAGTTTGGACAATGAATGATCTTAATAATAGAATAAATGCGGCTTTGCAGAGTAAAACAGGATAGTTTTAAAAGGTTAATTTATTTCTTTAATTTCTATGGTTATTAAAACTATTATTTCAAGCTTAATTGTTATTTCTCTCTCGTAAGCTTTATATACTAAAGAGTATTCACTTGAATACTAAAGAGTATGAAATGTTTACGAAAACACAATTAAGGATTATGCAACTGTTTGTTTCTAGTATTATAAAAAAGTTTAGTTTAAGAAGTGTTGGTAGAGAGCTTAAAATGCATCAAGCTCTGGCATATAGATCTAGCAAATTACTGATACAAAATAAGTTTATTATTCCTGATGGAAATAATTATATTTTAAATTACAAACAAAATCATCAAGAATTAACATATTTTGAATCTCTTAGAAGCAAAGAATTTCTTGATAAACCAAAAAACAAGACTCTTTTAATGTTAAGGGATGATATAATCAATAAGTTCCCTTATGGTTATTTTGTGTTGATGGTTTTTGGTTCTGCTGTGATTGACCCTAAACCAAGAGACATAGACTTGTTTATTATTATTGAAAAAACTGAAGATATTGAAAAAGCAGAAAAAGCGTTATATAATATAGTAAGAAATTATACACTAAATCTTCATACAGAGGTAATATCTTTTGAGAGCGTCTTTGAAATGCTTGGATCAAGGGATGAAAACAATGTTATGAACCAAACGCTTAATAAACATCTTATCTTATATGGTGCTGAGTTGTTCTATAAATTGTTAAAAAAAGGAAGGAAATAAAATGTTGGATGATAAGAAAATTAAAGAAGCTGAATTAAGAGTAAAACAATATCTTAGCGAAGGGGTTATTAAAACTAAACAGCAGAAAGAATTTGTTGATTTCTTTTTATCAAATGCTGAAAAATCCCTTAATAGCGCTAATGCATTATACGACCTTTCAACTGACAAGGATATGCAACAAAGAACGGGATATTTTGATTTTGATGGGTTCTTATGGGTTGTAAACGCATGTTATTACTCAATGTTTTATATGGCGAGAGCCTTGTTAGAGCATGGAGGGATTAAAATAAGATCTAATCTTTCAATACACTTAATTATTTTTGATGCTCTAATAAATTTCTTTTACATAAATAATAAACTTCAAAAAAGACTTATTGAAGACTTTGCAGAGGCAGAAGAAGAAGCATCTGATATATTAGGAAAGCAAAAAGCAGACTTATTGATTGAAGATTACTTCTTGGAGAGAGGAAAAAGAGCAACTTTTACTTACGAAACTGGGGAAGTAGTAATAAAGGCAAAAGCTAAGACTTCTATTGAGAGAGCAAAGAGATTCAATCAGGAAATAAAGATAATAATTAAATAACTGATTAGCTTGAACTGGATATGGCGCCTTAAGGATAGTTTTAAAAGGTTAATTTATTTCTTTAATTTTCATGATTATTAGGATAATTATTTCAAGTTTAATTGTATTGGGGGTATTATTTTTGTCTTTACTTATTAAAAGATATATAAAAGAAGAATTAAAAGTGATAAAGCCTTTTTGTAAATTGATTAATATAACTATTTTAATTACTTTAACTGCATTTTTAATATTAAATCTAAACAATATTTATGTTTTAATCTTTATTGTTATTGGTTTTGTTTTACAGAGATACATAAAAACAAGATTTTTTTCTATACCTTTATCTGTAATAACTGCGTCTTTTATTTCAAATACTTACTTATTTAGTTTTTCTTCTGTTTTATCTTTTTATTATTTATTATTAGGATATTCAACAGATTTAACAAAAAAAGACTTAATATTGGCTGTTGTTTTACATTTAATAACAACTCTATTTATGTTTTTTAGCAGTTATAGTGGGATATTAATTGGATTTGTTGCTGGGCTGTTCATTAATTTAATAATAAAAGACTTTAGGGAGTTAATGAAAGAAAAATGGCACTCTATTTAATTGGAATTGGTTTGGGGAATGAGAAGGATATAAGTTTAAGGGGTTTGGAGATAGTAAAGAAATGCGATAAAATATATCTTGAAAGCTATACTTCTAAATTGCAATGTAATGTAAATGATTTAGAAAAATTATATGGGGTAAAAATAATAACTGCAACAAGAAGCATGATTGAAGAAGGAATGGATCTTATATTAAATGAGGCAAAAAATAAAAATATAGCCTTATTAATAATAGGGTCTGTTTTTGCTGCAACTACACATATAAATTATTTAATAGAATGCAAGAAGAAAAACATTAAATTTGAGGTTATAGAAAATGCTTCTATCTTTACAGCTATAGGTTTAACAGGCTTAAGCTTGTATAATTTTGGGAAGGTAACTTCAATACCCTTTGAAAATAAGAACGTAAATGCTCCGATAAGTGTTATAAATGAAAACTTAAAGAATAATATGCACACTTTAGTCTTATTAGATATAAAAGATGAGAGATTAATGTCGATAAACGAGGCTTTAAAGTATTTAAGCTCAAAGGGAATAAGCAAAGATCAATTGATTGTTGGCTGCAGCGGTTTAGGAAATGAGAAGTTTCAAGTAAAGGCAGGAAAATTAAGTGAACTTATTAACTTTAAATTTAATTTTTATCCGCAATGTTTGATAATTCCTAGTAAAAAACTGCATTTTGTGGAAGAAGAGGGGTTGGAAATGTGGAGTTGATATACTTTTTGAGGTTAATTGTCTACTAGATATAGAATTACTTTAGATTTAAGATTACAAATATAGCTATGCCTATTATAACAAGGATTAGAAATACCAATGAAACTATAATTGTTTTCTTTATCATTTTAACCTGCCTGTTTTCCTAGGTAGTAACCTATAATCGCCCCAACAATTGCTCCTATTATTGATAGTTTACTGTTTATAAGATATACTACTAAAGTTCCAACAATTGCTCCTATTATTCCCCAAGCCCCTTGTTCAATCCTTCCCATTTTTTGAAAGCCATGCTCCTAATATTGAACCCAAAATTAAAAAACCAATTTGTAAACCTAAATCTTGATTTATCCATCCCTTTAACAGACCAAAGATTAAAATTATACACATAACTAAGATAAGGAAAGCAGTAACGATCTTTTTGAACCACTCACCAAAAATTTTATTCCAATAAGGGTTGATATTTTTAATTTCTTCTTGCATGTTGGATAAGATAAGAAGCCTATTTATATAGATTTCTAAGGAATATTGGGATTTTATTGCGATATAGAAGTAGTAGAATAGTAAATCTTTCATAGAAATGTTTATATATAATTTATGCCGCTAATTATTTGTGTATTAGAAATAAAAAGGGGATAGTTGGTCTCTATGATATGTGGGGGGATTAGAAAGACAGGTGATCACTCTCTAAATAATAATTTAGTTAGTGGTAGAAAGAGTCTGAATTTGAACTATTTAGGTTTATTTTCAAGTTCTATATCGCTTTACAATAGTTATGATACTAAAAAAAGAGGTAGAATAGGATATCTTGCGGTTTTATTTGCTGTTTTAGTATTAGTTGTAATTGCTTCTTCTATAATTTTAAATGAGTCTAAAGGCAAAGTGAAAATCTATGACAAAAAAGGAAATGTAATCGGTGGGGAATATTTAAGAGGAGATAATTTTATTTTTTTAAAAACCAGAGATGAAAATTTTGACATAACCCTTAAATTAAAAGATATTAAAGATGTGGAATCTGGAACAAAAATATTTTTAGATCGAGATCCAAGCGAGAATCTTGGTTTTGAAGCGGTTTATATTCCTGATTCATTAAATGTTGATTATATACAATTTAATTTTACTGAATTCAAGCCATTTAGTCTTATTGCTGAATGCTCTTCCTTTGATTTAGGTGGATTTAGATGCAGAGAGTGGAAGGGAACAGAAACAAAATTTGAAAGGAAAAATGGAAGAGTAAGCTTTGAGGTTAATAGAACTGGTGTTTATTCGGGGTATTTGAATTTCTCTAACTTAACCACTGATGTTTTGGATGTTGAGATAATAAACCGTTTAGGAGAAGGTGTTAATTTTAGTTTAGTGGAAGTATCACCAAATACTTTTTTGTTTGATAAGAATGGAAGCAAGGTTAAATTATATAATGTAGATAACACACAATTTAAGGTTTTTATTGACAGTGAAAGTGTGATGACTGGGAAGGGTGCACAGACGGAATTAGTTTATTTTCCAAGATTAAAATTCAAAGAAGCTGAGATAAAATTAAAACAGATTGGACCAAGAGTTAATAAGGTTTTAAAATGCGAGTATTTTGATTTAGGTGAATTTCTCTGCGATAAATGGCTTTTAACAAATTTAACTTTTATGCATGATGGCGGGGATGTGGTATTTAATATCACTGAAGCTGGAATATATGCTGGGGGGTTTTTGGGTGATGTTTTTAGCTCTAATATAGAAACTAGAGGCTTTAATTATTCTAATAAAAAACTATTAAATAAAGAAACAAGCGTAAAGGAAGTAATAAGCAATGGCTCTTTTGTAAGAAAAATTTTAGTTGAAAAATTGTATGCTTATTCACCCTATCCTTTAATTTATAGTGATAATGGGGAAAAAGATGTTGATAGGTTTGTTACTAGGATTAACAGAAGTGATTATAATCTTGCTAAATTTCTTGATAATTATGAGATGTATTTTTCAGACTATACTGAGGAAGGGATATTACAAATTGAATTTAATAATTCTTATTTAAAAATTATGTTAGAAAACCAGAGTAGATCTGTTCCTTATTTTGATTTAATAAAAAAAAGGGTAGTGTATCCTAATTTATTGAATGGTATGGATTTAGGTTATAGGATTAATGGGAATAGCTTTAAGCAGGAAATATTATTAAATGGAAGATTACAGGATGATATAAGATTCTTATTAGCTTTAAGAAATGTTAATTTTGTTAAAAAAGGATTGAAATATGTTTTTTATAATAATATAACTGATGAAGAATTGTTTTTTATTGATTATTCTAATTTAAATAAGGATATTAGCTTTGAGATTAATAATATTGAAGGTGTGATAGAGGCTAAGTTTTTGTTTAAAGAGAAGTTCTTTGAAAATGCTAATTATCCATTTGTTATTGATACTGAATTTGTTCCTTTTGTTAGTAATTTGAATATGTTTTCATGTGTTGGAAACGAGGCTTTATTTGAATGTGGAAAAGATATGATTAATATACCTGATAAAAATATTGGGATTATTGATTTTAATTTAAGCGGGTTTAAGTTATTTGATGAAGAAGAGATTACTGAAGTTGATTTACAATTGTATTGCTTTGAGGATTTCAGCGGGGTTATTAAAAGTTATAAGACTAAAAATTCTGCATATAAGTATAACTTAAGCAATGATTTAAATGGATTTTATAATGATATAGACTTAAAACTGGCTGACGAGCTAATATCGTGCAAATCAGAGTTTGTTAATATAAGCTTTAGTGACTTTAATATTAAAGATTTACATTCATTTAATATCAAGCCTTCTGAGATTAATTTTGGTAAGGCAATATTTGGAAATGAGAATAGCATTAATTATCCTTTGTTTTTCATCAAGACTTTATTTGAGAATCAAGCACCAACACAATTTAACCCTATATTGAATTCAACTTATAACCAAGATACAAGTGAAGAGAATTTGACTGTTTATAATATATCAACAGACGATATAGGCAATGATAAGGTTACGAATACGATTATATGGAGAAGGAATAACAGAACTGATACAAATTTAATAGTGTTAAGCTTTGAAATTAATAATAGTTTAAAGGATTACAGCAATGATTTAATTGGAATTGTTGGGAAAAATTTAACATGGGGCTATTTTGGGGTGAATAAATCTGATTCTAATGATAACTCTGGGGCTTTTTATTATCCTGGCGGCTATGTAAAAAATGAAAGCGATAACATTATTAGAATCGATGATGCTTCTTTAGTTGATAATCTAAAAAGCATGAGTATAGGCTTTTGGCTTAAGAATTTTGGGAATTATAGTGAACCTGTTTCTTTACTGTCACATATGAAAGATAATGGGAATGAAGGCGGGTGGAATTTCATGTTTTATAACCAGCCTAAGGATATTATTTTATTTAGGCTGTATAGCAAAGACGGAAGTAATTTTACTCTAAGACATAGTTTTGATAATTTAAATAACAGTTTTAGTTACGTTAATGTTGTGTTTAATAATTCTGAAAAAAGATTAAGCTTATTTTTAAATGGCGTTGAAGTTAATAATTTAAGTTTAAGCATTGCTAACACCGGTGAGCCTTCTGGTGTTAATGGAAAATCTCTTTTTATTGGAGGAAGGCCTTTAGAAGAAGGCTTTAATGGGATTATTGATGAGGTTAGTATTTGGAATTTAACCTTAAGCAATGAACAAATTAATACTTTTTATGATAATGGAATTTACAGGAATAATAGGATACATCATTCTATGTTAAGTAAAGGAGATAACTGGAGTGCTATCATAACCCCTTCTGATTCTTATGGTGATGGTTTTGGCTTGGAATCTAATTTCTTATTTATTAGAAGCGAGCCTTTAAGTTTAGGCTTAAGTATTGAAACTTTACAGGATTTAGCTATTGTTGATAAGCCTGTTAAGTGGACAAAGAAAATTAAATTAGATATTGTGAATGAAACTGACTTTATAAGTGTCATGCTCCCCCCAACATCTAGCAATGTTACAGTGAAGCAGGTGACGAATGTCAATGGAAGGATAGTGTCGACAGAATTGCAGATGAAGGAGACTTTCCCTGGTGTAATTGAGGCTAATGTTCCTCCACCAGGGATTATACAATTTTATAATAACTTGAAAAATATTTTAAGTGAAGAAGTGGTTTCTGATTTTGGTGAAAAAGAAATAATTGTTAAAAACACTAAAACAAAATATAATTTAAGCGAGTATGAGGTTGAGTATTTTACTGAAGCACCAGATTTAAATGAAAGTAATATTACTAATTCAAGGAAATTAATTGTTGTTTCTACGGATTATGACTTAAACTACAGTAGGGTATTAACATTTAGTTCAATACCTGAGATTACAAATAAAAAAAGCGCAATAAAATTATATTGGTATGTTAATAATACTAAAATTACATATCCTTTTAATGCTTACGACTTAAATAAAAATGGAAAGTTTGATTATATTGCATGGATAACGCCGCATTTATCTAACCAAACATTTGAGATTTCAATTTCTGTTTTAAATGTGCAGAGCTATCCTATAGTCGGTGGGGATTGGATTGTGAGATTTGTAACCACAGGTTTAAATAATTTAACAATAAGTGCTATTAATGGGACTAATTACTCTGAATATTATACGGATGATATTGTTACTATTGATGATCTAATTCCAACTGAATTAAAATGTGGTGATGAAATGTTATTTAATAGAAAATTGAACTATTCAAGAGATAATGTTTATTTTGTTTTAAATAACGACAGCGAAATAAATTTTAATGTTACTATGGATAATTCTTATTCTATAAAATCCTTAAAGGTTGTTGATTATGATTGTGATAATAATTCTAGAGGGTTTTATACTGTAAAGGTTTTAACTTCTGGCAAACACTATCAAAGACTTTATTTTGGAGATGAATTTGCGGATGCAAGGAATGATGCTGGTGCTGGATGCACTGCTCCTACTTATAATGATGGAACAGGACAGGCATGCACTGGTACTGGAAGTTGTACGGGAACTCCACACGCTTGTTCTTTCCATGCAGATAGTGAAAGTGCGTGTACTTCTGCAGGTTGTAGCTGGGGTGGGTTAGGAGACTGCACAGGAACACATAATGCCTGCTCAACTTATTCTGATTCAACAACCTGCGTTACCACACACGATTGTTCCTGGAGTGGTTCTGGGGATACAACTTGTATTGATGCGGATGCAGATAACACTATGGAAGCAACTGATTATTGCCATATAAATACAGAATGTTCTGGACATGTTGGTGCATCATGTGATTATTATAACGCTGCTATACCTTCGACAACAACTGGAATTTGCGCTTTAGGAGGAGCTCCGGGAAGTGATTGCTCTAATACTCCTGTTTCAGGGGAGTTTGGAACTGGCTTAACTGGAGGGAGTGCGGCTAATTTTCATAGTGGAAATGAAAATACATCTTGTACAGACAATGATGCAGCAGGTAAGATTTGTTCCACATCAGGAGGGTATAACCCTTCTGCTGGAGGATATTGTGCTGGGGGTACGTGTAATAGTGGATTAGCTGCTTTGAATTGTGTGGATCAAACTTGTTCAACGAGTGATGTAAGCTCTACAAGTCTTTCAACGGCCTGTACTGGAGGTTATGCATGTGATTCTAGTTCTGCTTCAACTGGTTTTGCGCAGGATGGAATATGTGCTGGTACTTGTACAACGGTAGGATATATATGTGTTATGGGTGGAAGTTATTTCGCTAATAGTTGTGGAAATAGCTGTAATAGCGGGGCGGATCAATGTGACGCAACATTAACAGATGGAGATTTTGATACAACTTACGGGACTTGTTCTGGTTCAAATTGTGTTCAAGCTAGCCAAGACCCATCCGGGGAATTTTATGAGCTTGATGATTATATGAGTTCATGGAGTGTTATTAGCGATATTAATGGGTCTTTAACAAATATGTCTGTTTATCGGGCTAACCAAACAATTAATATTTCAAACGCAACCTATGGCTTAAGAGTTGCTTTCTTTGGTAAATTTGCTGATGGAGATGTGGATCTGAGAAATCTAACTATAGAAGCTGATGATTTAGGAACTGTTGTAAATAAAACTTATAATCTAACGGGTGTAAACAGCAATCATACGATATATGTGCCTAATGCAACGAATAGCGGGGGTTATATCTGCCCTAGTGCATTGTCTTTAAAGGATCTTAATAAGAGCTGCCCTAATATTGTAAGATTTACTCATGAAGAAGCATTAGCTACGACTTGGAAATCTGGTTATTTAATTGAGTTGCATCCTGCTGGTTATGAGGTTGCTAATCTAACTGGTAGTGGTGGGGCTAACAATAGAGTTCCAACACAAGGCATACCCATATTAAATTCAAGCTTTGGAACAAATACAACAGGTGAAAATTTAACTTTGTATAATGTTACTACAAATGATCTAGATAATGATTCTGTACAAAATGCAATTGTCTGGAGGAAAAATAATCTAAGCAATGGTGCTGGTTCTGTAATATTTATGATGAACTTTGAGAATGTTGCTAACGCCACTGATTTTGCACAAGGCATTAATGGAACTGCTGGTGGAAATGTTTCATGGGGTTATGTTGGTGTAAATAAATCTGAATCAAATCGAACTAGATCCGGCGCTTATATATTTAGAGGAGATCAGAGCTTATCTAGTCAGGATCCTA